>Ga0335085_10000093_pt1 | contig 295189 bp, 254 predicted proteins | sample Lox_Sample_45_FD_206712 | JGI IMG/M metagenome (GOLD analysis project Ga0335085, IMG submission 206712) | Soil microbial communities from Loxahatchee National Wildlife Refuge, Florida, United States - Lox_Sample_4.5 | ecosystem: Environmental > Terrestrial > Soil > Wetlands | place: USA... | reverse complement strand
ATGTTCTGGACAGTGCGGGGCGCCAATGCCATCCTCGCCCTCCGCTGCTGCCATCTCAACGGCAGGTTCGAGGACTATTGGGCGGGTCGCCAAGCGGCGTGACTTCCACTTTTATGTCGCGCACCCCCCGTCCGAGGTTTCTCGGCCAGTGCTTGGGTCGAAATGGTATCCTGATATATTAGTGTCTGCCCGGATGGTCAGGGATTCAGCAGGGTTTGGTTGGCGTTGAACCGCGCGGTTTTTTGGTGCGCCCAGACACGGTCTGCGCGACCTCTCATCGGGATCAATGCAGCGAGAACAACGAGCACGAGTTTTCAATGTGAGTGGGCCGTATGCAGTTGGAAAAGATACGATCCTAAACGCCCTGTTGTCAAAGTACCATGGGCGCGTTTATCGGGTCCGTACTCTTACGACGCGTCCAGTGTCCGCGGAAGCTGATCCAAGTTATGAGCACGTATCATTTGATCAGATGCGCGAGCGCACCGCAAACGGGGAGTGGATTGTGAATTATCAACTTTCAGGGCGCACGGCATATGCTACCAACTTGCTCGAAATAAGAGCAGCGATTGACGACGGGCTCGTTTGCATTCATAGCATCTATGCGGGTAGAAACGGCGCGGGACAGCTCCGCGAGGCCTTTGGCGCCGAACTGTATTCGATTGGCCTGCTTCCGGCCGATGGCAACATAGATGAGCAGCTGGCGGTACTTCGAGACAGACTTGTTGGTAGAAGCCGTGACGACCCGGCAGCTGTCGATGCGCGATTGAAACATCAGATCGAGCCGTTAAAATACGTGCTTGAAAATCCCTTAGTCTGCGGGCCTGAAGGAGGTCTCCGTGTGTTCGACAGAGTCCTAGTCAACTCCGACCTTGATCGGACCGTTGAGACGGTCGTGCAGGTTTTTGACGAAACTGTCCTGGAGGCACAATGAATGCTCGATCGGACGCCGAGATTTTGAGATCCTCCGAGGACATCGGCTATGTCGGCGGAGGTTACTACAATCCTTCGGAGGAATTCTTGGCGATAGCCCGTCAATTAAGTTCACCGCTAATAGACTGGCTGTCTGACGGACCTCACGTTGAGTTAGATCTAAGTGCCAAACCTACGTACTTGATGTCCGAGCTATACCGGGAGTTAACGTCGAAACTTCGCCGAGACGAACTGCTGTTCGGTGTTTACGACAATCGTCGGTATAAGATTGCCGTGTTCCTGGTGAACGAAGAGCGCATGATGGATTTTGAGCGACAGGTGCTCACACGTAAACTGCGTCGAATTGCATTCTTTGCTCTAGCGAGTCGACAAGCGGAGGTAGGTTTAGTTCGAGAATTCGTTCACTGAACGCGTCGCACGGGATAGGAAGGCCCGTGTCGGGCGGATCTTCTCTCCCGAGCGATACCTTCATAGAGGCTATGTATACGTGTGCATTTTGCGACGAAGTCGAACAGCGATCTTGTTCCTTGCTGTCTCCTCCACGGAACAGGTTTTTGTACGAGACGCCTGAATTCATGGTATTCCCGACCCTCGGATGCTTTGTCGAAGGCTACCTGCTCATATGTCCGAAACAGCACGTCTCCTCTATCGCTAACTTGTCGACGGGATCCTTCACTGGGCTTGCGCAGCTTGCATCAAGGGTGAAGGAGATTGTCGCGGCTGCTTATGGGGAGCCAATTGTTTTCGAGCATGGGATGAGCGGCTGCGGGCGAATTGATGCCGGCGGATGCATTGAACACGCACACCTTCACGTTGTTCCGGGAACGATCGATATCGAGAAGTTGCTTGCCGAGTATTCACGTCCGGAAGAGATCCCTTGGTCCAGCGTAGCCCAGTTCGCAGGCACCTCATATATCCTCGGGCAATCGTACGGGGGTAAGACTTGGGTTTCCGCGGTCCGGGATGTTTTGCCATCGCAATACATGAGACGCCTTGTCGCGCGAGAACTCGGTGTCTTTGAATTCTGGGATTGGCGCGATTACCCCGAGTTTGATAAAATCGACGCAACACTAGCACGGCTGTCGCTACCTTTTCAAACGCTAAAAGCTTGTTCGATTGAGAGCAACGAAAGTATTGCAAGTAGCTGCGCGCGCCTGTTGCGCGTATCGTTATTCAAGGCCGCGGTCGGAACTGTCGGGGAATAAACAGAGTGCCACTGCATTTTCTCGGTAGCGTCAATCCTGATGGAATTGATTCATGTCTCCGCGACATAATCGATAGGTGGATGGCCTCCTTTCACGAGCTAGCTTCCGGGGATGTGGGCTGGTATCGGCGTTTAGAATACGCGGACCGGGTGGGGACCGTTGCAACTGCGAATGCTATCGTCAGTCTCCGTAGTGCCGGCGCCGACGTACCGCGGCGCTACGATGTTGTAAGGACGCTAGTGTCGCGTCAGCGTGACGATGGCGGATGGGCATTTATCACGAATGTCAGTGAAGTGTCTGTCGTAGATGCCACAGCGGCAGTTATATCCGCATTACAAGAATGGCAGTCCGTCCTAGAGTTTCGTGACCTGCGTCTGTCTTCGGTGCTGGAAAGGGCCATGGACTGGCTCGAATCTGCTTCTTTACCCGATGGTGGATGGGGGTTGATTGCAGAAGCAACATATCGAAACTACAGTTCGGCTCTTGCCGTCCAAGCGTTGTGCACGGGTGGGCGTCGAGCAAGTCAGACTGTCCAGAAGGCTCTTCGACGCTTCATAACAGAAGCCGACCCGGTTGCCGGAGGCTGGCTCAATTCTAACCGGCAGGTTTCCGTCCCGGTTACCGCCGAGGTAATTCGGGCTCTCGAAGGAGCTTCCAGTCAAAATATCCGTTATGCTCCGCAAATCTCAAAAGCTGCGAACTGGCTCTTGGCGATCGCTCAATCTACAGAGTTCTGGAAGGCTACATCGGCGACAGCCAACTTGGAAGAGATAGAAGTATTCGTTGGTGGAAGGCGCACACGAATTGAGTACGGCTATACTCCCCGCCCGCTTGCCATTCATGCGATTGCCGTTACTGGTGAGGCAACGAGGCCAGAGGTCTCGACCGCGACGCAAATGTTGATCGATGATTTACGCTCAGATCGATGGGCTGCTCTCGGCCACAATGCCCTCCCCACAAGCTGGATGTTGTTAGACGTGAGTCTTGCGCTAGTTGCGTTTCGAGGCCTGATCTCGCGAAGGACACTAGGAGTATCAACCAAAACGAGGGATATCTCAAACGCTGCTGATGGCGACCCCAGAAGAGCGACTTCAAACGTCGTCCTGGCCCTGCACGGGATCAGAACGCGTGGAAAGTGGCAAAAAGAACTGACCCCAATCCTCAACAGTGCCGGCTTTACAGTTGCTCCTTTGGATTACGGGTTTTTTGGAGCGGTACGATTAATATTTCCCTGGTCGCGAGAGAAGAAAGTCGATTGGTTCTTGCAGAAGTTTACTGAAGAAAGTAATCGGCTCCATTTCGAACGCCCCTCTATCGTAGCCCACAGCTTTGGTACATATATTCTAGCGAAAGCACTCGAGAAGTACGGCGAGCTGGCTGTGGATCGAGTGATATTTTGTGCCTCCATTATTTCTGCCGATTTCCCGTGGACTAGACTCGCCTCACGCGGCCAACTGAGAGGTGTTCTCAACCAATTTGGGGCCAAGGACATCTGGCCGAAAATTGCTCATCGTGTCATCAGTGACGGAGGCGATTCGGGCACCGGGGGTTTTAAGAACGATGCCCCGGCGCTTCTGGTTCAGCAGAGTAAGCCGCTGTTTGGGCACAGCGATTACTTCTATGACTTGAATTATCAGCAGAACTGGATTCCATTCCTGTGCGGCGAACAACTTGCTGCTCCAGCGGACGAAGCACCCAGACGAAAATCTCCAATCAAGAGCTGGGCAATCCGCGTGTTGTTCCTGTCGCTCGTGATTGGTATCGCCTTTTACATTTATCGACGGTATCTCAGTCAGTGACAGGCGTTGGAAGGAAGCCTGATTGCCGTAAATGCGGAACACGATACCTGATATCACTCCACTTTCACTCACTTAAGGGGCGATTTGAACGCGGAATGAGAGAAGTTGCTGATTTCCATGCACCTGTATTCACCGCCGTAGACGCCATTGTCTTGTATTTTCAATCTACGGTCATTTTCCCAAGCTGGACGTCGCGGGTTCGAGTCCCGTCTCCCGCTCCAATCTTTTCAACAACCTGCATGCCTCACCAAATCAGCTCTTGTCTCATCTGTCTCAATTAGCCGCGAGCGCTTCTTGGTTGTAGCGCCTTAAAGTCTGACCGTAGGGCCGACGATGCTGCCCGCTTACGAGCCGGCGACAAGGCAACCTACTCCGCCAAGTGAACACCCAGTCCGTGCCCCTGCTGATCTGCGATGATTTTGGGGGCGGTGCCTCGTTCCGGGTGCAGCATCGAATGTGACCGCCGTAGTACTGCGAAGTTGCTCCAATCGAATCTTAACGGCTCCAGGCGCGGGTGAATAAACCGCCGGAGGACGTTGTCCGGCAGTAACGGGTTTACGATCCGTTCGCTCGGAAAGATCCATTCCTCATTACCCCGGTCGGGCAGGGTCGGAATCCAGGCTGTAAGCCTTTCGAAAATCTCCGGCTCGACGCCAACGTCGGTCACACGGCTAGCCGCGGTGTCGGTAAACGTCGTCCGACCAAGCGCCCCTTAACTGGGCGCCGTTCCCAGCCGTAGATGACCACGTGTTTGAAGACCGCCAAGATCCATTCTCGGCGAAATGCATGGAGCCGCGCTGTGAACAAGAGCAAAGCACGGCGAGCGACAACCACACCTTGCACTTCTACTGATCAATGAAGTATGATCAGTAGAAGTGAAAGGTATATGGACATGGCGTCTCCAAAGTGTGATCTTCCCCAAGGTACGCTCGACCTTTTGATCCTTAAGACAGTCGCGCTCGGCCCCGTGCACGGTTACGCCATTGCGCAACGGCTTCAGCAGATATCATGCGATGTCGTGCAGGTTCCGGGAGGATCTCTCTATCCTGCATTGCACCGCCTGGAGAATCGCAGACTGCTGGTGGCGGAGTGGCGGCAAACCGAGACTGGGCGCGACGCCAAGTTCTACCGGCTGACGCGCCGTGGACGGGCGGACTTAGAGGCCGGGTCGGCAAGTTGGCAGCGGCTCTCCGAGACAGTCGGTCTGATTCTAGGCATGGCGGAAGAAGGCGCTCAATGAATTGGCTGCCCTGGTTACGCCCTGACGATCAGGAAGCCAACCTCGAAAGGGAATTGAGCTTCCATATCGAAGAAAGAGTTGCCGACATGGTGCGCTCCGGCGTCAGGGAAGAAGACGCACGCCGCCGCGTCCGGCTGGAGTTCGGTGCCGCTGAGCAGGTCAAGGATGAATGCCGGGAAGTGCGGCCTGCACACTGGGCCGAAACGTCTTTGCAGGACATCCGGTACGCCTGGCGAAACCTGCGCCGCAATCCAGGCTTCGCAGCAGTCGCGATGGCCACGTTGGCGCTCGGTATCGGCGCCACCACGGCGGTCTTCAGTGCGGTGAATCCCATTCTGTTCCAGCCATTGCCGTATCCGCATGCCGGACGGTTGGTGATGGTCCAGGAACTGGGACGCAACGGCTCGCCCCGGCGCCCGACGTTTGCGACATTTCTTGGGTTGGCCGTGAATAGCCATAGCTTCGACGCAATGGCCGTAATCAAGCCCTGGCGGCCCACGATGGTTGAGAGTGCCCAGCCTGAACGATTCGAGGGTCAACAGGTTAGCGCAGGCTACTTCCGCACGCTCGGCGTTTTGCCCTCGATGGGACGAGACTTCCAGGCGCCTGACGACCAATTCCATGGCCCCAATGTGGTTGTGTTGAGCGACCGGTTATGGCGGCGGCGCTTTGCCGGTGACAGCACGATTATTGGCAAACAGGTTAGGCTCGATGACTATCTTTTCACCGTTATCGGCATAATGCCGAGTTCGTTCGAGAATGTGCTGGCTCCTTCGGCGGAGCTTTGGGCGCCGCTGCAATACAATCCCTCGCTTCCCACAGAAGGCAGGGAGTGGGGCCATCATTTGCGTATGGTGGGGCGGCTGCGCTCGGACGTGAGCGCGAATCAAGCCCGCAACGAGCTCACAGGGATACTGCACTCCCTTGCTCAGACGTACGCAAAGGGATATGAATGCTGCGGTGGCGTCCCGAATGGGACGGCGGTGGACCGGCTTCAGGACGAGATCACCCGCGGCGTCAAGCCGGCGCTGTTGGCCATTCTCGGCGCAGTCGTTCTGGTGCTTCTGATAGTATGCGTGAACGTGACCAATCTCCTGGTGGCACGGAGCGCGCGACGGCGCAGTGAATTTGCTTTACGCGCCGCACTTGGCGCTGGAAGAACTCGATTGATTCGGCAGACGCTTGCGGAGAGTCTGCTCCTTACAGCAATCGGCGGCGTTCTTGGTATGGCCGTCGGGGAACTCGGTGTGCGAGCGTTGCTGGCGCTGAGTCCATTCGGACTGCCTCGCGCCGACGCCATCAGAGTGGATAGCTCAGTCTACGCTTTCGGACTCGGAATCACCTCTCTGGTTGGCTTCGTCGTGGGGCTGGTGCCCGCGTTTCAGGCGTCACACAGCGATCCTCACGACGCGCTGCGGCAAAGCTCACGGACTACCACCGGGGGGCATCAGGTGACTCGCCGGATGCTGGTTGTCGCCGAGGTTGCGCTCGCTCTTGTGCTGTTGGTCGGCGCGGGGCTGTTGTTGCGCAGTATCGAAAATCTGTTTGCAATCGATCCAGGCTTTGACGGTACACACCTGTTGACCATGCAGGTGCAGGAGTCCGGTCGCCGATTCAATGACGATAGTGTCCGTGCCCGATTCTTTACCCAGGCATTGGAGGAGGTGCGCAAAGTTCCCGGCGTTACAGCAGCAGCGTTCACGAGCCAACTGCCATTGAGCGGAGATTTTGCCGTCTATAACAACAGGTAGCGCTCGATGCTGTGCGAGTCGCCGCTATAGTCGCGCGCGCGCGCGAAAAGAGCGCATAGGAAGCTCACGAAGCAGCTCTTGCGTTTCGTTCGTGATTTCCGCCACTCGGGCCGCGAACCCGTAGTTGTCGCCAGAAAGTTCGGGTTTCGCCGCATTATAGGCTATTTCCCAAATCGCGCGGACAAGACTATGCAGGAAGCGGAGGATTTCATCGATATCTGCCTTAAGCGCCCTACTATAAGGCGACGCAATGGACTGGTCGTCTTTGAAAATGATGTGCGCGATCTGGTTCCGGATTGGTTTGTAAATGTCATCGAACTTCATTTTGTGCGGCGAGAGAGCCTTCTTCAGCGCCCGCAGGTCCTGCACATTAGGCTCCCATGCGTTTTGGATATACTCGTCGAGCCACGTCGGATTCGGTCCTGTTCCAGGAACGCTTAGTTTGCGCGCGCGTAAAGCGGCCTTGCTGAAGAATTCCGGGTGCGCGGTGGTTGCGTTCAGGACCTGATAAATGGAATGGAGCTTGGGATCTGAATCGAGGATGCGCGCCAGCACAATGAAAAGGCTGTTCTGCAGGCTGAACGAAGTGACTCGCCAGAAGTCCGGGTGTCGGTTTAACCGCTGACCGATTTTGGGTTCTTCGGCCGCGACATGGTTGATGGCGCGGTGTGTGTAGCAACTGACAATTGCCGCATTCACGTCGTTGCGGATAATTTCGTAGTCGCGCCAGTATTGCTCCTCAGTGAGCGGAGGCGGTCCAGCCGCGTGGGGCGTCATGCCACTATCATACCGCCGTGTTCGCCTTTTATTCTCTACTCATGGTATCCTCGATTTCAGCAGATCGACGGATGGACCATACCGTGAGTAACGCCCGGAAGAAGCTGATTTTTGACACCAGTGCAATTAACAAGCTCGGCGAGGATTCAGACCTCGATGCCATTGTACGGAGCTTGGGGATTTCATACCACGTCGGCATAACCGAAACGGTGCTGGCGGAGGTCGTGGCGCACCCTGACGAGGCAGATCGCAGGAGGCTGCTGAACATTCTAGATCGGCTTCTGCATCCGGGCCATTGCATCATGCCGTTCCAGTGGATCATCGAGCAGCAGGCAAAGGCATACCAGAAGAATGCTGACGGCTACGAGTGGCGCAAGCTCAATGTCAGGTTTTCTCAGGGAGAGGAGGAGATCTTCCGGCAGAATATCATCCATGAAATGAGTGAGGAGACCAGAACAAGCAACAAGAAATGGGACCGGGACTTTAGGAAGATGTTCCGTGCGGCAAGGCCTGCATTCCAGAAGCTATTTGAGACAGAAGGGCGACCCTCGCTTAAGGTCGTGACCGAACACCTTATGTCTGGCGGGGGTGCCTACCTTAGCATCGGAGCCGGTCTGATGGAGCGTGCAACAACGGTCTTGCCACCGGAAGATGGGGTTAAGGATTTTATCGAGCGGTGCCCGCCATTCAAGGCGCTCCTGATCTCGCTATGTTTCAGTCAGTATGATACGTGCATTCGCGATCCGCGCATGCCCTCGCTTGGCAAGGCCGGGCGGTATGACATGTTCTCGGCCGTCTACCTCCCTTATTGCATGGTATTTGTCACGAACGACCCTGGACAATGCAAAGCGCTGACGGCTGTGGCCGACTTGATGGGTCAGGAGATTTCCATCCTGATGTATAAGGACTTCAAAGCTGGTCTGTTTGGACTGCCATCCGAACAGGAGATAGCCTCGATGTGAGGGCTCTTCGTGGTTTGAGACCGTATTTATGCGCCGGATCAAAACTTTCAATTCTATATTAACATGCAGCTTGAGTCGCACCGAAACGACAACTCCGAAGGCCTGCTTCAATATGCTGTGAGCCCAGCCTATTTCGACACGATGAAAATTCCGCTCAAGGGTGGCCGCCTGCTGGACGAGGGCGACCGCGCAGGCGCACCCACGGCAGTTCTGATCAGCGAGTCATTTGCGAGACGCAAGTTCCCCAATCAGACTCCCATCGGACAGCGTGTTCGCGTTGGCGCCGGCGTCGGACATGCCGACCGTTCGTGGGCCACCATCGTCGGTGTGGTGGGCGACGTGAAACAGACATCCCTCACGATAAGCGCATCAGACGCCTTCTACACCACGATGACACAGTGGGATTGGGTGGACCATGCGCAATCGCTGGTGGTACGCACACGCGGCGATGCGGCGGCGCTGACTCCAGCGATTAGAAACGCAATCTGGTCCGTGGACAAGGACCAGCCGATCATCCGTATCGCAACCATGGACGCCCTGCTCGCCAAGTCGCAGGCCGAACGGCATTTCGCGCTAACCCTGTTCGAGGTGTTCGGTATCGTGGCGTTGATACTCGCAGCGGTCGGCATCTATGGCGTCCTCTCCGGCAGCGTCGCCGAGCGAATGCCTGAGATCGGGGTGCGAACTGCACTAGGTGCGTCTCGACGTGACATCCTTGTCTTGATTCTTCGCCAGGGAATGACGCTCACCGGGATCGGTGTCGTGATCGGATTGGGTGGAGCGGTAACTGCGAGCCAGGTCATCATTTCGATGCTGTACGGAGTCTCGCGATTTGATCCGGTCACCTATTTCGGTGTGATCGCTCTGCTCGCCGGCGTGTCGGGGATTGCGTGCTGGATGCCCGCGTGGCGTGCCGCCAAAGTGGATCCATCGATCACCCTCAGGGCTGGGTAGCGGCTTCGTGCTCGGGTACTGGTTCGCCTCGGCACACAGTACAACGACACCGCCCCGACATCCCGGTGTTTTTACGTGCCAGGCGGCAAGCCGGACCCGAAGCCGCCGTCCACGACCACGGCGCTGCCCGTCATAAAGGAAGCGTCATCACTCGCCAGGAAGACCGCCGCGCGGCCCACCTCCTCCGGCCGCCCGATCCGCCAAAGCGCGTGCAGCTTTCCAGCGGCCAGGCGCGCGGCGGCCGGGTCCGGTTGCGCCTGGAAATAGCCCTCCGCCAGCCCCGCGTCGATATAGCCGGGACAGATGCAGTTCACGCGGATGCCGTCCTTCCCGTGATCGATCGCCATCGCCTTGCTCAGGCCGATAATGGCCGCTTTGGTGGCGCAGTAACCCGCACACATCGGTTCGACAAAGAAGCCGTTCACCGAGGACATGTTGATGATCGCGCCCCGCGTCCGCCGCAGGTGCGGGATGCAATATTTGGAGCACAGGAAGACGCCGCCCACATTGATGGCGATCTGGCGATTCCATTCTTCGAAGGACGTGTCCTCGACCGTCTTGTTCACCTGGATAGCGGCATTATTAAAAAGCACGTTGATCTCACCGAACGCTTCCAATGCACGGGCCACCAGATGTTCGACCGAACTGGGATCGGCTACATCGGTCTTGACCGCCAGAGCCGTTCCGCCGGTACTCTGAATAAGCCGGGCCGTCTCCTGCGCGCCGGCTTCGTTCAGATCCGCGATCACCAGCACGGCGCCTTCACGAGCGAATTCCAGCGCGCTGCCGCGGCCGATACCCGCGCCCGCTCCGGTAATGATAGCGACACGATCCTTCAATCGCATTTGGTTGGCTCCAGCAGTCTTCTCACTCACGAACGGACGGCCGGGAAGGCGCGACGCCGGCGCCCACTTCCTCGAGCGCCTGAACGAGGGACTGCTCGATCAGATCGCACATTTCATCGAGCTGGGCATCGGTAGCGATCAGGGCCGGAGCCAGGGCGAACCACGACGGATCGATGCGCAAGATAAGGCCGTTCTTCAGAGCCGTTTTCTTCAGCGCCATGCCGAGCTCGGGAAAAGGTTCCATGGTCCGCGTATCCTTTACGAGCTCGACACCCAGCAGAATGCCCTGGCCCCGCACCTCGCGAACGACTCCGTACTTCGCGAGGCCCGCGAGCCGGCCCCGCAAATATTCACCCATGTACCGGGCCCTCACATCCAACTGGCTGGTGACGATCTCATCAATCGCCGCGATCCCTACGGCGCAGGCCAGCGGGTTGCCGGCGAAGGTGTGGCCGTGCGCAAACTGGACATCATCCGCGGCCGTACCCCAGAAGACTTCCGCCATGTCCTCCCGGGCGATCATGGCGCCGATCGGCAGCATGCCGCTCGACAGTCCTTTGCCGCAGCAAATGATGTCGGGCGTGACGCCGTACGTCTGGGCGGCAAACATGGCGCCCGTCTTGCCGAACCCGGTAATGACCTCGTCGAAAATCAGCATGACGCGATGCCGGTCGCAGATGTCCCGCAGGATCTGAAAGTACTCGGCCGTCGGCGTAATGATGCCGCCCGTGTTTCCGACCGGCTCGACGATCACTCCGGCGACCGTCTCCGGATCCTCGTTCACGATCACGTCCTCAACTGTTCGGGCAGCGAACCGGTTGCACTCGTCCCACGTGGCGAATTGCCCCCGGTAGTGGGTGGGCGGGAAAACCTTCAGGAAACCGGCCATCTGCGGTTCGAACTTTGTCTTGCGCGGCCCCGTGCCGCTGGCCGCCATGGCGCCGGCGGTGCCGCCATGATAGCCCTGGTAGCGGCTGATGAATTTGTACTTGCCGGGATGCCCCGTCTGCTTGAAATACTGGCGGACGAATTTCATCGCGGCTTCGGTGGATTCCGAACCTCCGCTGAAGGCCTTCACATACTTCAGGTTTCCGGGCGTGACCGCGCCCACCCGTTCGACGAAATCGAGGGTGACATCGGCGATGCCGTGTAGCGGCGGCGCAAAGGTCATCTTCTCCATCTGCTTGCGCATGGCTTCGAGCAGCCTGGGATGGCCATGCCCTAAGGTAGCCACGAAGATGCCGCCGATCGCATCGAAATAACGCCTGCCGTTGGCGTCCCAGTAGTACAGTCCCTGGGCACGCTCGACGATCAAAGGGTCGAGCACGAAGTCCGCCATCGCCTGATAGTCGATGAAGGTGCGCTTGAGCAGCATTTTCTGGCGGGATGTAAGTGTCATAATAAACCTCGATGGGCGCCCATTCTCAGTCCGTTGGATTGTTTCCTGCCCAGACGTAGGGCGAGTATGCCAAGTTATCGAAGCGGAGAATCGAGAGTTGGGGCGACTCCACGGAAACCTCGGAAGCCCGGTCCATCCATCCGGTTTTGATGCGCTGGAGTTGCCCGGGCTGCAATGTAAATGTGACCTCCCGCATCTCCGGCGCGCGGAGTGTGAGCGTTACCTCTCCACTCCCCGGGTTGTAGACATCCAGCCCCATCAGGATACGCGGGTAGAAGAAACGGAAGCGCGCCTTGGCGGTGAGTTCGGCGGTACAGAGCGAGAAAGTGCTCATGCGGCCTTCCGGGGGACACACCTTCCACGCGCCTTTACCCCAGTCGATCACGCCCGAGGGATACTGTCCCTGCAGCGCCACATTCGCGCCCACGTGCGGATTGTCGAAATCGACCATGAGAGGCACTGGCTCAGATGAGTTCCCCTGAATGTCGATATCGCGCGAGTGCTCGTGCCGGATGCGAAGCACCCGGGTCGAATCGTCGAATGTGTATCCTTCCTGTTGCAGGTCGTTACGGCGCGCCAGCTTGTGGCCGCCCGCGAAGACGCCATCCGGGACGAAGTTGAGCCGCAACACGTCCGTCGAAGACGGGTCAAACGTCGCATAGGTGACCGAGCCCTTTCCGTACGCGATCTGCGTAACCACCGAATGCGACCCGACCAGGTGCGACTCATCGGCGGGAGCCCATTCGGGCACCGCCCAAAAACCGTCCATTAACCGCCGCGGGCCGTCGGCGAACTGATCGGTAAACCACCACTGGTTTCCAAAGGGAGTATGTCCATGCGGCGGCATTCCTTGAAAGTAAGTCACCCAGTTATAGGAGCGGAAGGCTTGCTCTTTATAGGAAACATCGCCTGTGCGCGCATAGTAGAGCGCTTCGACCGCCGCCAGGCGCGACGTATGGCTGTCGCAGCACTGGTTCGGCGCATTGCAGCAGAATGATTTTCCGTCACCCTGTTCCGTCGTGACCGTGGCGCCGTGGACGATGTACTTGGGCCACTTCGGCGTAGTCTTGACCCATTCGATCAGCTTGCGCACGTTGTCGCGCCAATTCGGGTCCTTTTCCGGATTCAGGAGAACATAGCGGGCGTATTCGAGCGGAATTACCTGGTTCATGTTCTCCATGCTAGGCGTGACATCTTCAAAGTAACCGACCCACACGTTGTTCGTCATGGGGTACTTGTGCAGCCATTCCCACGCGCCCTGGCGGACCTGGCGGTAGCGGGCAACGTCCCCCTGGTCCAGCCGGATCAACTCGTCGAAGAGCATGACCGGCTCTACCACGTTCGCCGAGTACGGACCCATGCCAGGGCCTTCGACCTTTCCGTCGCGTGCGTAACACCGCACCGGCCAGGGCGAATTGTGCGCGTCTCCGGTCTTATAATTCTTGGCCAGTTCCCTGGCACAGCGGATGGCGGCCTGGAGGTACTTTGTGTTACCGGTCATCTCGTAAAAGCGCAGATAGGCGTAGCCGTCCTCGCCGACGATGGGCGGCTCGAGGTAGTCCTCGCCATGGTGGCTCCATCCGGTGTAGCGGCGGTCGCCCGGATTCGCGGAAGTATACGGCACGCCGCCCCACACGTAATTCGCCGGAGTCAGGCCGTTTTCGAGTTCGTAGTCGATGAAGTCCTGGAGGAACGTGATCGTGTGGCGGTCGCCGGTGTAAGGATACAGCCGCTCGATGAAGCCCTCCATCATGGCGCGCAGGTAGGCCGTGGAGTTAGCCCAGTGCCACTCGGGCTGCATCTCGAACGTTGTACGGTCAAAATCGAAACAGCAGAAGAAATAGGGATAGTGCTGCCGATTGTATTGGTCCCAGATAATGCTCCACTGCGTCAGGAAGTGGGAACTGTAGGAATACCCGGTGTTATCGGGCATCGGCCAGGGAAGCAGTTTGCCGCCGGCATCCAGTTGCACGGGCCGGCCCGCAATAGTGGGCGCATCCACCGTTGAGACTACTTTGAAGGGCTCGTCAGCGGCCGTCAGCGCGGCCATCGGCAGTAGCACCAGCGCGAAGCGATACAGAGACATATTAGTAAGTAGTGTCATACTTCATAATCAGAACGGTGGCAATGAGCACAATACCCGAGCCGGCCATGGCCAGCGTACTGAGCCGCTCGCCCAGAAGCACCGCCGCCAGAATCACCCCGAAGATGGGGACCAGATACAGGGAGATCGACGCGACGGTCACATCCAAATGCTCCAGCGCGGCGAAAAAGAACAGCATCGACGCGCCATACATGAGAATAGCCAGGAACGCGAACGCCACCCACGACTTCCAGTCGAAGGTCCCAAAGACACTCCAGTGGAACGGCTCGGCCCAGAGCAGGAGGGGCAGGCTGGCAACGGACGCCGTAATGTAGCTGAAGATGAGAATTTCGATTTCCTGAAAGCGTCGCAGCAGGCCCTTACAGTACGTGTTATAGAACGAGGATCCGAAGCAGCCCACCAGGATGAGACCGTTTCCGGCAATGTATTTCATCTGCAGAAACGAGCTTTGCCGGAGGTCCTGAACCGACATCAACAGGACGCCCACCAGCCCGAGTCCCAGTGCCACGATGCGCAGGACGGTCAGCTTTTCACGCAGCATAAAAGAAGCCAGCACGGCCGTGATTACGGGGATCATCAGGTTCAACACGGCGCCATTCGAGGCCAGTGACTTCGAGATCCCCCAGGTCATGCCCAGTTGCGCCAGCACTTGCCCGCCAACGCCCGCGAGAGCAAACTTGCCCCAGTCGGACCAGGTAGGTTTCTCCGCGGCGGGGGTGGCCCGCCGTTTGCGAATCAGCAGCGGAACCAGCAGAAGCGTGGTGATATAGAAAGGAACGAACGTAATGGCGATGGGCCCCATCTGCCGGTCCAGAAATTTCACTGCCGTCCCTTGCGCCGACCAGATGAGGGAGGCCGCCGCCAGGAATGTGAAATAGCCCAGCATCCTTCCCTTGTGGGCTTGTGTCGCCGTTCCCGTTGTGCTCGCCATGCGTTATCCCTCCTGCACGATTACCCCGAATTTGTCGGCGCCCATCGAACTGCCTTCGAAGACGTATGGCTCCATGTGGCGCGCCTCGGCATAGCGGCGCACTGCGCGGCGAAAGGCATCCTGCGCATCGCGGCGGCCCAGAATCGCAACCGTACCGCCGGCGCCGCCCCCGGTAACCTTGGCGCCGTAAAGACCGCTGCGCACGCCCTGCTCCCGTACCAGTTCGACTAACAGATCGGTAGCCTCGTTGCCCAGCCCGCACTCGGTGTAGGAGTAGTGAGACTGATACATCAGGTCACCCATCAGGCGCCAGGCGCTCTCTGAAGGCGTCTCCGCCGAGCCGCGAGCCAGTTCGACGAATAGCTGGATGCGCTGGTTCTCTTCGCAGGCGTATCGCGTGCAGTTGCGAACACGATAGTGGATCTCCGGGCGAACCGCGGTGAACGGATCCGGATGAAACTGGCCGTCGCGCAGAAACTCCGCGCCCGGCAGCCTCTCGGGCAGGCGTTGCTCGTATTTCGAACGAAACAGCGACGGCGTCAGCTCCGAGAGATACCCGCCCCAGTGCGGATCCGTAAATCGCGGGATGCGGCTGTCCGGGTCCTGTGTCACAGGCAGGCCCTCCCAATCGCAGATCAGCTTGTAGCCCATAAAAGCGGCCGCCCGGGCCGCTTCGTACTCAATTCCCGTGACTGCGTGGCTGACGCCCGAGTCCACCGCCCAGCAACACAGATCCGCTGGAAGCCGCACCAGCGGCTGCGGCCGGCATGGCTGGCACAAAAGGGGCAAGACGTAGCCCTCATCACCCAGCACCGCGGCGGCCTGGTCCATGACGCCGCAGGCCGATTCGGCAATGACATTTTCCACCCACTGGCAGGATTCGGCGAGTTCGATGCCGTGAAGGTCGATGCCGTACGCGCGGGCGGCCGGCTTCATAACGGCGACCTCGAGGGCCGCGGAAGAGCTGACGCCCTTGTTCAGCGGCACTTCGGAATAGATGTAGACGTTGGCCCCGGTCGCGACCGCCTCCGGATGGCGGCGCCGCAGCAAGTAGAAGATCCCCACGACATAGGCGGTCCAACGGTGCGCGGGATGCTCATTCACGATGTAGCGCACGGCCTGCTCGTCCGTCATGAAGTCGAAATCGAACTCCACACTGTAGGCCCAGCCTCGATCAGCCACCTGGGGATTCCAGAACGCGATGCGCCGATCAGTCCGCAATTGCACCGCGGCCCAGGTGGCTTCGCGGATCGTCGCCTGAAACACCAGGCCCCCGGTGTAATCCACGTTGCCGCCCATCAGGTCAAGACGGCCGGGAGAGCGGCCGATGAAGATGGGAGAACCAGGCGCGAAGAAACGGCCTTCTCCACGCCGCGCGCCGACCTGACTTTCGAAGGCCGTCATGCCAATTCCCGAATACTGTCTACCACGTAACCGATGGAAGCTTCCGCCATTCGCGGATGAATGGGAAGGCTGACGTACTTGTGATACAACGCTTCGGCAACTGGACATTCCCCTTCGCCATGGCCGAGCTTGCGGTAGGCCGTGGTGAGGTGGATGAGCATGTAATGCGACCATACCTTAATGCGTTTGCCGGTGTAAAGCTCCCACATGAAGTCTTCCTTGCTCAGGCGAAAGTCGGGCTCTACCAGGACACAATAGATATGGAAAACATGCTTCAGGTGCGGTGCCACAAATGGTGTCGACAGGCCCCTGATCCCGCGCAGGCGCTCGCTGTACTGATTGGCGATCTGGATACGGCGCGCGTTAAAGCCATCCAGCTTCGGCAACTGCGCCAGCCCGGCCGCGGCCTGCGCATCCGTCATGCGAAAGTTGAAGCCGATATCATCAAAGTCCAGGTACCAGTAACGCTTCCCCATAGGACACTTCGACTCATCGAGCGGCAGGTACTTGCCTTTCGGATCGTAAGTCAGGCAGCATAGCGAACGGAACGATAACATACGCTCATAGAGATCTTTCCGGCTGGTCGTGAGCATGCCACCTTCCCCCAGCGTGACGATATTCTTCTGCTGATGGAAGCTGAATACTCCGATATCGCCGAGGGTTCCGGCGCGGCGGCCTTTGTACTCCGCCCCCGGGGCATGCGCGCAGTCTTCAATGACCAGGATGCCGCGCTCCCGGGCCAGTGCCATGATCGGATCCATGTCGCAGCACTGCCCGTAAAGATGCACGACGATGATGGCCTTCGTGCGTTCCGTGATCTTGCTGGCGACTGAGGCCGGATCGATGTTGAGCGTCTGCGGATCGACATCCGCGAAGACCACCTTGGCGCCCTGCACGGCGGCGGCGTTGGCGGTCGAAATCCAGGTGAGGGGGGTAGTGATCACCTCGTCGCCCGGCCCCACGCCGGCCGCGATCACCGCGAGTTGCAGCCCCGTGGTACCGGATGTGACCGCCAGTCCGAAGGATGCCCCGCAATAGGCTGCGAAGGCCTCCTCGAACTTCTTTACTTTCGGCCCGCAGGATGGCGCGTTGGCCCGCAGCACTTCGACGAGCGCCGCTTCCTCTTCCGGCCCATACGCGGAACCGTGGCCGTACTCGAGTTCATCAATTGCCTTGGGTAGATTCATGGATGGCCTTCTCGATCACTTCTCCGCAACTGGGCACGGGCGTCCGGCACACGGCCCGGAGCCGGTCTGTAAGCAGGAAATGATCCAGACCTCGTGGTGCGCGTCCGGGTACAGGCTGGGTTTGCCGCCGCACCAGGTGGGCGCCGTAGCCCATTTCGCACGCCAGGCGCACCGCAAGATCGTAGCGCGAAATCGATTCGGTTGCGCCTACGTGCAAGACGCCGGACACTTCTTCGGCGCTTAGCAGTTCCAGCAGAAAGCGGCTCAGCGTGCCCGCATCGATAGGATTGCGATATTCAAAGTCAGGAAATGAAACCGGCTCTCCGGCGCGCAGTTTCGCGGCAAACTTGTTCAGCATGGCATTGGTCCCGGAGCTTGCGGCGAATCCGAGCACTAACGCGAGGCGCACAATCAGCGCCGACGGCAGAGTCTGCAGGATCAGTTTCTCGGCACGCGCCTTCGTGACTCCGTAGACGCTGGCCGGCGTCGGCGGGTCTGCTTCGCGGTAGCCGTGCTGCTTGCCGTCAAAAACCGCCGCCGATGACATGCACACGAGCCGGGTTCCGCTACGGCTGCAGGACTCGCTCACGTGCGCCGCGCCGCGCACATTGACCGCCTCCGCGATCTTGGGCCGGCGTTCACAGTCGTCAATGTCGGACACCGCGGCCAGCAGCACCACCGCATCCGGAGCACTGCGTGCGAAGCCTTCATCCACGCTGGCAGACAAGGTCACATCCATGGCGATGCCGCGCTCCCCTGGCGGAGCCGTGAGATCGGCTGCAAAAACGTCGAAACAGGAGGCTGCTTCGCGGGCGATGTGCTGACCGAGAAACCCGCTGGCGCCAACGATCAACAGGCGCGGCTTATTCACCGGGCCCACTCCGGAAAGGCCTTCATGGCATCGACAAAGTTGTGGATCTTGTCGGTGTGCGCATCTTCCTGCCAGCCGCCACGGCCCGGCCGCAACGCGTTGTCGCGCGGGCAGCCATCGTCATTGATCGCGTACAGCACGTAGTTCAGAGCCTGGTACGCCAGTCCCTTGTACTCGTCACTGCCGGTGGCGGCCGAGTACATGGCCAGCACCGCACCGTAGGTCGACAAAACGCCGCCCCACGGATCCTTGTCGTAGGTCTGTTCGCCGCACACCGGCACGCCCGAGTGGATGCTGGTGAAATTGCGGATGACGAAATCGATCAGCACCTGGGCGTCCTGCTGCCACTCCGGATCGAGCGCCGCTTTCTTCTCGATCAGGTAACGAGCCAGGTTCAGAGGCGACCACGCGTTCCGGTTGTCCGGTTCCTGATGGTCCTCGAAGAACTGCACCCAGAGTGAGCCGTCGCGGCTGGCGTTGGGAATCTGGTCGTCTTTGATCCAGGCCCAGAGCTTCGCGCGCGGCTCGCGAAACTCGCCGTGGCCGTGTTCGATCAGCTTATCGAACAGCCGCAGGTTGAAAGACATGTCGGCGGAGACAGGCCCCCGCGATTCGCCCGTCCGGTAATCGACGCGAAAAGGCCATGGAGAATGATGCTCGTCGCCGGTCCCCATGTTGTCCGCCAGAACCCGGGCGTTTTGCAGCGCTTGGACCAGGTATTTCGTATCCTTGGTCTGTTCGTAGAGCAGCACCAGAGCGTAGCCTGCGATGCCGCCCTTGTCCGGCTCGATCTCGTAAGGTTTATCGCCCTGTGTCCCGCAATCGGGTGGCTGCGGGAACTTCGCCCGAATCCCGGTGGAGCGTGTGAAGCGCGGATACTTGCCGGTGTCCGGAGTGAGGCTTTCCTTGACCAGGTAGTCGCCCATGTCTCGCGCGAATTCGAGAATCTTCTGGTTCTGCCGGCCGCTCCACTCGTAGTATTTGAGGTACGAGATGATGCCCATCCCGTCCTGCATGGACGGAATGAAATCGGAGCGCCGTTCAACCGGCGTATAGTCCCCTTTCATGAAGGTCACGTAGACGAAGCGGGGATAGCCGTGCTCCAAGGGGCAGGCGAGATACCAGTTCATCTCCCGTGCCAGGGCATCCTTCCACGAGGTCCACGGACGCAGCGCGCCATTGGGGCCGTAGACCGCGCGGTGGTTGCCGATGACCGGGTTTTCCGCGGCCACCAATAGGGGACAGAGCAGAGCGATCGCCGCCCAGAGTCGCACGCAGCCTCCCTTCCTGGAGATCAAACCTTTTAGTATGATCCGCAAACCGTTCAGAAGTGCAGCCGCAGCCCAAACTGCATCCGCCGGTCATCCACTGAGGTGGAAAATACCTGGCCCATGCTGGGGTCGCCCACGTATGAATCCGGCGCGGCGAAGTTCGGGTGATTGAAAGTGTTGAACACGTCCGCGCGGAGCTGCAGATTGACCCGCTCGGTGATGTTGAAGGTCTTGAAGATCGAAGAATCCAGTTGCTGCATGCCGTCGGCGTAAAGCGGATTCACCCCCGCGTTGCCGTAAGTGTCCGGTACCGTGTCGTCGACAAAACAAGCCGGATTGAACCACAAGTTCGGAGTCGGGTTGGAAATCGCACCGTTGCAAATCCGGTCCGGTCTGTTGCCCTGTCCGTTATTCAACAGGCTGACCCCCGAGTACACATCGAATCGGGTGCCGCTGCGGACGTGAATCAGGCCCGCATACTGCCAGCCGCCCACGACGGCATCGAGGCCGCGGCTCATGTTCGCGCCGAATGTGCGCCCCCGGCCAAAGGGCAACTGCACCACCACCTGTGCGTTGAACGTATGCGCGATATCCTGCGGCGTCGGCCCGTAATACTGCCAGATGTCGTTCGGGTTGATGTTATTACCGTTCGCGAAACTCCGCGCGTGTGCGTAAGTAGCATACACGTTGATGTACTTGGTGATGTTAGCGGTGAAGCTGGCGGTGAGCGCGTCATACCAACTGCCGGCGATCGCGAATTGCACCGGGACGTCGCCTAGCTGCGGATACTCGCTGTACAACGGGCGCGCCGTGTTGTAGTCCACCCCGGGCGCCTGCGGAGGCGCCTGGTTGACGTTCACGGTCAGGTTGTTGTGTATGCCCTGGACATGCTCGTATCCGATGTCGAGCACCATGCCGGACCGGATTTCACGCTCCACATTTAACGTGCCCTGGTCCACGCGCTGGTTCTTCCAGTTGGGGGCGGTGCCGCGAATCACCGCATTGTCCGGGATCACCAGGGCGCCCGAGCTGTCGTACTGCGCGGTCGCTAAAGGTAACCCATCCCGCGAGAGCAGCAGCGATGGCGTCAGGTTATTCGGCGTTAGCAATTGCTGCTTGACATAGCTGGGGTAAGTCAGACCCAGGATAGTCAGCGGACCGGACCAATAAGTCTGCCAGTAAGAGATCCCGTAACCGCCTCGTACGCTGGTCTTGCCGCGATCCGGGCTCCAGGCGAAGCCCATGCGCGGGCCCCAGTCCCCCTTGTCGAGATTGAGCCCCGGGCTGCGGTCGCTGGGAGTGGCCACAATGAGCTGGTTGGTCTGGGAATCCCAGTTGGACTCCCGGTTATATCGCTCGATAGGACGCGTGTACAGGTCGTAGCGCAGGCCCAGGTTCAGGGTGAGGGACGGCAGCACCTTGAAATCGTCCTGCGCATACCAGCCGTTCTGCCAGTAGGTTTGATAGGGCCATCCGCCTACGAACCGGGCCCGTGCCGCGCTGGTGGGAGTGCCCAGCAGAAAACTAGGATAGGCGAAGGGTGGGGCGGTCCCATCATATGACGTCATGGCCGGATCGAAACTGATCCTGCCGCGTGGGTCATCACCGCCGATGGTGTCCGCCGAGGTGTCTTCCACATGGTTCAGGCTGGTGCCGAATTTGAGGTTGTGTTTGCCCTTGACCCATGTGAAGTTCTCGGTGAGGGCGATGGTGTTGCTGACGATGAATGCCACCCAATCCGGATCGCCGATGTTGTGGAGCGGCGAGAGATCCACTTCGAAGATACCCTGCGTGATGGGATCGCCCAGGTTGCCGTTCGGCAAGCCGTAGTAATTGTTCCACGCCTTGCTCATGGTCTTGTTGCTGGTGTGCACGTCAGTGCGGTTGTAGCCCAGCCGCAGCTCGTTGGATATGGTCGCGCCGATCGTGCGCAAGTACGTCAACTGCATGTTCTGGTTCACGGTGTTGGAGTCGGCTTGCCCGTTCTGCCAGAACTCATTCACGTTGGTGGCATTGTTGTTGACCGCGTTCATGCGCGAATAGCGGTAGAAGAAGCGGTCTTTGTCGGACAGGTAGTAGTCTCCGCGGCCGTCCCCCTGGTCCACGGTCTGCTGGTTGGTGTACAGGTAGTAGAGGTTGTTGCTGATGCCCGGAAGATTCGCCACCCCGAAAATCTTATCCGCATTCATCTTGGCCGCCACCGGGTCGAAGCGCGACTCGGGAATGATGTTGCCCGCGAACGGCACGGCCGAGACCACCTTGCCGCTCGCGTCGAACACGCGCGAGAACGGGTCGTAGATCTGTCCGTACTTGTTCCCCGCGGCGTCGAGCGGCTGCGTGAGATCGTACAACTCGGAAAAATCGCCGTTATACATCTTGTCGGTCGGTGCGGTCGTGAAGCCCGGGGAACTGGTGCTGAATCGCGTGCCTTGATAGTCGCCGAAGAAGAACAGCTTGTTTCTCTTGATCGGCCCGCCGAGCGCGCCGCCGAACTGGTTGCGCCGGAACGGCGTAGCCTCTTCGGCGAAGTAGTTGAGCGCATCGGTGTAGTCGTTCCGGAGGAATTCGAACAGGGCGCCGTGAAACTCGTTGCTGCCGGACTTGGTGACCACGTTGATCACCGCGCTACCCGAGAATCCGAACTCGGCGTTGTATTTGCCGGTGTACACCTGCACTTCCTCGATCGCTTCGATGGGCGGCACCAGGCCGATGTAAGCGTTCTGGGGTTCGCGGTTGAAGATCCCCTCGATGAAAACACTGTTGGCGTTGGCGTCGATGCCGCCCAACGAAGCTGTCTGCGCGCGGGTCAAGCCGATGGCCGATCCGTTCTCGCCGCCGTTGGCCCCATAGTTGCCGCTGCCGGCATCGTTATTGGCGCCGGGCAGCAGATTCATCTGGTACAGCGGATTGCGGTCGATGTTCGGAAGCTGGTCGATCTGTTTGTAGTCGAAGGTCTTGGACAACTCGGAACTGTCGGTCGCTACAGCCACCGGATTGGCCGCCACCTCGACGGACTGCTGCACCTCGCCCACTTTCAGGCTGATATCCAGCCGGGTGATTCCGCCCGCGTTCACGACTACGTCGGATGTCACGCTGCGCTGAAAACCCGGTTTGGCTACCGATACATGATATGTTCCCGGTATCAGATAGTTGATCATGTAGTCGCCGGTGTCCGAACTCTGCGCCGTCGAGACGGCCCCGGTAGCGTCGTTTCTGGCAGTGATCAGGGCTTGCGGCACCACGCCTCCGCTGGCATCGCGCACGTTGCCATCAAGCCTGCCTGTGTTGATTTGCGCCTGAACCGGGCCGGCCAGGCAAAGAACTGCCAGAATCGCGGCGGCATGCCGCGGGACATTCATGTAAGTACAGCGGGACCGCTGAGAAGGCGACATGCAACTCCTCCCTGAACAGTCTTTGTAAATATCATATGTTTCGAGGAGCTGTCAAGCAGTTCCGGAGGATTCTCAGCGGATTCGCTCGCGCCGGCCGGGTGGATCCAAGGCAGAGCCCGCGGTGGATTCCTGATTGAAGTCGCGCAGCGCCTTGCGCGAGTCGGACAAAGTCTGCCGCATCAGGCGGCGCACGGCCTGACGGGCGCCGATCGGATTGCGCGACCGGATTTCCAGGAAGATTGCGCGGTGGGCCGCCAGGCCGGTGTCGTAGCTGTTGGTGAGCTTGATCTGCTGCTGGAACACCTCGGTGAGGGGATCCAGCACCATTTCAAAATAGCGATTGTGCGCGGCGCGCGTAACGGCGTGGTGGAAGCGGAGATCCGCCGCGATGGTTTCATCGAGATCGAGGCCGTCTTCTTTCATCCCGCGCAGGGCCTCCTCGATCTCATTGAGATCCTCTTCACTGGCGCGCACCGCCGCCAGGCTGGCCGTGGTCTCCTCCAGCACCTGGCGCAGTTCCAACAGGCGCTCCATCTCTTCCACGGTGGGCATGGGCTGGTCCCGGAACAGGCGCATCAACGACTCTTTGACGCGATCCGGATTGGGCGCCACCGTCAACGTGCCGCGCCCGGCGCGCACCTCCACCAGCCCCCGGTCCTCCAGGATCTTCATGGCTTCGCGGATGACAATCCGGCTCACGTGGAACCGCTCCGCCAGCTCGGCTTCTTTGGGTAGCCGGGATCCCGGGGCCGCATACTCCTCGAGGACCATGCGCTCGATCTCCTGGAGCACCATCTCGCTCAATCGGCCGTTTCTGAACGTACGCGTGCGCATTTTTTTAGACAGCCCGGCATCCTGGCGAGCCTCGTCTCAACATTACCGCGAAAACCCCGTATTTGAAAACCGGACCCTATAAAGATATGATCTTCAGATATGCGACGGATCATCGGTATCTGGCTCGCCTTGGCGTTGCCCATGGCGTGCGCCGCGGAAGGCGTCTACGTGAACGCACAGGTGGCCTGGCATCCCGCCGTATTGGATGGGCAGGGCCGCCTCCTGGCCTGGTATCACCCGGAGAAGAGCCTTGGCTACGACCAGGTGCTTCATCTCGGCTGGGATTTCATCGAGCACAAGGTCCCGCGCGACACCCGCCACGGCACCGGCCTGAAGATCTATCTCATCAACTCCGTGTTTGACGGCCGGACTCTGCAAGGCGCGAACTGGCAGCACAATCCCGCCATGGTGTTTGCCTCCTTCGTAGACTCGCTGGTGGGCTGGTACCCGTATTCGGGCGACCGGGAGGCGGTCGACGCGGTCCGCGGTATGCTCGACCATCAACTCGCCCACGGCACCACGCCTGCGGACTGGGAATGGCCCGGCGTGCCCTTCGCCACCAACTGCGACGATCAGCCGGATTACGGCCACTGCATTCAGGACATGCCGAACGAGTTCTACGGCGGCATCGAGACCGACAAAGTCGGCGAACTGGGCACCGGCTATGCGCTCTTCTACAAGCTGACCGGCGACCGCAAATATCTGGATGCCGCCATTCGCTGCGCCGACAGCCTTGCCAAACACGTGCGCCCCGGCGACGCCACCCACACCCCCTGGCCGTTTCGCGTGGACGCGCGCACTGGAGTGACGCTGGCGCTCGAGGAATACGGCGGCGACGTCGCCGGCCCTCTGCGCCTGTTTGAGCAACTCATGCTTCTGAAGGCCGGCCATGTGGAAGCCTACCGGAAAGCGCGCGAAATGGCTTGGCAGTGGATGGTAAACAATCTCTTCAACCGGGAAAGCCCCGCCTGGAACAAGTGGAGCGGCTTCTTCGAGGATGTGCCCCGCCACCAGAACAACGTCAACCAATACACGCCGATGATGGCCGCGTACTACATCCTGGCGCGCGAGGATCCGGCGGAAATCGATCCGCAGTGGATGGGCCATGTCGGGCGGCTGCTCGATTGGGTGCGGTTCCGCTTCGGCCGCGGACCCTTTTTTGGGGCGCAAGCGATTGACGAACAGTCCACTCCGGATTCCACATTCGGCTGCTGCTCGCGCGCCGGCCAGGGCGACCATACCGCGAGGTGGGCCGCCATCAACGCCATGTTCTTCGAAAAAACCCGGGACGGCCAGGCCCGCGAAGACGCCTTCCGGTCACTGAACTATGGCACCTATTTCGCCGGTTCGGACGGCCGCATCGCCTGCTGCGGTGTCGATTATACCGCCTCGTATTGGTTCAGCGACGGTTATTCCGACTATATGCGTCACTTCCAATGGGCGATGGGAGCGGTTCCGGAGTTCGCTCCCGCGGGCCAGGACCACATCCTGCGTTCGAGTTCCGTCGTACAAACTGTGAAGTATGGTGAACGCAGCCTGGCCTATCGAACCTTCGACCCGGATGCCACCGAAGTCCTCCGGCTCAGTTTCAAACCCGCGCGCGTCATCGCGGGCGGCGCCCTACTCGCCGAGCACCCCGATCTGAAGACGGAGGGCTACACGCTCCGGCCGTTATCCGGCGGTGACTGGGTGCTGTGCATCCGTCACATCAGTTCCAGCGATGTCAGCGTCCGGGACTAACCTTTAAGGAGATTGTTATGAATCGAGTCATAGTCGGCGTATTGCTACTTGCTTCGCTGAGCCCGGCGGCCCGCGCCGAGAAACTCATCTATCACGACATCAAGACCGGCGCTTCCGGTAAGATCGTGCCTTGGTACGGAACCGGTCCCTCCCAGGCGTACGACCATATAGTCCGCCTGCTCTTCGATTTTTGGAAGAACATGCGCAAGTGCCCGAACGGCGTGCCCATGTACATGCAGCACCAGGTGTGGACACCCGGCAAGGAAGACCCGCGCGGCCTAGGGGGCGACCAAATCAACATGGCGCTCTCGTCCTGGACCCTGCTATACGACTACCTGGGCGACCCCAGCGTCCGCGACAACATGATTTATATGGCCGATTATTGGCTCGCTCACGGCCTCTCCGCAAAAAGCGACAAGTGGGGCAGCCTGCCCTACCCGTACAACACCGTAATCCATTCCGGCGTCTACGACGGGGACATGCGCGCCGGAAAAGGCTTCTTGCAGCCTGATAAGGCCGCCAGTTTCGGCGCGGAACTGGTGAGCCTCTACAAGATGACCGGCAACCGGAAGTACCTGGATGCAGCCGTCGCTATTGCCGACACTCTGGCGGACAAGGTGAGGCCCGGCGATGGCAACGATTCACCCTGGCCCTTCCGGGTCAACGCGCAGACCGGCGAGGTTCACACCGTAATCAAGAACGGCAAGAAGTCGGTGGCGTCCTACACCAGCAACTACTCCGGCGCGCTGGAGATGTTCGACGGTCTGATCGCTCTCCATCGCGGCGAGATCGCCAAATACGCGCGTGCCCGCGATATGGTGAGCGCGTGGCTCAAGGCCTATCCGATGAAGACCAACAAGTGGGGACCGTTCTTCGAAGACGTTCCCACGGAAGATTGGTCCGACACGGAAATCAACGCCGACACCATGGCGCGCTACATCCTTGAACACCCCAAGTGGGACCCGAACTGGAAGCAGGATGCGGCCGCCATCCTCGACTGGAGCTACCGCTCGTTCGCCAACCACGAATGGGAGAAATTCGGTGTGATCGCCATCAACGAGCAAACGGCTTACAGGGTTCCCGGCAACAGTCACACTTCGCGGCATGCTTCCGACGAACTGCTCTATTGCGAGAAGACCGGTGACATGACCTTGAAGGACGCCGCGATCCGGCGGCTCAACTGGGCCACGTACATGGTCGATGAGGATGGCAAGAACCGCTATCCGCGCGACGATAACTGGCTTACGGACGGATACGGCGATTACGTCCGCCACTTTCTGCGGTCCATGGCGTCATTTCCCGAGTTGGCGCCGGACGATCAAAATCACCTGCTGCGCACGACCTCGGTAATCCAGAAGATCGAGTACGCGGATGGTTCCATCTCGTACACGAAATTCGACCGCATCTCCACGGAAACGCTCAAGCTCGGTTCCTGGTCCCCGCGCTCGGTCCAGGGTGGAACGTTCGAGTGGAATCCAAAGACGAAAATGCTTACCCTCCAGGCCCGGGACAAAACAGTCCGGATCATCCGGTAGTCGGTCACATGACTAACTGCCGGTACACATCGCTTGCCTCACTGTTTGTCCCGCTGCTTGCAGCAGGCGAGCTTCCATGATAGGTATTTGTCAAGGGCAAACGGAGTTGCCCCCCTCCCACCCAAATGGATGGCTACTTTCGTCCTTCAGCGCATTTGGCCAACCAGCTTTTCAATCTGAATTGAGCCAACTCTTTAAAAAGAGTGACCGGCACCCATTTGCGGGATCGGACCGGACAGCCCTTACACGAAGATTAAGTTCGGAAAACCTGCCGGCCTCCATACAAAGGAGGTGAGGCGGGATTCTCCATCCTGCGCCTTCGCACAGAAGGCCATGGTCTTGTTGTGGACGTCCAATCTAATATAGCCGATAGTAGTCATTGGGTCCTCCTGACCTGGTTCTGACTAGGCCCGTAGCCGGTCTCAGCCGCATTTTCGCGCAATCGTCGGGAGGAACCTCACCACCTATTCATTCAAACAGGAGGACAACGCGCGTGCGGTGAGCCGGGATGCTCCCTGCAGATGGCGGCTCTCATCGATTGCGTCTCCGGGCTTCCTGGAAGAAGCGGCGATGACCGTCGACAGCGCAGCTCTTTGACCGGAGAACATGGAACCCAAACCAGCTGACTGGTCAGCCGTGCATCCGTGCCATGAGGCTGATGCACGTGCGTGAGATCGGGGTGAGCAAAGCGGCCGACGAGGAGATTCTTGCGGACTTCCACACGATCCTGGCAGTCTCTCGGACACAAGGACCGGCGCCCACGAGGTGGTCGCGCCGGTTCGTCTTTCCGGCCCAGCCGGAATCGGCGGAGGGATTACACGAATGCTCAAAACTACTCAGCCTTCATGCACTTCACCGGGTCCACGGCCGACACCCTCCTCGCGGGCAGATAAGACGCGGCGAGCGTGGCGGCCAACAGCGTGGCAGGCACCGCCGCAAAGGTCACTGGGTCCATCGGAGCCACGCCGAACAGCAGCGATTTCATCAGGTGCGTCAGGGCTGCGGCAGCACCGATTCCGATCGTGATGCCCATCGCGCAAAGGCTCAGGCCGTAGCGGACAAACATCCGCCGGACATCGGCAGGCCTGGCGCCGAGGGCAAGGCGGATGCCGATCTCGCGCGTTCGCTGAGATACGGCGTACGCGATCACGCCGTAGATTCCGATCAAGCCAAGGAGCAGTGCCATCGCGCCGGCGATGGCCAGCATTACCAGCGTGAAAGATGTGCGCGCCATCGAACGGTCGACCGTCTCGCGCATCGTTTCGGGATTCGCCACCGGCAGCGCGGCATTCACCGACCATACGGCCTGCCGAATTTCGTTCAGGAGCGCCCCTGTTCCCGCGCGGTCCGTCCGAACCGTAAACGCCACAGACCTGCTCGCCGCCGTTATCGGGGCGTAGACCAATTGCCCAAAAACCGGCCAGTAAACCACCGCCGGCGCCGGTTCCTGCGCGCCAACGTGCCGCACGTCCTCCACCACACCCACCACCTCACGCCAGACGTCCCCATCGTTGGCGCGGACGCGCTTACCGATCGCTGCCTGGGCGGTCCCCCACAACTCGCGGGCCAGATTCTCGGAAACCAGCACGAACTTGCGGCCGCCGTAAATATCGGTCCAGGTAAGGTCGCGCCCGGCCTTGATCCTGATGCCGAGCGAGCCGAACAAGCCGGGCGATACGTTCAGAAACAGCCGCATGGGCGGAACACTTCCCTGTGCGTAGCTCTGGCCTTCCTTCAGGATTCCGTCCCAATTAGGAGGAGCGCCATCCATCGGCAACGCGCTCGCAAATCCCACCGAGATGACGCCAGGGATCGCAGCCACCTTGCCGGCGATGGACTGCTCTGTTCGCGTTGCGTCTTCGCCTTTAGGAATCAGTGTTTGCGGCACAACCACACGAAAGGTCTGCACCGCTTCAGGCCGTTCGAAGCCCGGGCGAACGCTGCGCATTTGCTGAAACGTTCGAATCATCAGGCCGGAAGAGATCAACAGCACCACCGCCAGAGACACCTGCACGACCACCAGCGTGCTTCGGGCGCGATGACGACCGCGGCCATGGCTCATCGTGCGTCCGCTGTCCCGAATGGTGAGGGAAACGCCGGGCCCCGCGTAGCGCAAGGCGGGTATAAGCCCGAAGAACAGACCGCACAGAATCGACACAATCGCGCTGAAAGCCAAGGCGTGCGAGTCCAGCCCGATCTCGCTCAGGCGCGGAAGGTTCGACGGCCCGTTGCGGACCAACAGCCGCAATCCTCCGGATGCAAAAGCGAGGCCCAGCGCTCCGCCGGCAGCGCCCAACAGAAGGCTCTCAACCATAAGCTGGCGGACAATCCGCGCCCAACCCGCTCCCAGAGCCGCGCGCAGGGCAAGTTCCGATTGCCGGCCGTCCACGCGCACCAGCAGCAGATTCGCCACGTTAGCACAGGCGATCAACATCACCATCGCGAGCGTACCCATGACCACCCACAGCACGCCTCGGACATTGCCCACGACGCTCTCCCGCAAAGGACGGATGTTCGGTCCGATCCGCCAGGAAGATAGAAAGAGCTTCTGCGCAAAGCCGCCGTCGCCCGGAGCGCCCCTTGGAGTGGAGGCCCAGGACCGTGCCCAGATGGGGAGCAGCCGTGCAATATCCGCGTTGGCCTGAGGGATCGAAATGCCGGGCTTCAGCCGGGCGAGCGCTCTAAGGGAGAACCCCTCCAGAATTGCCTGCCGGCGGTCCAATTGCATAGGAAGGATGAGTTCGGCGGGCGTGTCCGCGACACGAAAGCCCGGCGGCATCACACCGACAATCTCGCGAGGAATTGCGTCTACTAGAATCTTTCGGCCGATCACCGACCGGTCTCCACCAAATCGCCGCTGCCAATAGCCATAGCTCAGCAGTACCGTGCCGTTCGCGCCCGGGACCTGATCCGCCCCCGTTAACGGCCGTCCGGCCTCCGGCCGCACGGCGAGCGTCTGCAGCAATCCATCGCTGATGACGTTCGCGGATACCTGTTCGGGCTCGCCCAGTCCGGTCACTGTGACCGCGCGGGAGGTCCAGACGCCCATCGATTGAAACGAACGGTTCTGTTCCGTGTAAGTGAAATACATCGAAGTGGAGAGCCCCGGGCCCCGGCTGCTGAGGACGCCGCCCGCGCCGGGGGCGACTAATTCCAGGTCCACCAGTTTGTCGGCATCGGGAAAGGAAAGAGGCTTTAAGAGCACGCTATTGACGACGCTGAAAACCGCGGTATTCGCGCCGATCCCCAGGGCGAGCGTCAAGACGGCGACAGCGGTGAAGGACGGCTGGTTACGCAACCCGCGGAAGGCATAACGTATGTCGCCGGAAATCGAATCGAGCCACTGGATACCATTCATGCGATAAATCTCCTCCCGTCGCGCCGTCAGATTGCCGGCCTGTCTCAAAGCCGCCGAGCGAGCCTCCCTCGGCGCCAGCCCCTGCGCCAGGAAGGCATCGGTCAGAATCTGAAGATGCGACTCCATTTCCTCGCGCCACTCCCGATCCATGCGGTCGCGCCGCAGAGGGTTTTGCCAGAACATTACGATGACGTCCTCATGACCAACTGGATTGTCCGGACCATTTTGTTAAACGCGGTCGACTCGGCTTCCAGTTGTTTCTTCCCCGCGGCGGTCAGCCGGTAGAAACGAGCCCTCCGGTTGTTTTCCGTGACTCCCCACTCGGCCTTCACCCATCCTTTGTGCAGCATCCGATTCAACGCGGGGTAGAGCGAGCCGTCCTCGATTTCGAGAGCGCCTTTGGACCAATCGTGAATGTGCCTGGCGATGGCGTAGCCATGCCGCGGGCCCTGGTTAAGGGTCCTGAGAATCATCATGTATAGGGTTCCCGGCAGGAGATCGGGGTTCGGAGAGTTGTCGCCCAAGTAGAGAATACCTTTCTAAACTAGATATAGATCAGAAAGGTAGCGATGTCAATACCGTGTCGCCGGTGAGCGGCGTCAGGGATGCATGAAAGCTCCCGATTATCGACAGTCTGGGCAGCCCCAACAGCTTCGATTGGATCGTCGGCGAAATCGGAGAAAGCGAATGCGCCCACAACTCGGCCAGCATGCTTGGATCCGGTTGACCATGCCCACTCTGAGTCCGTTCACCGCCACGATCCGGAAAACGAACCAGTCGCCCCCGCCCGGCCCTAAAATAGCTTAGTTAGCACCCGGCGCCCATCGCGCGCTCCGTCATCGAAAACCGCCGTTTCGTGCAACTCCAGGAAACCCGCCGCAAGCGTCCGGGCGTCTATGTCTACGTTTACGAAAGCGTCACGCATGCCGCAGACCGGGAAATCCCAGCAGCCCGCCCGCATCAACGGCCAGATCATCATCGATCAGCTCACCCGCAACATGGAACTCGGCCAGTTCGAAATGGGCTACAGCGTGCTCGTCCCCTGCATCGTCAGCGTCTACCTGCACCCCACGGACTACGCCCTTCTGGCCGGCATTCAGGATCTCATTAAAGAGGATGCCCGCCGCGCCCTCGCCGCCCAATTCGCCCAGTGGAACGCCTGCCCGCCGCTCTTCAAGCGCGGCAAGAAGACCAAGCTCTTCCGCATCGCCGCAATGAGTGGTGGATCGAATTCTTCGCCGACAGCGAAAACGTGGTCCCCGCCGGCGACGTCGAAATCCACTCCGAGCTGAACGACACGCCCCAGCCCCGGAAAACCTGTGGGACGACCGCACCGATGGCACGCCCTTCTGGCATCTGGCCTACCACGCGCTCTTCTACACGGACTTCTACCTCTCTGACGACGCGGCGAGCTTTCAGGCGCAGGGCTTCGACGTGGAAAAAGCGAACTTCCCGCCCGGCGACTATAACCAGCCCTTGGGCGTCATCGCCACTCCGAGCAGCCCGTCACCAAAGCCCAGCTACTCGCCTACGCCGATCACTGCCTGCATAAAAGCGACGACACCTTCGATCGCCTGACCGCTCAACGCGTCGAACGCTGCGGCTTCCCGTGGTACCAACTCAACGTCGGCGAGTTCCTGCTCAACACCCTGCGCCACACCCAGCACCACACCGGTCAGTTGGCCCTGCTCCTCCGCCTCCGCGCCGGCCGCGGTGTCCATTGGCTGGGAACGAAAAGCGACCCATCCCGCCCCACGCGAACCGCGCAGGACTAAACTGGAAATGTGCCAGAACTGCGGCCGCTCACACCCGAACAACTCGCGCGCGCCGAAGCCCGCCTGCGCCACCCCGCCCCCGGCAGCCGCATCGAAGCCGCCCAGAAATTCGGCATCGACCTCACCCTGCTGATGACCACCCTCCGCCGTACCCCCGCCGAGCGCGCACGCCACATGCACGACATGTGTCAAGCCGCGGAACGCTACCGCGGCGTTGCCCGTAAGAAGCGGTAATGAAAGTCGACATCGCAGTCCAAGCCCTCGTCGATGGCGAAGTCGAGTTCGTAATTATCGGTGGCTGGAGCGCCATCCTACACGGCAGCGCGCATATGACCGACGACCTGGACATTTGCTTCTCGCGCAAGATCGCGAACCTCCGCCGGCTGGCGCGATCCCTGGCCCCGTATCATCCACGCCTCCGCGACTTGCCGCCAAACCTGCCGTTCATCTGGGATGAGTCTACCCTGCGAAACGGCGCTATCTTTACCTTGAACACAGACCTCGGCGCCATCGATCTGTTGGCCGATGTTCCGGGTGTCGGATCCTTCGACGACGTCGCCGCGGCTAGCGTTGAATCGGACGCTTTCGACCGCAAGGTCCGCATACTCGATCTGAAAAGCCTGATCAAGGCCAAGCGCACCGCTGGCCGCGACAAAGATCTTCGCGTCCTCCCCGAACTCGAAGCCCTCCTCGAAGCCCAGGAACCTGACAATGTATAACGTACATCGTGAGGCGAACGCATCTTTATCCCGACGACCACCTCCGAACTGGTGCGGCAGCCCGCATCCTGATCGAAGTCTCACGAGCGAGAGACGAGTCGTCCTGCGGCGCCACCGAAAGAGCCACGGCGTTGAGCTCGGTGACGCACTGATTGCGGCCTCCGCCGTCACCAACCACGCCATCTCTGGACGCGAAATCGCAAGCAAGGAACTCTCGTTTTCGACTGAGCCTGAACCGGGTCGTGAAGGTTCACAGCACGTGAGATCGGCGCCGCCATCGCCGTGAGCGGTTACAGCAGCGCGCCGTCGCGGCTTCGGATCTACCGCGCTCGTAGCAGTTCCGTAATTTGGTCAGCGGTCCATTGGCAGTCTCGAAGGATTCTGCGAAGTAGGCCGGGCCCGATCGTCTCCCCGGAATGGAGTGGCACGACCGTGCTTCGCCCGTCTTCATGGCGCAAGAAATGGTGCTCCCCTTCACGCGAAGAACGCGGAACCCGGCTTTTTCGAGAGCCGCTATGAGTTCCGTGCCGGTGACACGAGGAGTGCGGCTCATGCCGCAATCGTCACCCGCTGGATGCCGATGAACTCGAGGTCCTCTTGCGGCGCACCCTGCACTTCAAGGCACAGTTCGATCGCTTCGCGAATGCGTTCCGTCACCTCGTCAAGCGAGCGTCCTTGCGTATGGCACCCTGGGATCCGCGGAACGGAGGCAATGTAGTAGCCCTCCGAATCGCGTTCAATGATGACGTCAAACTGGCGCGACAACGGGTGTGTCCTCGCTTCCATTGTAGTCGCTTTGTAGACGCTCTGAATTGCAGCCAGACCATGCGCGCCGAGAATCTGTCACACGGGACGCGTCAAAGGCGCGCACCCAAACGCGCGCTCAGATATGCCTTGAGCAATCTCCGGCGAAATCGGCAGGACTTCGTCGCGCACTAGGTGAAGTCGCACCCGCGCGGGCCGTGGCCGATCGAAATGGAACAGGGCGGTCGCCTCCAGCACTTTCTTGCGCAACTCATCCCACGTCTCGCCCTCTGTGAAAATGCCCTCCGTAAGGCACTCCGAGCAATATCCGCCGTCGGCCTCCTGGACCACTTCGAACACCAGTTCAGGCATACGAATATGATAAGGCAAGCCTATACGGCACGAGCGGGTAAGCTTGACCGAGCAAAGGCCGCGACCAGTGCCGCACGGCTCGCCAGCGGTGGGCGATCCCTCGTCGCAGCCCAGGGAGAAACGCAGGGCCGCCCAGACTTCACCCATTCGCCGCGGGCCGAGATGGGCCACCCGCTTACCCAGGCGTTATTGCGATACCGTGACCGGGTTGTGAAGATTCACCGCACAAGGACCCTTCATGCCGTCTTCTACGTCCAATTTCACCTCCGACGGAACGCCCCGGATCGTGGAAGTGATCGGCGCGACCGTCGCTGTCGACAGATACCGCAGCGCGCAATCGCGGGTCAGCACGACGACGGGTCTGGCCTTGTCGGGGGGGGGCGCGAACCGATAAAGCCGAATATCGCCCCGCTCTATTCCTCCGGCCAACTCGCCTCCGCCTCCCAACTCGGCAGTTCCCGGGAATCTACAGGGCTGGCTTCGTAGCCCTTACGGTCGCGCAGTTCCCGTTCCCGAATATCGAGGTTCTTCAGGTGGGCTCGAACCGCCTCGCGAATCAGCGCGGAGCGATTCAACTTCGTTCGCCGGGCCGCGGCTTCAATAGAGCGCAATAGTCTGGAGTCGAGAACGGCCTGGATCGTTTCCATTGTGGATCCCACTACACAGTCTACTCCACAGTCGACGATGCGCCCCGGCCTTGACCCGAGCCTGACCTCACTGCCATGAAGGGTTATCATTTCCATGATGGAGCCAATCAGCACAGTGGCTGCTATCATAGCCTTAGTCGACTGGAAGAAGGCATTTTCAAGCTTCGCGACAGAGAGATCGCGCCCGCTCCGATGAATACTTCGCTGTGCGGAGGGCGGCGGTCGAGGAGTTGGAGCGCGGCTGGAAGGAAGATCCCGAGGTGCAATCGTTACTGGAGCAAATCCGTCAATCGAACGGCCTGCCCCAGAATTCGTAATTTCGGCGCCACCTCAGGCGGCCGGGCTTCGCCGATCTGAACCCACCCCACCCCCAAACAGCCTTAAAATAGCTTAATTAGCCCCCGGCGCCCATCCCGCGCCCCGTATTAAAAACGGCCGTCTCCTGCAACTCCAGGAAACCCGCCGCAAGCGTCCGGGCGTCTATGTCTACGTTTACGAAAGCGTCACGCATGCCGCAGACCGGGAAATCCCAGCAGCCCGCCCGCATCAACGGCCAGATCATCATCGATCAGCTCGTCCGCAACATGGAATTGGGCCAGTTCGAAATGGGCTACAGCGTGCTCGTCCCCTGCATCTTCAGCGTCTACCTGCACCCCACCGACTACGCCCTTCTGGCCGGCATCCAGGATCTCATTAAAGACGACGCCCGCCGCGCCCTGGCCGCCCAGCTCGCCCAGTGGAACGCCCGCCCTCCCCTGTTCAAGCGCGGCAAAAAGACCAAGCTCTACCGCAGCGCGCGCAATGAATGGTGGATCGAATTCTTCGCCGACAGCGAAGACGTGGTCCCCGCCGGCGACGTCGAAATCCACTCCGAGCTGAACGACACGCCCCAGCCCGGCTACCGCGGCGTCAAAACCAGCCTCATCGATCGCGAAACCTCCGTCACCTCCGCCCGCGTGGCCCGCGACCGCACCCTCACCCGCCGCGGCCCCGGCGAGATCTTCGCCGAAATCCGTTACGAAGACGATTCCGGCCCGCAAAGCTACTTCGTCACGCAGAACGAAATCACCATCGGCCGCGGCGGCGAGGATCTCTCCGTCGACCTGCCGCTCTATACCAACGACGAAGTCTCGCGCGAGCACCTGCGCCTGCGCCGCGATCCCGCCACCGGCCAGTTCACCGTGGCCGATAACAGCCGCAACGGCACCTGGCTGAACGGCCGCAAGCTCGCCCGCGGCGTCGAAGAGCCCGTCCCCGATCGCGCCCGCATCCAAGTCGCGGAAGTCATCACCCTTTCCTTCGAAGTCAAGAAATGACGGAGTAACTCATGCACGTCTACGCCTTTCACATTCCCTTCGTGCTGCTGTTCCTGGCGCTGGTAGTCTGCTTCGTCGCGTTCCACGTCGCGCGAGGACGCGATTGATGAGCACTGCGGTCCAATATCAAGCGGGCGTGGCCAGCGACACCGGCCTGGTGCGCGATTCGAACGAAGACCGCTACTGGCTCGATCCGGAGAACGGCGTGTTCCTGGTGGTCGATGGCGTGGGCGGGCGCGCCGCCGGTGAGACCGCCGCCGAAACCGCCGTCGACGTCATCCGCACCGAACTTGCCGCGGCCGAAGGCGACGCCGAGCCGCGCGTGCGCCGCGCCATCGCGGCCGCCAACAATCGTATCTTCGAGATGGCATCCACGGCCGAAGATCTGCACGGCATGGCTTGCGTGCTCACGCTCGCCATGGTCGAGGATGATGAACTCGTCATCGGCCACGTGGGCGATTCGCGCCTCTACCTCATCTGGAACGGCAGCATCCGCAAGCTCACGCCCGATCATTCGCCCGTCGGCGAAAGCGAGGATTCGGGCGAGCTCACCGAAGAGCAAGCCATGCTGCATCCCCGCCGCAATGAGGTCTTTCGCGACGTGGGCACGCGTCCGCACGAGGCCGGCGACCCCGGCTTCATCGAAATCCGCCGCTGCCACTTCAAACCCGACGCCGCCTTCCTGCTCTGTAGCGACGGCCTGAGCGATCTGCTCCATTCCGCTGCCATTCGCGAGATCGTCGAACGCTACGATGGCGATCCCGCCCAGGTCGCGCGCGATCTCGTCGAAGCCGCCAACGATGCCGGTGGCAGCGATAACATCACCGCCCTGCTCGTCACCGGCAGCGAATTTCGTGGCCGCGCGCGCCACTCCACCACCCGCATGCTCACCGCCGTGCCCGCCGCCGCGCCGCGTTGTTCGCCCCTTGCCGGGCGCGTGGCGTTTCTGATTTACGGCACGCTGCTGGGCTTCCTGCTCGGCATCGCGCTGCACGCCGTCAAGGGCTGACTATGCCACCCGCCACGCGCTTCGGACCTTACGAGATCATCCGCCGCCTCGGCAAGAGCATGAACGACGTGTACCTGGCGCTCGATACGCGCTCCAATCAGCGGGCCGCGCTCAAGCTGATCAAGTCCGGCCCGGATGCCGTCTCCCGCCTGGTCATGGAATCCGAGCGCCGCGGCGCGGCCATTCAGCAGAGCCTGCGCGCGCTCGATCCGCGCGTCATCGAAGTCTACGATTTCGGCGACCTGGATGGCTACTTCTTCGTCGCCATGCAGTACGTCGAAGGCCGCAACCTGAGCGAGGTGCTCGCGCGCGATGGCCGCCTCGGCCCCGAACGCGCCGCGCGTGTCGCGCTTGAAATCTGCATCCAGCTCGATAAATTCCATACCTTCCGTCCGGGCGATGGCGCCGCCGCGGTGGTCGTCCACGGCGATATCAAGCCCTCCAACATCCACCTCGGCCCCAACGAAACCGTCCGCCTCCTCGATTTCGGCATCGCCAAAACGTTGCGCCCCGACCGCGATTCCACCATCCACCAATTCGGCAGCCCCAGCTATTGCTCGCCCGAGCGCCTGGGCCGCTCCCTGGTCGATGCGCAAGCCGACCTCTGGGCCGTCGGCGCCACGCTCTACGAGATGCTCGCCGGTGCGCCGCCCTATCAGGCCGAAAACACCCGCAAGCTCGAAAAGCTGATCCAGTCGCGCCGCCCGCCGCGCGCGCTCCCGTCATCCTGTCCGGCCGCCATCAAAGCCATCGCGTCGAAATCACTGGCGCCCGATGCCGCCCGCCGCTACCCTTCCGCCGCCGCCTTCGCCCACGACCTGCAAGCCTTCCTCGACGGCGCCGAAACCGTCGCCGAAAAAGAGAAGCGCGGCGCCTGGAAACCCAATCCCACGCTCGAATCCGGCCGCGCGTCAAACGAACCCAAAGTCCGCCGCCGGCTTCCCCGCCGCTTCCGCCGCGCCGCCTTCCGCTTCGTGGCTTCGCTCGCCTGCATCCTCACCGGGATGTTCCTCTTCATCGCCACCAGCTACGCCTGGCGCTACTGGACCGGAACCCGCCAGCTCCGCGCCACCCTCGATTGGTCCGTCTACCAGGATCTCGACTCCCAGTTCGCCTTCCTCGGCCCCTACTCGCCCGTAGCCCAGCTGCGCGCCCCGCTGCGCGCCGCCTACCTGAAAGCGGGCGCCCAATTTGGGTTCGGATGGCCAAAAACTGAAGCGGCTCTAGAGCACGCCGTCGCCCTCGGCGCGAACGATCCGGCCACGCTCGCCCACCTCGCCCTCGCCCGCGGCTACGTGGCTTTGAATGTCCAAAAGCCCGAAGCGCGCGACCGTTTCGCCGAAGCCGCCCGCGATCTGCCCGCATGGCCCGACCCCCACGTCGCACTCGCGATGGCCTGGCTCGCATCGCCGCCGGATCTCGACCGCGCCCTGGCCGAAATCCAGCTCGCCGAACATCTGGGCTACACCCCGCAGGCGCGCGAGATCGAGCCCATCGCCGGCGCCTATCGCCTGCGCGGCTTCCAGGAACTCGAAGAGGACAACCTCGCTGCGGCGCGCCGCGACTTCGACACCACCCGCACCTTATATAGCAGCGTGCCCAGCCTCAACTACCGCCTGCACCAGGTGCCCGATCTGCCGCCGCCCGCGCCGGCCCGCCCACATCGCCGATCGAGGACTCGCCGCCGATGATCCGCACGCTCCTCGCCGCATCCTGCGCGGTCGCCTGCGGTCTTCTGTTCGTCTACACGGCAAAGACGCAAAGCTTCAGCAATGTTCCGGTGCTCGATCTCAACACCGTCACCAGCGCCGATCAGCTCCTGCCCTATCTCGAAATCTTCCAGGATCATGACGCGCGCGCCGCCGCGGCCGAAAAGACCTTCGCCTTCCTCCAACGTGTGCGCCCCATCCCCAACGTCGGCACGCTCTCGCGCCTCCGCGAAAATCGCAAGCCGCTGCTGCCCATCGCCAAACTCAAGCCGCTGCTCGAAGTGCGCACACCAGCCGAATTCCGCCGCCTGTTCATCCTCTGGTCCGCGCTCTATTTCGCCGGCTTCTACCTGGTCTGGCGCGCCTGGCGCTGGTGCCGCTTTCCTGGCGACACCGCCATCCTGCCCGCGCTGCACCTGCTCTCCGGCATCGGCCTCGTGCTAATGGCCAGCCTGCGCGATCCGCTGCGCGACACACTCGAATTCCGCAAATTCGCCATCGGCGTCTTCCTCGGTTGCCTGCTGCTTCTGCTGCCGCTATTCCGCGCCTTCGACTATCGCCGCCTCGCCAATTGGACCTATACCCCGCTATTCGCCGCCTTCGTGCTCTTCGCGCTGCTGCTGTGCTTCGGCACGGGACCCGGCACGAGCGATAACAAAGTCAACCTCGGACCCTTCCAGCCCGTCGAAGTCATCAAGATCCTGGTCGTCTTCTTTCTCGCCGGATACTTCGCGCGCCATTGGGAACGCCTGCGCGACCTGCGCCAGAAAGGCCTCCGCCATCTCGGTGTGCCGCGCCTGGCGCACTTGCTGCCCGTGGCCTGCGCCGTGGCCGCGTCTATCCTGCTCTTCTTCATCCTGAAAGATCTCGGCCCCGCGCTGGTGCTGTTCTTCCTCTTCCTCACCATGTTCGCCGTGGCGCACGGGCGTCCGCTGCTGCCGCTCGCGGGCATCGCCGTCATGATCGCCGCGGTCGCCGTCGGTTATCACTACGGCCAGCCGCGCACCGTCGTCGACCGCATCAACATGTGGCTCTCGCCGTGGGATAACGATGTGCACGGCGGCAATCAACTGGCGCACGCGCTGTGGGCATTTTCGACCGGCGGCGCGTGGGGCTCGGGGCCCGGCTACGGCGATCCCGGCATGATCCCCGCCGGCAGCACCGATCTGGTGCTCCCCGCCATTGGCGAAGAGTGGGGATTCGCCGGCGTGGTCAGCGTCTTTCTGTTGTTCGGATTTCTGATCTACCGCGCCTTCTGCATCGCCTTGCGCGCGCTCTCCGACTACGCCTTCTTCTTGGCGCTGGGACTCGCCTCGCTGCTCGCCTACGAGATGCTGCTGATCTCATCCGGCGTGCTCGGCGCGCTGCCTCTCTCGGGAGTCGTCTCGCCGTTCCTGAGCTCCGGCAACACCGCGATGCTCGCCAACTTTCTGATCTTCGCCCTGCTGCTCGCCATCTCCGCCGGCAAGCCTTCGCCCGACGGTCACGAATTATTCCGCGCGCCGGTGCGCTGGTCGGGCGTCGCGCTGGCCGCCTGCGGCGTCGTGCTGTTGTCGTTCGCCGCCAACTACCAGATCATCCACGACCGCGAATACCTGGCGCGCGACGCGCACGTCTTTGAAGACGATGGCGTAAAGCGCGCGCAGCACAATCCGCGCATCAACTCCATCGCCCGCGAAATTCCGCGCGGCAATATCTACGACCGCAACGGCATTCTGCTGGCTACCAGCAGTTGGAACGATCTCACCGCGCGCCGCGCCCAATATCAGCAGCTCGGTATCTCGATTGACGATGCCTGCTCGCGCTTCGATGCGCGGCACTATCCGTTCGGCGCGGCCACCGAGCACATTATCGGCGACGTGCGCACGGGCGAGAACTTCCACGCCTCGAACGCCTCGCTCATCGAGCACGATGCGAACCCGCACCTGCAGGGCTATCAGTATTCCGAGCTGGTCTCGCTGGTCCGCTACCGCCATCAGCCGGGCAATCCCGCATTGCGCGGCCTGCTCGCGCGCGATCGCGACGTGCAAACTACGCTCGATATCCGCCTGCAACTGCGCGTCGAAGACATCCTGCGCCGCCATCTTGCCGCAGCCAACAAACAGAACGGCGCCGCCGTGGTGATGGATGCGCACACCGGCGACGTGCTCGCCATGGCCAGCCTGCCCGATCTCGACCCGCCGGCCGCGCGCAACGCCCCGCCCACCAACGACGAACTGCTCGACCGTGCGCGCTACGGCGAATATCCGCCCGGTTCCACATTCAAGCTGGTCACCGCCATGGCCGCGCTACGCCGCGATCCTGCGCTACGCGACAAAGCCTTCACCTGCCGCCGCCTCGGCGATGGTCGCGCGGGCGCGGTTGTCGAAGGATGGCGCCGCCCCATCCGTGACGACATCAAAGATCATCCGCACGGCACCCTCACCATGGAGCGCGCCATCCAAGTCTCCTGCAATGCCTACTTCGCCCAGCTCGGCACGTACATGGTCGGCGCCGATGCCCTCAAGCAAACCACCGATCTGCTCGATATCGCATCCGGCACACCGGCCGAACTCAAAACCGCGCTGCCCTTCGCCTCCTACGGCCAGGGACCGCTGCTCATCACGCCGTTCAAGATGGCGCGCGTGGCGGCCACCATCGCAGCAGGCGGCCTGATGCCCGAAGGCCGCTGGGTCCTCGATGCGAGCAACTCGCGGCAGGACCCGCCGCGCGCGATCGTGCCTCCCGAACAAGCCGCCTTCATCGCCGGCGCAATGCGCAAAGTCGTTACCGACGGCACCGCGCGCCACGCCATGGCCGGCACGCCTGTTAACCTCGCGGGCAAGACCGGCACCGCGCAGCTCGATCAGGGCGACCCGCACGCCTGGTTTGCGGGCTTCGCGCCCTACGATGGCGACACCGGCCATCGCATCGCCTTCGCCGTGCTGGTCGAGCATGGCGGCTACGGTGGATCGGTCGCCGCGCCCATCGCGCGTGAGATCATGGAGGCTGCCCAGGATTTAGGAATCGTCCCCAAATGAACCTCACCGACTTCTTCGAACGATTCGGCCGCACGGTTTTCGAGGCGCCGTTCGCGCACGGCCAGTCCGATGAGCCGCCCGAAGTGGCGGAGGTCCGGCTCGCCATCCTCGAGCAGGTGCAGGCCAAGAGCTATCGCGCCGGGGGCAAGAAGGTCTTCCCGTCGAACCTGGTGCACATCAAGCTGCGCGGCATCGAAGACAGCCGCGCCCCGGTCTTCACCAGCGCGTTCTTTCGCAAGTATTTCGAGCAGGAGCTGCGCGCCTACCTCGACAAGAACGAATGCCGCTACCCGGAAGACTTGCGCGTCGACGTGCACATCACCCGCGACCTGCCCGCGCCCGGCGAAGCGTGGGTCTGGGTGGAAGCGGAATCGCAGGATCGGCCCGCCGCGACGCGCCGCAGCGCGAAGCTCATTGTCATGGAAGGCAAGGCCAACACCGCCGAAATCCCGCTATCGAAGGCCCGCACGAACATCGGCCGCACGGTGGATGTCTACCGCGCCGAAGGCTTGTTCCGCCGCAACGATCTCGCGTTCACCGAGGAAAACGAAATCAACCGCACGGTCTCGCGCGAACACGCCCACATCCTCTACGATCGCGCCAGCGGCGAATACCGCCTGTTCAACGACCGCTGGTACAGCCGCGACGAATCCGCCCCGGCAACCTGGATCGTACGCGACGGCCTCAGCCACGAAGTGCATCGCAGCGCGCGCGGCACCAAACTCGAGCCCGGCGACGAGATTCACTTCGGCAAAGCCGTCGTGCGATTCGTACTCAAGTGACCGCCCGCCGCGGCCATTTCCGTACGCGGCGCCTGATCCAGATATTCGATCCACCCATCCATCATCTCCATCTCGCTCGCCTCGCCCCACCTCACCACCTTCGCCGGATCTGGATTCAGTGGATTGTTCGGCGAGTTATCGAAATGCGAGATGATCGCCAGCCGCGTGCCCTTCGGTAAGTACTTCGGCGCGCTGAACCGGTAGGTGATCTGCCAGTTGAAGTTGTAATGCGGCACCGACAACAGCGTTTCTTTGCGGCCGTCCGGATAGGTCACTTCAAAGCGCGCGTCCTTGCCGCGCAGATGCATATGCGGCGTCAGGCTAGTCAGCCACATATCCTGCTTGAAGGTGTGGCACTCACTGACCTCCACGTTCGGATCGCCCGCCGGAATCCGGAAAAAGAAATTCGACAGGTCCACGCGCTTGGCCACCTGTTTCGGCGGCTCCTTGGCGAAGATCAGCCCGACCGACGTCACATCTGTCTCCTGCTTCCTGGTGGCCTTCGAATAGTGGATCTGGAAACCGATCGTGGACCCCGCTGGGATCTTGCGCGCGGTCCCCTGCGGATAGACGTCCGGCTCGCGCCCCGGCAGATACGACGCCAGCATTCCCCAACTGCCGAATTTGTCATCGCGCGGCTTCTCGCCCGGCCAGTAGGAATTATCGTCCACGATGCAGCCATCGTCGATCACCGGCGCATCCAGCCGCATCCACGAGAGCTTGCCCTCGTGGACCCGCAGCCACTTGGCATAGGCCTCTTCCGGATCGGGCTGTGCGTCTTTCTTGGCGCTGGCGGGCTTGTCCGGCGCATTCACGAAAACGTGCGCATGGTGCACGATCCGCCGGTTGCCCGGCCGCAGCTCCGCCGCCACCACCCACTTATCCTCGGTGAAATTGGTCGGCACCGTGAAGTATTCGTACTCGTCGGGCCCATCGGGGGTCAGCGTGTGCGGCGGAATCGCGATGATCACGTCCGGCTTGCCGATGCGCCAACCATCGGTAAACACAGGCGCCGCAGGCAGCTTCGCCGGATCGCCTTCCTTCGCTCCCCCGTCCACCCAAGCCTTGATGGCGGCGATATCGCCATCGCTCAAGCTCCAGTCGTTCGACCACTTCCCATAATGCGGATCGGCTTTCCAGGGCGGCATCTGCCGCGTGAGCACCGCCTCGCGAATGGACGCCGCCCAGGGACGCGTCTGCTGATACGAGAGCAGCGCCATGGGGGCGACGTCGTTGGGATGATGGCAGGTGGCGCAGTGCCTGTAGAAGATGGGCGCGACGTCGCTATAGGTGATGTCGCCGGCCAGCAGCGGCAACGCGGCTAGAGCAAGCATGGCAAGACGCATCGATCGCCTCCGAATTTATAACGAGTGTAACGCAAATGGCACATGTAACGAAAAAGTCCTTCGCTGCACTATTGACTGTAAGGACAAAATGCCGAACAGAAGACGGGATCGACTGAAGGGCCCGTGGGCGGGCAAGCATCGCTTTCCGATCGAGCAGGATGTGCATTACCAATGCGTGACAGGCAACCGCGTCTCGGCGGCTGGCGCGGGCAAAACACTTGAGATCAGCAGTGACGAAGTGCGCTTTACAACCGAGGAATCCCTCAGGCCGGGCGCGAACATCCGGCTGGCCATGGATTGGCCGGCCATGCTCGATAAGACCTGTTTCATGAAGCTCGAAATCCGCGGCTCGGTGGTCCACAGCGAAGCCCGCACGGCTGCGGTGAAGATCGTACGCTACGAATTTCGCACTCGCGCGCCCGTCCGCGTGCTGCATTCCGGCGCCGCCTAGATGGCGCGGCAGGCGCGGCCAACCCATGAATATCCAACGGATGGAGCACGTCGGCATCGTGGTTGACGACCTGGCAGCCGCGACCGAGTTCTTCGTCGCGCTCGGACTCGTGCTGCAGGGTCAGGCGACCGTCGAAGGCCGCTGGGTGGATCGCGTGGTGGGGCTCGAGGGCGTGCGCGCGGACATCGCGATGATGCAAACCCCGGACGGCCACGGACGACTCGAGCTGACCAAGTTCCACTCGCCGTCCATCCAGGGCGACCACCGGCACTCACCGGCGAACACGCCGGGTATCCGCCACATCGCATTCGCCGTAGAGAATATCGACGCCGTCGTGGCCGGCCTGCGCGCCCGCGGCGCTGAACTCGTCGGCGAGTTGGAGCGCTATCAGGATAGCTACCGGCTCTGCTACGTCCGCGGACCGGAGGGAATCATCATCGAGCTGGCGGAGAAGATAGGCTGACAGGCGCGGCCGCATACTGCGCGCGCACGTACGCCAGCGCCACGACCTTGCCAAGCGCGGGCGAAAATGCCGACGACGTGATTTCTCCCGCTTCGGCGGAATCCGCAAACACTTTGGCGCCCTTTGCCGGCAGTTCCGTGCCATCGAATTCCAACTTCACCAGCAGGCGATTTACATGTCCGCGCGAGCGTATCCGCTCCACGATCTCCTGGCCCAGATAGCAGCCCTTGGTGAAATGGACGGCGTGCATCTGCTGCGTTTCCTGCGGCAGCGTGGTATCGAAGATGTCCTCGCCGTAACGCGGCTTGCCATGCTCCAGCCGCACGATGCGGGCATCTTCCGGCTTGGCCTCCACCGCGCCTGCGGATTCGAGGCGCGCGATCCAATCGGCCCGCGTTTCGGCCGGCATAAAGATGCGGAATCCCGGTGCGCCCGTCACGCTCACCCGCGCGATGCGCGCGTCACCCCAGGCAGCGTGCGCGTAATCCTGCTCCGGCGCCGGCGCGCCCATGCCGCCTAACAACTGCGCCGCCCGCAGACCTTCCACCGCCACCGAGGCCAGCTTCTCCGTGACGTCTTCCAGCGTCACATCGTCAGCAATGATGTACTTGTCCACAAGGCGCAGAAGCTTCTCTCGCGTTTCAAGTTCGGTATCGAGCAGGAATCGATCTTCCAGGCAGAATAAGTTGGCATCCGCCTGGATGTGCCCCTGCGCATTCAGGAAGAAGGCGTAGCAACCCTGCCCAAGCTTGAGCTGCTGGATGTGGTTCGTGCTGAGGGCATGCAGCAGCCGCGCGCGGTCCGCTCCCATGGCGTGAATCCGTCCGCGAGCGGAGATGTCGAACCACGCGGCACTCGTCCGCAAAGCGTCATAACCCGAAGCCATACCTACAAGACTAGATGAGAATCAGTCCGCGCCGGATGCCGATGGTGACCGCTTCCGTGCGCGTACCGGCGCTCAGCTTGGTCAAGATCGAGGCCACGTGGAACTTAGCGGTATGTTCGGAGATGCCGAGCTTCCACGCGATGGTCTTGTTGCCGTAGCCTTCGGCGAGCATGCCGAGCACTTGCATCTCGCGCGGGCTGAGCGGCTGGGCCGACGCCGGAGGGACAGCCGGCCGCTCGACGCCGAGCACCGGGAGATCCTGCGGATGCAGTACGATCAACCCAGCTGCGGCAGCTTCCACAGCGGCCAGAATCTCGCGCGCGCCCAGATCGCCGGGCAACACCGCGCGAATCCCCGCACGTAATGCTTCGCCCGTCCAGGCCGGTTGCAGATCGGGCGCCAGCATCACGATCGCGGGCGCACCATCGCGCCCGGCCAGGGCCATCAGGTCCTCGGGCGGCTCGTCGGGATGCCCGTCCACGGCGGCCAGCAGCACATCCGGCTGATGCCGGTCGACTTCCGCCGCGATCCCCGCGAGACTGCCGGCTCCCGCCACTTCGATGCCGGTGGCCGTAGCCGCGATCGACTCCAGTCCCGCACGGGCGACCGCGGAAGGCGCCGCGATCAGCAGCCGGATCACGCCGCCGCTGCCCATGCTCTTGCCAGGCGGATCGCCACCTCGCGCGTCGCCGCACGGTCGCCGCGCAGGAATTGCAGATGGATCGGGCCATTGGCTCCTTCTAGCGCGCCGTCGAGCAGCAGATGCAAATCGTCGATCGAGCGAAATGCCCGGCCGCCCGCGCCGATCAGAATATCGCCGGCCCATAACGACGCGGTGTCCGCCGGGCTGCCCTTCTCAACGCCCAGCACCAGCAATCCGAAGCGCCGGTCTTCCAGCTCGACTGGCCGCACCGTCACACCGAGCGAGAAGCCGGATGCGCCGCGCCGCAGAAAAGCCGACACCGCGTTGCCAGGTACGGCCGCGCCGAGCCCCTGCACAATCATGGTATTGATCCCGATCACGCGGCCATTGGCATCCGCCAGCGGACCGCCCGAATTGCCGGGCGCGAGGCGCACATCGGCCAGCACCCAGTTCTGGCCGCCGAATCCCGGCAGCTTGCCGAGCGCGTGCACCACGCCGGTGGTCAGCGCGCCGATGAAGCCCAGCGGGTTACCAATGGCGATCACCAGTTCACCCACGCGTAGCGCGCTCGAATCCCCGAACGCCGCGGCGGGCAGTCCGCTGGCCTGCACTTGCAGGGTTGCCAAATCGCGCCGGGGGTCGCGCGCCACCAAACGGGCCGGCAGCTCGCGCCCGTCCCACAATCGCACTGCGGCATCCCCGCGCGCCACGTGTGCGTTGGTCACGATCGTGCCATCCGGCGTAGCGATCACTCCCGACCCGCCGGCATTGGCCCCGCGCAGCCGCACCTCCACGGTTGACCGGCGCAGCCGTTCTGCAATCTCTCCGAAGGCATGCGCCATGTCACTCCTCCCTCCGCGGACGCTCCCCAACCGTTATATTCAGTTCGATGACTTGGCCGCCGCGCACGATGCGCGCCGCAATCGGCTTACCTACGGAGTCGGCGCCGAGGGCTGTCTGGATGTCATCTGTATCGCCTACCGGCTTTCCGGCTAGCGCCGTCAGGATGTCGCCGATCAGGACGCCGGCGCGCGCCGCGGGTCCGTCGGATTCCGACGAGAGCACGATCAAGCCGGTGCTGCCATCGGGCAGCGCCACCGGATGCAGCCCCAGCCCCAGGTAGCCGCGCGCAATGTGTCCGGCGCGCAGTAGCTCATCGACCACACGGTCCACCGTGGAGACCGGCACGGCCAGACCGGCGATGCGCGACAGCGCGCTGGTGGCGATGCCCAGCACGCGGCCGGCAGTGTCGACAACCGCGCCGCCGGAGCTCGCCGGATACAGCGTCAGGTCAAGGCGCAAGTATTGATCGAGCTGCCCGCCGCGCCACGTGCGCCATGCTCCGCTGACGGCACTCATGATCCCCATGGTGGCGTTCACACCGGAATCGGGCGAGCGTCCGATGGCCAGCACGACCTGGCCGGGCTTGAGTTTTTCGGGGGCGCCGAAGCTGGCGGCAGGCGTGCCATGCTCGGCCAGCTTCAGCACCGCGAGATCCGTGCCCGCGTCGCGGCCGGCCAGTGTCGCGGATGTGGTTCGTCCGTCCGGCAGCGTGATGCCGATCTCCTCGCGGTGGCGGATGGTATGCTCGGCGGTGACGATCACGCCGGGCCGCCACACGACTCCGCTCGAGGCGAAGCGCGCGCGCGCATTCACGGCCACCACCGCGCGGCCGGCCTGCTCGACCGCGCCGGCCAGTTCATTCGATAAGGCGGCTAATTCGTTCTCCATGCTTCCAGCATGGCGCGCGCGCGCCGCGCCGCACACCGGCAAATCGGGCAGGTGCGGGCTGGAAGAACGGCTAGAACCAGGGGGTGGCCGGCGCGGCATCTCACAAAAAGCACGCGCGCCGACTTACGGGAGTATTCGCTCGGCCCTGGCGCGTACCGGCCCCGCCTTTCACTCAGTAGTGGTATCGAGCCTGCAAAAAATCGATGACTTCGTCACTGACGCGATACACCAAGCGGTGTTCCTGTGTGACACGGAGTGACCAGCACCCGGCCAGCACATATTTGAGCGGTTCGGGTTTCCCGGGACCTTCGAAAGGGTCTCGCATGACCGCCTCAACCAGATCGAGGACCCGGATTGCAACGGCGCGCTCGCTTTTCACCCAGAACCGGAGATCTTGAAGGAACTCCGGCTGGAATGCGGCGACTCGCTTAGGCTGTCGCTTCACCGAGCATCTCTTTACGCAATGAGGCCACTGATCCGGGTTTGTTTTTGCCGGTCCTGGCGCGACGAAGCGCCGTCATGAGACGGCGTGCGTTCCGGGGGGAACGCAGCAAGTGCGCGGTTTCCATTAGCCCTGCGAGCTCGGATGCCGGAATCAGCGCAACGTCGCGCGCCCCTCTCCGCCGCACGATAACTGTGTCCTGCTGATCGACCACCTGGTCGAGCACGGTAGCCAGGTTCTCGCGCAGGCGGCTATACGTCGTTTCACTCGGCATGGATACCTCGCTTCAATTGTACAGGATTCCTGTACGTTTTGGAGCTGAAGCTTGCAGGCTAGGGCTGCTCAGGTCGCTGGCGCTTCGGTCTCCGGCGCCATACCGATGTATCGGTCGTAATCCCAAACCGGCACTCCTCACCGTAGGCGACTACACTGCCATGTGAGCAGGCCAATCTGCGATAAGCCCGTATCGTGCATTGAGAGTTGCCATAAGCCGACCCGCCCGCTGCAATCACGGTAGAATCGTGACTTGCCATGAAATCCCCTGGCCTGCTTCTCCTTCTCCTCCTGCTGACTTCGTGCTTCTCGGCTGCACAGCAGAACCAACCGAACCGGATGGCCGCACATAGATACCCAAGCGATCACTTGACAATTTCGATCCCTGCTAGTTGGGTCGAGGTACCGAAAGCCGAGCTCGACCAGATGACCGCGGATATCCGCGCTGTGGCTCCGAATGCGAGACCCCAGCCATACAACTATGGATTCCAGATTTCGACCACATCAAAGTACCCTCGCGCCATAATCCAGGTCAAAACAAGTGGACGCTGGTCGGAGAAGGCGATTGCCCAATTGCCTAGACTCCCGGCAATGAGGGATGACATACAGCGGAAGGTGGAGTCCGAGATGCCGGGCTTGGCGGCGCTGAACATTCAAATTGGCAAGCTGGCGTATGATCCTATTACGAAGATCGCCTGGCTTCGAATGCAGGTCACTGGCGACGAGGGCGAAACAATTCAGGGGCTTTCAGGTATACATCCAACAAACGTAGGAGCCATTCAAGTCAACTGCTACGCTTCCGCCGGCACTCTTGAGAAGTACGCGCCGCTCTTTTCGGAGATCATCACGTCGGTTCAGGTAGACGACGAATGGAAATACCGCGAAAGGAGTGCATTAGGACGCGCCGCCGATGGCTTAGGTGAACTCGGCACGTCGGCCGTGACTGGCGCGGTTGGCGGTATGGCAGTCGCTGTGGTGGCGCGTCTCCTGAGGAAACGGAAACGTGCGGGCGAAAAACATACTAGTGCGTAACTCGTAGGCAATTCCGATCAAAGTGGCCGCAAAGTGGCATGTCGACAACTGACTTTGGGTCTGCCGATCCCATCCACTTGGCCGAATCACGCCCGTCTCGCTACGTGACGAAGCTCTGGAGTACAGCCCGGCCGGCGCGGGGGCTGCTTTTGCCAGGTGTTTCAAGGGCCGTCTCGTAGTCGCCCGATTCGCCAAGCGAACGCTTGCGGGTAGCGCGGCCCGGAAACAGATCTCACCTTTGGAGGGGGGCCCAACGTGGCGTGGCGTCCTCCCATGGGTTGTCGGTCAGAGCCGTGATCGCGGAGCCATCCGCGCGCATCACTGTGATCTCGCCGTACGACTGTGGATTATGCGGATGGAGCGCCGTCTCATCCTTGAAGCCGGCGCGACCCGATGAAAACGCGATCCACTCCCCGTCCGGCGACCAGGTCGAATGCCCGTCGTTACCAGGCAGGTAGGTCAGCCGCTTGAGGCCCGTACCATCCGGGCGGATGATATAGATCTCGTAATCCCTCTCCTCGCGATTACTGGTGAAGCAGATCCAATCCCCTTTGGGTGACCAGTCCGGAAAATTGTCTGTGTGGTCTCCCTCGGTCAGGATTTTGATCTCACCGGTTTCGATGTCGGCGATCCGCAATCCCTTCCCATTTTGGTCCGCGGTGCGGAATACCAGGCGCTTTCCGTCCGGAGACCAACTCGGAAATCCGTCGTTGCGCTCTCCATGTGTGAGCTCCCTGAGGCCGGAGCCATCCGGATGGATAAGGGCGATCGTCGAATTCACACGTCCAGTGCCGAGAAAGCCTTGAAACGCGCCCCCCAGGCCGAATGCGATCCAGTCGCCCTGCGGCGACCAGACGGGCGCGGTGGTATTGCGTTGCAGATCGTCGTGAATTAACCACCGGTTCGATCCATCCGCGCTCGTCTCCATCAATCCATTGTGGGAGAGCGCAGCCTGCCCGTTAGTAAACACCAGTCGGTCGCCTGAGGGCGAGAAACTCGGGAAAATGCCCGTCCGCAACAGACGGAACCGCGAATCCTTGCTCGGCGTTTCCATCACCGGCGGCCAGTTCTGCCCGATGTCGCGGTAGTAAATCATCTTGCGCCCGTCTGGACTCCAATCCGGGCTGTTGAATTCGCCGCGCGGGCCGGCATCGCCCCGGATGAACTCAAGGCCACCTTCCGGGCCGCCGCTGAAATATCCTATGCGGCCATTCGCGAGCCAGCGTGGCGACCACTTTTCACCCTTGCCTTGCGTCATCTCCATCTCTCGGCCAGACCCTACATCTACCACGGCGATTTGCGTGGTCGCGCGCAAATGCCTGGGATCGGAGATACGGATCACGTCTTCAAAACTGGCCCGGTAAAATGCGATCTGGCTTCCATCCGGCGACCAACTGGGGCTGCCGGCATAGGAATTCGTGTGCGTCAGCCGCCGCAAGCCGGAGCCGTCGGGATGCAGCAGGTAGATCTCGGTCTGCTGGATCAGTTCGAAGCCATCGGGGCGGCGCGGTTTGGGTGAATCGCGGTCGGACGAGATGGCGATCCACTGTCCGTCCGGCGACCAGGCCGGCCGGAAATGGCCTCCGGCGTGATTGGTGATATTGCGGAGCTTCCTGGTTTCGAGATCCAGCGTCCAAATCTCGGCATGCCCGCTGCGGCTGGAAACGAACGCCACAGTGCGACCATCCGGCGAAAGTGCCGCCTGATCGTCGAAGGCGGGATCAGCAGTCAGCCGCTCCAGGGCCGTCCCATCCGGGTGCGCGCGGTAAATGTCCGCGGAACCATTGCGCTCGGAAGTGAACACGATCCACTTCCCGTCCCGCGAAAATGACGCATTGAAATCCTGGGCAGGGCTGGGTAGGAAGGGCTTGGGGTTGCGGCCGTCGGCATCGGCGATAAAGATGTCGGTGTTGAGAGGCGCGAATCCGGAATACGCAATCGTGTATTTGGGCTGCGCTCCGATTGGCGCCGGCACGACGGCGGTGGCGCTTATGGCAAGCACGAGAAATCGCACCCTATGCGTCACGTTCGATCGTCCGGGAATAATTTGGAGAACGAGCATACGACGAGATGCTATCACAAGCGACCCGCCAGGCTTTCATCCTTCGCCACGTGACGAACTCTGGAGTACCGCCCGGCCGGCCGAGATCCGCAACGGGGACTATACGCCCGGGTGAGCGGTCAATTTACAGTACGGCCGTCCAAAGCTGCCCGGCGGTCTCCGGGAACATAGGCTCAGGCGGGCTCCACTGTGTGCGGGGCGCTATCCTGTTCGGAGATGCGACTGTTGTTCACCGTCACCGAGGCGTTCACATTGCCTGGTCGAGGGGTTGTCCTCCTGCCCGAACTCAATTTCGTCGCCGACGAGAAGTTCAGAGTTGGAGAATCGCTCCGACTCCGATTTGCCGATGGCACCGAAGAACGGGTCCAGATCGGCGGACTCGAATTCCTCAAACCACTGAGCGGAAACTGCCTGCCGGTGATAATGCTTGGCGGCAAAAGCAGAGAGGATGTTCCGGCCGGAACGGAGGTCTGGGCAATAGAGAAATCTGCTGTCTGACGGGACTCGCGGACGTGAAGCGCCGTGAGAACGGCCCGCCTGCCACTTGGCTTTATCACGCGCCACCCGCCGAACTGGCCAATTCGATACGAAGCTCGGTCGGATACTGACAGCGGGCTCTTCAGCCGGTTATTCGATTTCATACCAGAGACGCCGGCGGATCGGAGCACCCGAAAAACTCTAACTAAACCATAACGGGGCTAGGCTGGCCCTCGGCTAGAACGTCTGCCGCAGATATGCCGAAATGGCGATGATGATCAAGCCCGAGATCGCCGCGCCGGCCATCAGGCGGCCGCGATGCTCGGGGTTCTTGGTTACCAGCACGATGCCGACGGCGAAAACGTGCGCCACCAGCAACAGCTTGATGCTGAGCGCGATGTAGTAAGCGGTGTGATGTCCCGGATGTGTGGCGAGTGTGAAAGAGCCGGAAACCAGCAGCGCGGCAATGGCAGTGAAGATCAACGGACGCCAACGCGCTGCCGCGGTGGCAGCGAGCTTCTCCCGTTCAACCGCGGCCAGGCCGGCCAGGGCCGGCACCATTACCAGCCAGCCGTAGAGCATACCGCCAATCAGCGTGACGACTGAAGCGATATGCAGCCAGCGCATGACGATCCCGAGGACGTCGAACATAGGGTTGATTATACAATCGTTACTTATGGTGCATGAGATTTTGCCGGTGGGCGTGTTGCAATGCAACTGCTCGATTTTCGGCGACGAAGCGTCCGGCGACGCGCTGGTGGTCGATCCCGGGGACAACCTGGCACGCATCGAAAACGTGCTCGCGCGGCATGGCCTGCACGTGAAAGCCATCGTGATCACGCACGCGCACATCGATCACATCGGCGGCGCGCAGAAGCTGCACGCCTCCACCGGCGCGCCGGTCTACATGAACGAAAACGACGACAAGCTGCAGGACATTATGGATATGCAGGCCGCGTGGATCGGCATGCGGACGCCGGAGCGCACCGCGATCGACGTGCCAGCGCGCGATGGCGACGTGCTGCACGCGGCAGGCGCGGATTTCCAGGTGCTGCACACGCCCGGCCACACGCCCGGCAGCATCAGCCTGTGGATGCCCGCGGAGAAGAAGCTGGTAGCCGGCGATACGTTGTTTTTCGACAGCATCGGCCGCACGGACCTCCCGTACGGCGATGGCGAGCAAATTCTGCGTTCGATCCACGACAAATACTTTGCGCTCCCGGATGAGACGGTCGTGATTCCGGGGCACGGCGCCACGACCACGCTCGGCCGCGAGAAGCAATTCAACTACTTCCTACAGGGTATGTAAATGCAGATACCGAACTGGCCGGTTTCCACAGAGCGCGAACTCGAACTGCTGCGCGAGGTTTTAGAGAGCGGGCATTGGGGCGGCCACAGCGATTTCGTCAAACGCTTCGAGCAGACGTTCGCGGAGTTCGTCCACTGCGCGCACGGCGTCTCGGCGATGAACGGCACCGTAACCCTCGAGATGGCGCTAAGCGCGGCGGGCGTCCAGCCCGGCGACGAAGTGATCGTGCCGGCGATTTCGTTCGTCTCCACCGCGATGGCCGTCTCGCGCGTGGGTGCCACGCCCGTGTTCGTGGATATCGAAGAGCTGAGCTTCAATATGGACCCGGAGCGCGCCGCCACGGCCATCACGCCGCGCACGAAGGCCATCATCCCGGTGCATTTCGGCGGCGCGATCGCGGACATGGACCGGCTGCTGCCGCTGGCGGAAGAGTACGGCCTGGCGGTGATCGAAGATGCCGCGCACGCGCATGGCTCGGAGTGGCGCGGCCGCCGCGCGGGCAGCCTGGCCCTGGCCGGATCGTTCAGCTTTCAGAATTCGAAGGTGATGACGGCGGGCGAAGGCGGCATCCTCACCAGCAACGACGCCGGGTTCGCAGAGCGGGCCTGGTCGATCATGGATCAGGGCCGCCGGCCCGGTGAGGGCTGGTTCCATCACTACATCCTGGGCAGCAACTATCGCATCACCTCGTGGCAAGCGGCCGTGCTGCTGGCCCAACTGGAACGGCTGCCCGATCAGATCTGCCGACGTACGCGCAACGTCGCGTTGCTGCGCGCGGAGCTCGACGGCGTGCCGGGACTGGCGCTCCAGACGGTGCCCCACCAACAGAACGTGAACTCGTGGTATCTGCTGCTCGGCCGGGTCCGGGAGCGCGACGAGTTCCATCGCGCACTGACCGCGCAGGGCGTCCCGTGCACGCCGTTCTATCCGCATCCGCTCTACAGCAATCCGCTGTACCAGGAAAGCAACTGCCGCGTGGAGCCGTGTCCGGTGTCGGAAGCCTGCGTGCGGGATGCGTTCTGGCTATCGCATCGGGCGCTGCTGGGAGACGAAGAAACCACCCGGCAGGTGGCGGCGGCCATGCGGCAGGCCAGCGGCGCGTAGTGGGGTCAGGCCCTCTGCCTGCGGCGGGCCCGCGGCCCGCCACTCTTCACTACCGGCGCACGGTTTCCGAAGGCCCCGGAAAGCGCAGCTTTTTCTCGCGGTACATGCGGACATCCGCTACTTTGACCAGCGTCTCAGCGTCGTCACCATCGTCCGGATAGAGGCTGATGCCCGCGCTGGCTCCGGTCGCGAGCATCTGATCCGCAAAAGAGATCGGGCGCGCCACGTCGGCGACTAACTGCGACGCGATCCGCTGGGCATCCGCTCTCTGCGCGATCCCGGTTAGCACCACCACAAACTCATCGCCGCCCAGGCGCGCCACCGAATCGCTGCGCCGGACACCCGCCAACATGCGTTTCGAGACCTCGCAGAGCACGGCATCGCCGGCGGCATGTCCATAGCTGTCGTTGATCTTCTTGAAGTCGTCCAGGTCGATGTAAATCACGCCCAGCAGGCTGTCGCGGGGGGCGGTCGCGATCTCGTGCGCGAGTTTCGACAGGATCACGGCGCGGTTCTCGAGCCCGGTGAGCTCGTCGTGTTCCGCCTGGTAAGAGAGCCGGTCGTAAAGTACGCGCCGCTCGAGCGCCAGGGACGCCAGCTTACTTGCCGACACAAGAAAATCCCGCTCCGACCGGCGCAGCACCAATTCGCCGGCCAGAAAAGCGACCACCACGCCAATCAGGCGCGACTCCCGCTCGATGGGCGCCAGGCACAGACGTTGGAACCGGCCCGCCACGCGCGGGTCAGCGATGGCTTTCCAGACCGGCGACTGGGCCAGTTCGGACAGCGCGTGCACGCCTGCGCCGCAGAAGTCCTCGATCGGGATGGCCGCCAGCACCTGTTGCCAGCCGGGCGCCACCGACGGCGACGCGCCCAAGCGCTGGCCGTCCGGCAACCGCAACTGAATGGAACAGGAGACGCCGATGCAGTGCTCTTCCACGGCCTGCGCCAGCCGCATCAGCACGCTATCCAGATCTTCATCCCGCGCCACCAGTTCGAGCACGTGCTTGTGCGCCTGCTCCATGACCTCGGCTTCGCGCGCGCGCCGTAGAGCCCTGGTAGTTTCCTGGTGCTCCTTTTCGAGTTGCGCGGTCTTCTGTACCAACCGGCTGCTCTCCGCGTCCAACCTGCGGCGCAGCCGACTGGCCCAGAACAGCGCCACGCCCGCGATCAGCACGGTAACCAAAAAGAGCGGAAACAGGCGTTCAAACGTGAGCCAGGGCGGCTGTTTCACGATCGTCAAATCGGCCGCCGAGCGCATCCAGATCTCAAAAGACCGCGGCGTCACCGCTTGGCGGGAATCGTCCACTTGTATCGCACAGGTACCGGTGATGCGCACTTCCGCTCCTGGCGCAGGCATGCGCGGCGGCATTCCGGACGGCAGATGTGCCATGAATTGGATGTGCCCCGCATGGAGCATCAGCATCACGCGGCCCGCGCGCATGATGCGATCGCTCAGGATCCCGTTTACCTGGACCAGGTCGGCGTCATAATCGCCGTCCAGGATCTGGGCGGCGGTCAGCGGCTGCGGCGCGGGTTCGGGACCGGACCCGATCTTGCGAATCAAGCCGTTAGTCAGAAACGGGTTATATGGACCAATTTCGGGGAATCCGACGGCCTCCACCACGTCTCCGGCCGACAGGTGGAGGTCGTTATGATCCCGGATCATGACCGAGCCGGTGGGATCCTTGACGATCGTGGGACCGGAGACATCCGACGCGGTCACCACGCCGCGGATGCGGACGCGATGACCCAGCGCAGGACCCGCGGCGAACTGCATCAACGTGATCACCGGGCGCAGTGGCAGGTCGAAGGGATCGGCGGGCGCCGCGTGCAATACCTGGATATAGTCGCGCCCGGGAACGTAGATCACGATCCCCAGCATCTGCCGGCGGTCGTTGAACAGCGCACCGGCCACCCCGCGCAAGCTGACTTCGGCATTGACCAGCGGGCTGATTTCCCCGGCTGGCGCCAGGATGCGAACCTGCAGGCGGTGAGTTCCGTCCAGTATCTGAGCCACGGTTTCGTGCGAACCTTGCTCCGCTCCCTGAATGACACCGGAAATCTTCACCCACCGGCAATCCCGCTGGCCTTGGAACACTGCCTCGGCGGCGCCATCGTACGGGGGCGGAAGCGGCGCATGGCCCAGAATGCGAAAATGCGCCCGGGTGACACTGGGCGCAAAACTTCCGGGCGTGGTTTCACCGGTGACCTCGATCAAGTCCTCCGGCCGGAGCACACCGCTTTCAACGTCATCCAGCGAAACGAATATCCCATCGGTGCGGTCTTGTACGAACAGGACGCCGTTGAGGGCATCCGCGTAGGTGACGACTCCGCGCAGTTTGACCGGATAGCGGCGCGAGGCTTCTTCACTCGAAAGCTGGTGGATGGCGGCTGCGGATGTCTCGACCGGCAGTTCCGACGGATGCGCCGCCACCGTCGAGATGTCCACTGCATTCACCAGCACCACTTGGCCATTCCGCATAGCCGCAAAGCCGGCCAGGGCACGCACGCCGCCTGCCTGCGGTATGGCAGCCGCCCCTGGGATGACTGGGATCCGCCCGGTCTCATCGGCGATCGAGAGGCCGCCGGGAGCCGCCTCCAGCCGGCCTTGAATAAGGATTCGGTGCGCGGGTAATCGTTTTAGCGGCATGCCCCGCAAGCTCGCGATGGTTCTGGCTGGCGCCGCCCGCGGCGAAGGCGCAGACCTCAGGATCACGATTTGCGCCAGGTCAGGCGACCAAACCGTCGCACTGCCGGGTTCAGCGGATCCGGACAAGGCGACCAGGACCCCCTCAATCCGAACCTCGCTGTCGACCAGGTTCGCCGGATCCGAGAAAGTGGGAGAAGCGGCCTTCACTTGCACGGTCGCCTCTCCAGTTCTAAGCTCCAGGGCGGTGAAGTCCGTGTAGCTATCCCGGGCGGACTGCACCACGCCCGTTACGGAGACGCGCTGGTAGAGCAGGTGGCCGGCCTTCCCCGGCTGCGCGCTAAGGGGCTCGGCAGCAGGCAGCGGCGCGTTGCCAAGCGATTGAAAACGCGGCTCGCTGAGCGTGGATGTGTTCCCGACTGAGGTGACTTTGCCCCACACCTCCATCTCCTTACCCGCCTCCCCAACCATCTGTCCACGGCGGAGCTGGATGCGAATGCCGCCAGTGCCGTCCTGAATAAAGCAGCTATCGTCGTTCGAGAAGGCGTAAGTGACCACGCCGCGCAGATGTGCCCGCACTCCGGCGTAGACCCGCTCCGGCGCCAGACTACGGATTTGCGCGACGGAGGTGAGCGTTTCCGGAGAGGATCGCGGAACCAGCGAGCACCCGGCGCCGTACCAGGTGGCGATTGTCAGGATCGCAATGAGCCGGCCGTTTCCCCTGAATTCCCCCATTTTCGCTTACCTATCTATTCTGCCATCCAGTCGAGCAATCCGTGCCTGTCTTTCCGGCAGGAGTACCATAAAGATCGGTAATCGGCTTGCGTGCACTATGTCCCAAAACATTTGCCCGCCATGCGGGGACCGGGCATTGTCACCGGCGTCGAATGGGCATAATCTGATTGTGTGAGCAACGATCAGAACCCACTCAGCCGCCGCGATTTCGTCCAAACCGCGGCGTTGGCCGCCGGTGCTTTTGGCGCGGCGGACCGGGCCCGGGCAGCGGCTCCGGCCGATGTCAAAATCGGATTGTATAGCATCACCTACGGCGGCGTGTGGTACCGCGGCGATGCCTTGACCGTCGAGCAGGTGCTCGGCCGCGCCAAGAAGTTTGGATATGAAGGCGTGGAGATCGACGGCAAACGGCCGCACGGCAACCCGCTCGATATGCCAGCGTCCCGCTGTAAAGAGCTGCATCGGATGGCTGCCGGCGAGGGGCTGGAGATCTACGCCGTGGCGGGCAACAACGACTTCAGCAGCCCCATCCCCGAGCATCGCGAAGCGCAACTGGTGTACACGCGCGAATTGATGCGGATGACGGCCGCGCTGGGCGCGAAAATCATGCGCGTCTTCCTGGCATGGCCGGGCGTAACGCTGCTTCCCGAGGGCGGCGGCCGGTACGACTTCGCGCAAGGCGTCTGGAAGGCGGAGCATCACGATTTTTCGGTGGAGCAGACCTGGGCGTGGTGCCGCCAATGCCTGGTGGAAGCCTCCCGCATGGCCGGCGATTTCGGTATCACCCTGGCGCTGCAGAACCATCCGCCGGTGATCGATAGAGGCTACGTCGACATGCTGCGCATGGTCCATGAAGTCGCGTCGCCGCACCTGAAGGCCTGCCTGGACGCGCGCCTGGAACATCATCTAGACGAAGCCGGTGTGCGCAAGGCCATCAACGAGACGGGCGCGCTGCAAACGCTCTGGCACTTCGGCGGCGAGTTCGACCGCGCGGCTGACGGCGGCATCACAGTGAAGGGCGATGAAAAAGCTCTGGCCGAGATGCAGGGGCTGTTCGATATCGGCTATCACGGTTACGCCGGCTTCGAGCTGTGCCATCCGCTGCCGGTGGTGAACGGCCAGACGGTGGGGCTGGAGTTCGTCGACAAGAACGCGCAACTGGCGGCCGAGTACATGCGCGGTATTCGGGCGGAGGCTAAGAAGCAGCACGCAGCATAGGGATCACGTGATCATAAGAACTCTTGCCGCGCTGGGCATGCTGGGATGCTTTGCGCTGGCGGCGCACGCTGCTCCGCCGCCGCTCATTCGCGGACTGCATCTGATGGCCCCCACGCCGGAGGAGATGCCGCTGGCACTGCGCTTCATTCAGGAGGCGCTGCCGAAAGAGGGCGTGAACGTCCTGGTTCTCGAATTCGATTATCACTACCAGTTCACCAAGCACCCGGAGGTGGCCGACCCGGACGCGCTGTCGCTCGACAATGTGAAGCAGTTGGCGGATGCCTGCCGCAAGGCCGGCGTGCGGCTGATTCCGCAGATCAACTGCCTCGGGCACCAATCCTGGGCCAAGACCACTTTCGGGCTGCTGCGCTCGCATCCGGAGTTCGATGAGACCGAGGGCAAGTATCCGCAGAACGAAGGCATCTATTGCCGCAGTTACTGCCCGCTACATCCGGGGCTGCATGCGGTGCTGTTCGATCTGATCGACGAACTGGCGGATGCCACCGGCGCGGACGCCTTTCATGTGGGCATGGACGAAGTGTTTCTGATCGGCGAGAACGATTGCCCGCGCTGCCAAGGCAAGGACAAGGCCGCGCTGTTCGCCGGGGAGGTGCGCGCGCTGCACGATCACATCGCGGCCACCAAGCGGACGATGTGGATGTGGGGCGATCGCTTCCTGGATGGCGAGACCACCGGCCTGGGCAAGTGGGAAGCGAGCCAGAACCACACTTTTCCGGCGATCGAGTCGGTGCCGCGCGATATCGTGATCTGCGATTGGCATTACGAGCAGGCCGCCCCGACGCCGGAGCATTTCGCCGTGGAGGGCTTCCCAGTGCTGGCGTGCCCGTGGCGGCAGCCGGAAGTAGCGCTGGCCCAGCTCACCGAGATCCGCGGCGTGCGGGCGCACGCAACGGACGAGATCGCGGGACGGATGCAGGGCATGCTGGCGACCACATGGACTAACCTGGGCCAGTTCGTCAACGCGTACTTCGGGCAGGATCCGGTAAACCGGCAAGCGGTGGAAGCAGCGAGTACCTTCCGGGCGCTGATGCGGGAGATGCGGGCCGGCAACGGCGAGTGAAATAGAACAGAAGGTGCGCTCCTACCGCAGCGCTGAGGTCAGGCACGGGCATATCCGGATGCATCTCAGCGAGGATTTACGCGAGCTTATCGAATTACTCAACGCGAACAAGGTTGCCGGAAGGAGGGGGATTTCGCCCGTAACAGCGACTTACCATTGAGACAATATGACCACATCTCATCGTTTGACGTTTCGTCTTTTCTGTTTGATGACCTCAATCGCGGCGTTGCCCCTCTTCGGCCAAAACCAGTTGCCCGTATGGGGATCGATTCCCAGCCCCAATAACGGAAATCTGCAAAACGAGATCCGCGGCATGGCGCCGGTAACTTCGACCGATGTGTGGGCGGTGGGCGACTACAACTCCGGAGTTGTCCCAACGGTCACCGGACGGCGAACGCTGATCGAGCACTGGGACGGGCACTCGTGGAGCATCACACCCAGCACCCAGTTGGATCTGCCCGGCTTCGATGCGGTGATCCTGGAAGACGCTATCGCGCTGGCGTCCGGCAATGTCTGGGCCGTGGGCCATGCCGACGACTTCGCAAACTTGAACAGCGCCACCGTGATCGCACACTACGACGGTGCGAACTGGGCGCTTGTGCCGAGCCCGAACCCATCAGGAGACAGCTTGCCCGATACTCTATACGGGATCGCCCACGCGGGCAACCGGCTGTATGCGGTTGGCGAGACCGGCTTCCCCGGCGGTCCCCTGATCCTGATTTGGAACGGCTCGGCTTGGCAGCCAGTGACGAATCAGTGTGTGGGCGGGTTGCGAGGCGTATCGGCGGCATCGCCCTCGGCGGTGTTCGTGGTGGGTCCATATAATGTATGCCGTTTCGACGGGACATCTTGGACCGATCTGCCGCTTCCCCCACTGCAAAGCGGGCAGTTCTATCAACTGCAGAACGTGGCCGCGCTCTCGGCGAGCGAGGCATGGGCGGTAGGTTCCATCGCCACGCCCAACGGCGGTGGCGAAGGCGGCGGTTACGACTATGCAAGCGTAGCGCTACGCTGGAACGGCTCCGCCTGGACAAGTTATAACCGGATTGCGGGGGCTGCCCTGAACGGCGTGCTCGCCCGCTCGTCCACTAGCATCTGGGCAGTGGGCACCGAGAGCGCGGGCGGCATCGTCGTGCACTGGAACGGCCAGCAGTGGGTACAGGAGCCCAGCCCCGCATACCTGTACGGCACGTTCTCGGACGTGAAAGCCAGCTCGACCGGAGAGATGTGGGCCGGCGGATCGACGGTGGTCAACCAGCAGCAGGTCACACTCATCGCCCGTGCGCCTTCCAACAAGGCCGCAGTGCAGGGGAGCACCGGCGCCTCCGCGGCGATAGTGACTTGGATTGGTCCAACTACGGGGAGTGTGTCGTGCGATGTTTCGGGACATTATGTGGCTCCCGATCTGCCTGCCGGCATGTACACCTTTATTGCCTCGCTGAACGGCTGCACTCCGGCAACGGCGATGTTGACGCTGTCGCCCGACACCATTGTCAACCAGGATCTGCGGGTCAGTTGCGAACTCCAGTAGGCAAGCGGCCAACGGTATCCGATCAGACGTGACGCAGGCGTCCCCGGCGTCGTTGGCCGGTTTTCGGGTCGCGGGAGTCACCGTCCGTCGTAACCCAATGGCTCGCCAGAGCCGCGGCAGCATCCAGTGGCCCGAATCTCGCATGGCGGATGGACCCCGTCGAGGTTTCGTGACCAGGGCGTCCGAAGGACGAAGTCAGGCCGATCGGGCGTTGGGAACTGCGCGAGGCCATCAATGCCCGGTGCTCGCGAATTCCGTTCGCCATATCACGCCGTCGTTCAGGCAAAGACCATCGTGTCGCCACCCGATCCTAGCCCAAGAAATCTTCGCGCATCCGACGTGTCAAATTCAAGTTACGCCACTGCCAGAAATTGGCGTCCCCAGGGGGATTCGAACCCCCGTTACCGCCGTGAAAGGGCGATGTCCTAGGCCGGGCTAGACGATGGGGACCTGCTGTGCTGGCCGAATGAAGGCGGAACATCTATACTTTACCATGTTCTTACCTCGTGCTCATCTGCGCGTTCGCTGTTAGAAAACGCCGGGGCCAGCAACTACCTTAGATGTGCAAGACGTGCGCAGGCTTGAGCCCATCCCGGCAGGGAATTTGAACCAGGATTCTCTCTACGAACAAGCCGCGGACTCCTACAGCGCCGCGCTCGACCGGCTCGCGCGCGCCTATGAGTCCGATCCCGAAGCGCGCCGTGACCTCCTGCAGGAGATTCATTTACAGCTCTGGCGCAGCTTCGCGCAGTTCGACTGCCGCTGTTCGCTGCGAACCTGGGTGTACCGGGTCGCGCACAATGTCGCCACCGGCCACACGGTCCGGCAGCGCCGGATCAGGGAAAAGCTGGTGAGCATTGAGAGTATCGAATCCATACCCGGCGGCGATCAGGGGGAACTGGCCGCCAGCCAGGCTGAAGCGCTCCATCGTCTCTCCCTGTTGATCCAGGGCCTGCAGCCGCTCGACAGGCAGATCATCATTTCCTATCTCGAAGGAATGGACGCAGCATCGACGAGCGAAATCACCGGCCTGTCGCCAGCCAACGTCGCCATGAAAGTTCACCGTATCAAGCATGTCCTGAGGCGGTGGTTCCACGAAGGAGGACCGCATGCCAAATGAGTTTCCCATGAAGGACCCGAAAGATGTGTGGCAAAACCAACCCACGGAGGCATTCAAAATGTCAGCAGATCAATTACGCCGTAAGGTGAAACAGCGCCAGTCCAAGACCCGTTTCGAAGCGCTCTATTCCATCGTGATCGGGCTCACCCTTGGCATCCTTTTCGCGTGGACCCTCGCCACGGCCCACGAGCTCGTTTTGCGCCTGGGGTTCGGCATTCTGAGCCTTTGGTGCCTTTATTTCGCCTATCAGGCATACAGGCGGATTCGGACCAGCCGGCTGGCACCCGACGCTACCCTGAGCACCACGCTCGAATCCTACCGCAGCGAACTCGAGAAGCAGCGCGATTTCGCCCGGCACGTGTGGCGTAGGACCGGCCTGCCATTTTGTTTCCTCGGCCTCGCGTTGGTTATCGTGCCGGAGCTGATCAAGGCGCTGGGCGCGCCGCGCCTGGCTTTAAACATTCTGCCGGTTGGCGTGCTTCTCGCCATCTGGTTCGCCATCTTCATTCCGCAAAGAAAGCGCAGGCAGCAGAAACTGCGACAGGAGATCGACGAGCTATGCGCATTTGAGAGCGAGACCCACTGACCGCGCGACATGTGCTAATTTCGCAAACGATGAAACTCCGCATCTTGCTTATCACCGCCGCCGCGCTGGTCCTCTGCGTGACCGGGTGGCTGTTTGCCCAGCCCGCGGGCGATCCCGTGGTCGAGGGTCTGCGCCTGGTCGAGGTCGCCTCCATCGCGGACGCGGCCGAGCAGCTTTATGGCGAGCGCATCTACATGTCGCACGACATGCGCCCCCTGTTCACCACCAAATTCGCCGGTCCCGCCGTCACCGTGCTGCTCAAGAAAGAGGAGCATCACGAGGGCGCAGCCGCCTCGCAGGGCATGCTCGATGCCATCGATGCCGCACCCGCCGGCTCGGTCTACGTGATCGTGCTGCCCGACGGGCTGGACATTGCCGGCATCGGCGGGCTGATGTGTACGGCCATGAAGTATCGCGGCATGGTGGGCGCCGTGGTGGACGCGTCCGTGCGTGACGTGCCGCAAATCAAGCGGCTGCAGTTTCCGGTCTTCAGCCGCGGCATCGTGCCGTCGACTTCAATCAATCATTACCGTTTCGCGGGCATGAACGTGCCGGTCACCTGCGCCGGCGCGCACGTGAACGCGAATGACATCATCGTGGCCGACGAAGACGGCGTGGCGGTGGTGCCGCGCGCGCAAGCCGCCGAAATTCTGAAGAAGGCGCAGGCGCTCGACAATACCGAGCACAGCATGATCCCGTTCATCGAGAAGTTCCGGTCGATCAAAGAAGCCGTCGCCAAGTTCGGCCGGATCTGACACACTGCATACCGCCTAAAAGACTCTGAAAACCTTATATAATACGGTTTCCAAGAGCGAGGGGAACCGATGTACCCGATTGTCCGACGCGAGCAGTTTGGTCCTACCACCTTTCTTTGGGAAGTGGGCGCACCGGATGTGGCGCGCGCCGCGCGTCCAGGCCATTTCATCATGGCCCGCATTGACGAACGCGGCGAGCGGATCCCTTTAACGGTCGCGGATTTCGATGCCGCGCGCGGCAGCGTCACCGTCGTGATTCAGGCGGTGGGTAAGACCACGCACGAAATGATGGGGCTCGGCGCGGGCGATTATCTGCTCGACTTCATCGGACCCCTCGGGCTGCCCAGCGACATCCAGAAGCGCAACGGCACTATCGTGCTGGTGGGCGGCGGGCTGGGAGTAGCGCCGGTCTTCCCCCAATTACGCGAATATAAGCGGCTGGGCAATCGCACGATTTCGATCATCGGGTTCCGCAACCGCGATCTGATCTTCTGGGAGCAGCCGTTCCGCGAATTCAGCGACCGCCTGGAAATCACCACGGATGACGGCAGCTACGGCCGCGCGGGCTTCGTGACGGCCGCGCTGGCCGACGTACTGGCGGAAGAGAAAGACGTCTGCGAAGTAGTCGCCATCGGGCCGATCCCCATGATGCGGGCCTGCTGCACGGTCACGCGTCCGCTGGGCGTGCCGACGGTGGTGAGCCTGAATTCCATCATGGTGGATGGCACGGGCATGTGCGGATCGTGCCGCGTGACCGTGGGCGGCGCCATGAAGTTCGCCTGCGTGGATGGCGCCGATTTCGATGGCCACCTGGTGAATTTCGAAGAGTTGGCCCTGCGCCAGAAGCGCTTCGAACGCGAGGAGAAGCAGGCGCTCGAACGTTTCCGCGGCGAAAGCGCGCGCATGGCGGCCATGACTCCGCGCGGGTCGAATGGCACGCATACGATCGCGGTCGTGCCCTGTCCCTTGCCAGAGCTTCCGGCGGCTGAACCGGAGCCGCCGGGTCCGCGGGTGCCCAAGAATATCCGCACCATTTCGCCCACGCGCGCGCACATGGCCGAGCAGCCGGCCGCGGAGCGCGCTCACAATTTCAAAGAAGTGAACCTGGGGCTCGATCTGGACGCCGCCATCGCGGAAGCCGATCGCTGCCTGCGCTGCAAGAAGCCGCGCTGCATTCCGGGCTGCCCGGTGGCCATCGACATTCCGGGATTCATTTCCGCACTGGCGCGCCGCGACATTCGCGAGTCATACCGCATCCTGAAGAGCGCGAACACACTGCCGGCGGTGTGCGGCCGGGTATGCCCGCAGGAATCGCAATGCGAAGCGACTTGCGTAGTGGGCAACAAGTACCCGGCGGTGGCCATCGGCCGGCTGGAGCGCTTCGTGGCGGATTGCGCGATGGGCCGCGGTTGGGATGAGCCGGTGGAAGCCGCGGGCCGTGCGGGCAAGCGCGCCGCCATCATCGGCTCCGGACCGTCGGGCCTGGCGTGCGCGGGCGACCTGGCCAAGGCCGGTGTAGCGGTCACCATCTTCGAAGCGCTGCACGTGGCGGGCGGCGTGCTCAAATACGGCATCCCGGAATTCCGCTTGCCGGACCTGATCATCGATAACGAAATCGACAACCTGCGCAAGCTGGGCGTCGAGATCAAGCTCGATACCATCATCGGGAAGCTGTTCACCATCCCGCAGCTTCTTTCCGGGATGGGCTACGACGCGGTGTTCGTCGGCACGGGCGCGGGGTCGCCCAAGTTCATGGGCATCCCCGGCGAGGCGTACAACGGCGTCTTCTCGGCCAACGAATTCCTGACGCGCGTGAACCTGATGCGCGGCTATCAGCAACCCATCTACGATACGCCGGTCGGCATGGGCCGCCGCGTGGCGGTGATCGGCGCCGGCAACACGGCCATGGACTCCGCGCGCGTGGCGCTGCGCATGGGCGCCGACGCCGTCTCGATCGTCTACCGGCGCTCGCGCCGCGAATCGCCCGCGCGCGCCGAGGAGCTGGAACACGCCATCCAGGAAGGCATCCAGTTCCGCTGGCTGACGAATCCGGTGGCCATTCTGGGCAACGCCGCGGGATGGGTCACCGGGCTGCGCTGCCAGGAGATGGAACTTGGCGAGCCGGATGCCTCCGGGCGGCGGCGGCCCGTGCCCAAGCCGGACAGCGAGTTCGAAATCGACGTGGATACCGTGATCTACGCGCTGGGCACCACGGCGAATCCGATCATCGCGCAGACCACGCCCGGGCTGCGCACCAATAAGTGGGGCTACATTGAAACCGACGAGCGCACCGGCATGACCTCGATCCCGGGCGTCTTCGCCGGCGGCGATATCGTAACTGGCGCGGCCACCGTGATCCTGGCCATGGGCGCCGGACGCCGTGCCGCACACGGCATGCTCGCATACATGGGAGTTTGACGATGCCTTCTGCCTGTCCCAAGTGCCATCGCATATTGGACCAGGACGAGATCTGCTGCGCGCAGATCCGCTACACCTGGAAATGCAAACAGTGCCACAAGCTTTCGACCGGGTTCGCGCTGCCGTACGGCAAGTGCTTCCTGTGCGGCGGCGACCTGGCGGAAGTGGAGAGCCGCGAGCTGGGCGATCCGATGCGCCTCCGCGCCATCCGCGACGCGGTCCAGTTCGAGCTGAACGCCTTCTACTTCTACAAGCTGGCGCGCGAGCAGGCCACCAAGCCCGAGCATCGCGTGGTGCTCGAACGCCTGTATGAAGCCGAGCTCGATCATCTGCACGAGCTCAGTGAGAAGTACCACGCGCACCTGGAAGCTTCGGTGACGGAGATCTCCCCGGAAGCGGAAAAGCTGCTTTCCGGCTGGCTGTTTCAGGGCCTGACGGTTTCCGACGACGCCAGCATCCTGCGGCTCTACCAGTCAGCGCTCGAGATGGAGAACCGTACGCGCGATCACTTCCGCAAGCTGGCCCCGGAGTTACCGGAAGGGCTCGAGAAGGATCTCTGCCAGGAGCTGGCGTCGGAAGAGGACGAGCATATCGCGATGCTTGAGACCGAGATGGCACAAATCGAGTAGGCTAGGGCGGCGTAATTTTGAACGCCGCACCGCCTTGCACTGGAGTGGGCCAGAGGCCGCTGACTAGGCCATACAGATTGCCGGCACCGTCCAGCGTGACTGGTGCCATCGGATCATTACCGTCAGTGCGGTGAAGTTACAGAGCACTGTTTCGGTTCCCGTTGGGTCGATCTTGTAGACCGATCCGTATGAGCCCGGGGGTCCGCCGGGCCGATACTGGCTGACGCGAGGTCCCGTAGATCTTGCCGGCGGCGTCAAGCACGATTGCGGCGTTCGGATACCCAGCGTCGAAGCCGCCCGGAAAGGCGTAGACCACAGTGAGGTTCCCCGAGGCGTCCGGCTTGACTACGCTGTGCTTTTCGAAGTGCCTTAGAATCAACCAACAACCAACGACGTGGAAAGAGCTGTGGTACCGACCACACAAAACGCTTGACAGGTTTTTGTCTGTGTGGCCGTCTTGGGCGTTTCGGGGGCTCCACCTTCACAGGCACCACGGCAGGCTTCAGGGGCCCGACCGAACCCCAGGACGCCACCGAGAGCACCGGCCGCCACGACGCCCCGAATTGGAATGACAGTCGCACGATCACGCCACGCCAGATGGTAAGTAGCTGCTACAATCAGGTTTCAGACTTTCTACTCCACTGCTCTTTTCATCCGGGTCGGTCGTAAAATCGAAATACGGGATGTCGCTATGAGGAACTTGCCTTTGCTTTTGCTCGTGCTACCACTGGCATCGGCCCAGAGCACAGTGCCGTCGTACACGAGAAGGGCATCAGCGACCAAACAGATTAAGACGGCCTACGGCGATTTCGCTGTTTGGATTGATGACACCAAATGGACGCAAACCGACGAGAGTGCGACAAACGAATGGGGATCAATCGAATTTACCAAAGGACCGACTCTAGTCCAGGTCTGGACCGAACCCAAGAGCAGAGCGCTAACTGATCCGATGATAGAAGAGGTATTGAATCAGTTTAGAAGAATGACGAACGTCGCTGTCGTCACACTTGTCTCGAAACAGCAACGGCTTGTAGGCGGGAGACACATCTTAGCAGTGCAATTCTCGATAACCACAACAACACCTGTTATGCGGGACGGTCGAGCTTATCGGGATTTGCGAGCCTATTGTTACTTATATAGCGGCACATCTGGAAGCATTCAGCTTATCGGAAGCGCACCAGACACTATATTCAATCACGAAGTTGGTGATATTGCGAACTTCTTGAACGGCGTCGAAATCTATGACCAGGAATTGCCATCGTCCGACGCCACCAAGAACGCCTCCAGCATCTCAAGTTCCGCTCAACAGACAGAGTCTCCCCTGATTATCGAACGATTCACCTGGAAAGCACTCCCCAACGAGTTCTCCGAACAACATTTCGAGCCTATGGCCGTGACGGTCCTCAACAACCTAGATTCAACCATCACGACGACGACGATCCGAATTGATTTCTACACGGAAGGTGGCGTCAAACTAGCAGAGAGACTTTCGTTCATGGATTCCGTCCCTGCCCATGCCAGAGCCATATTTACGTACGACGAACTGAACAATGGGTGGGGCAAGTACAACGGGATGGCCGCAACGCCAGCATACGCCGAGATCGGTTCGGTGACGGGCAACATTAACGGTAGGCGGTGCAACATTCTTACAAATGGCGAATTAAGAGTTTCGAGCCCTTGGGTTACGATAGCGGCAGAAATCGCAGCAAAGGAGGCGGAGGTTGCCGCACGGAAGTCGGAAATTGCCGCACAGAAGGCGGCTGAGAAAAAGCGCAAGCGGGCCGAAAAAGAGAAAAAGAAGCACAAAGAGACCACCCAGTGACATTTGAGCAGAACGTACCGGCCTTGAACAATCAAGACCTTCTGGCCTCAATCATCGCAACCCAGAGGAAAATCTAATGATCTACCTGATGTCGTACTGCCCCTTGGCGAACTCGAAGTGTGGCAGAGATGTAGCCGCTCGACATGGCATTCCGCCCTACGTTGATGCCTCTTGTCGCCGGGAACCCGACTTTGAGCTGGATCGCCCCTTCATTTCGGGCCTGTGCCGTCCAAGCTTTATCGCAAAACTGGCTGAAGGTGAGGTGCTCGTGTACGTAACGACCAAGAGACCGATTCACCGTGAAGGGCGGCGGCTGGTCGCGGTGCTTCAGCTGAATCAGCCTTTTGCTTCACATGCGGCTGCGGCCGCTTGGTATCTGGAGAACGACATGCGGATTCCGTACAGTTGTATCGTGCCGGGGAATGATCCGTTGCCGATTTCCAAGGCGAATCCCAAATGTTACCGTACTTGCAGTAAGTTTACGAGTTCGGAGGATTGGGACGTTTCTAAGTACGTGCAGAGAGCCAAAGACTGCGTGAGGTGCTTCTCAAGCACCTCCTTGTTCCTGTGCCTCCGCACTCCGCCGATTCTCAATGACGAATTTTGGAATCAGCACGACTGCGATCCCAGGAAGACGCAGAACGCTGGTCTTCCCCTTCAACAAGGTGTTTACGACGCGTTACTAGAACATGCCGGAATCCCTCCACTCTAGATTCCGCTTATTCCACCGGCGTGCCCGTCGGGTGCTCGCCACAATCCTGCCCTCCGCACCTAGAAGCTACCGCCCTTCATACGGCCTGAGTTCTCCGGCAGTGAGAGGCTTTCTCTTTTTCTGGTAGCGGTGCGCTCTGCCGTCGTGCAAACCGGTTGCATTGCGGACCGGGCCAAACTTTTCGGCTGCTTGAAAAAGGTCTGTGTGTTTGTGTTTTGGAGGGTAGTTCTGTGGGTTTTGTGGTATTGAATCTAAAGGACTTCCTTTGTCTTCAATCCATAGGGGATCCGCCGTCGGTCGGCGCCCAAAAAGCGTGCAGCACGCTGTATGCCCCGCTGGTACAGATCTTGAAGACGACTCCGTCACCCGAATCGCCCGTTGAGCCTGGTTCCGTAGAGGTTGCTGCGTTGTCCAAAGCAACGCCAGCCTCAGGGTTGCCGCCATCTTCGAATCCCGTAAAACCACGTAGGAGGGAAAACTGGCCGGCCGCGTCTATCTTGAAAACGACGCCTTCCTGAACGTCCGTCCGGCTGACGTGCCGCGGCAAAGGCGCCAGCCTGCATCCACACACATGGGAATCAGGAGTCGAAGCGTTTGCTGCGCCGCAAGCTGGCCTCGTTGCTATACTCGTTTACTTTATCGTTGACATAAGGCATCTCAGGCCGATATAGTCGTATCGTCTTTGGCAACAGGAGAGATGCCGTGAATCGAAGAGATTTCTGCAGGATCGCCGCCTCCGCGGCCGCGATACCGTCGTTGGGTCTGTTGAGCAAAGCAGCGCCGCCGGGTGCCCCGGACGATTTCGATAAATACACTGAAGACTACGCCGCCTTTTGCGCGACCCCGGCGCCTGAGCGCGTATTCTATGCCCTCGAAAACGGCAAGATCGTCAGCGAAAAGCTGGACGAAAGCAACTGGAAGCCGACGGCGTGGGGCAGCGCGGGCGAGTTGCCCGTGACGGGCGGCTCTTGGGATGGCGTACCGATGGACTCGCCGATTCCAGGACTGGCCGGCGCGGGACCCTACAAACCCACCTGGGATTCTCTGCTCGAGTACGACGCGCCGGAGTGGTATCGGGACGCGAAATTCGGCATCTGGGCGCACTGGAGCCCGCAGTGCGTCCCCGAAGCGGGCGATTGGTACGCGCGGAATATGTACATCCAGGGCTCGCCCGACTATCGGTATCATCTGGCACATTACGGGCACCCCTCGAAGTTCGGGTACAAAGACCTGTGCGCGCAGTGGACGTTACTCAACTGGGAACCGGAGGAACTGATCCGGCGCTACAAAGACGCGGGCGCCCGATTGTTCATCGCGCTGGCCAACCATCACGACGGCTTGGATGCCTGGGACTCCAAACATCATCCCTGGAACGCGGTAAACGTGGGACCGCATCGCGATGTGGTGGGCACCTGGGCCGCGGCCGCGCGAAAGCATGGGCTGCGCTTCGGCGTCACCGTGCACCAGGCGCGTAACTGGTGGTGGTTCCAGACGGCCCACGGCGCGGACAAGAGCGGTCCTCTGGCCGGCGTGCCTTACGACGGCAGTTTGACCGCCGCCGGCGGCAAGGGCGCCTGGTGGGAGGGTTTCGATCCGCAACAGTTATACGCCCCCAAGCACCCCGATAATGCCCTGCCCGACATCTCCTACGTCAAGGATTTCTACGACCGGACGCGCGATCTGATCGACCAGCACGATCCCGATCTTCTCTATTTCGATAACGCGCTGTTCCCGCTGGGCTGGGGCGGCATGAACATCGCGTCGTATTTCTACAACCATAACCTGAAGACCCACGGCGGCCGGATGGAGGCCGTGGCCAACATCAAAGAGGTACCCGATCGTCTGGCGAAGGCCGTTGTCGCGGACTACGAACGCGGGCTCACCAGCGGAGTCATGCCGTATGCCTGGCAATCGGAAACCTGTATCGGGCAATGGCACTACCGGCGCAGCCTTCTCGAACAGCCCGGCGAGTACGGCGGATACCTGGAACCGCGGGATGCCGTGCACTGGCTGATCGACACGGTGAGCAAGAATGGCACATTCATTCTGAACATCCCCGGAAAGCCCGACGGCACCATCGATCGCAAAGAGATAGCGGTCCTCGATCGCATCGCCGCCTGGATGCGGATCAATGGCGAAGCGATCTACGAGACGCGGCCCTGGAAGGTGTACGGCGAGGGACCTAACGCCGTTAAGAGCGGATCGTTCCAGGGCAATAGCGTGCACAACCTGGGCGCGAAGGACATCCGTTTCACGCGCAACAAGGCCAACACGGTGATCTATGCCATCGCGCTAGGCTGGCCGGCCGGCGCGCTCACGATCGAGTCCCTGGGTACGGCGGCGGCCGCCAAGCCCGGGAAGATCGCACACGTGCAACTGCTTGGCAGCGGGGAAAAGCTGACCTGGGAGCAGACCGCCGCCGGCTTGCGGGTCGAACTGCCTGGAGAGGAAACTCCCGCCATGGACTATGCTGCCGCTCTGAAGGTGTTCCTCGCTCCAGGCACATAAGCCACAATTCTCTCCAGGATTGGATCGGCCGCTGCGACCTCCCCGTTGTCCGAACCATCTACAGGATGATAGACTTTGCTATCCTGGAATCATACTTTGCGACCTGATCTAAGGCATTACCCGTTATTTATCTTGGTTTTATGCTGCGTGGCCCTGAGCGCGGCCCCGCTCAGTGTTTCCGACACGGTGGTCGAGAATTACTGTGCGGCCGCCCATCAACAGGAAAACGCGTTGCAGGGTTCGTCGATGGAAGTGGATATCCAGGCCTCCCTGCCGAAGCTCAAAAAGGAAGGCCGGCTGCACGCCCTGCGGCACATCTCGCGACTGGGGCGCATCACCTACGACGCCTTGCACTTCGAAGGCGACAACGCGGTGAAGAACCACGTCATCGCCAGGTATCTGAGCGCCGACGAGGAGGCCCAATCCGCGGGCGCTCCCTCGCTTGCCGTGACGCCCGCGAATTATAAGTTCAAGTACAAAGGTCTGATCGAGCAGAGCGGTGAATCCGTGCACGTTTTCGCCGTGACGCCGCGACATAAGCGCGTCGGGCTGTTCAAGGGCGAGCTGTGGATCGACGCCAAGACCTTCCTGCGCGTCCGGGAGTCCGGCCGCCTGGTCAAGAATCCTTCCATCTTTTTGAAGCGGATCGAATTCGTCAAGGAGTACGATATTCGAAGCGGCATTTCGGTTCCGCGCGAGATCCGCTCGGTGGTGTATACCAGGCTGGCGGGCCCGGCCAACCTGACGGTCGATTTCCGGAACGTATCCCTGCCCGAAGGCCCCAGACGGGCGAGTCTGATGGACGTGGGCGATCAATAACGGCTCACGGGTGACCATTCATGAGAACACTGTTTCTGAATCCACCTTCTTTTGAAGGCTTCGACGGCGGGGCGGGTTCGCGCTGGCCCGCCACCCGCGAGATCGAGTCGTACTGGTATCCCGTGTGGCTCTGCTACCCCGCCGGCATGCTGCCCGACAGCAAGGTGGTGGACGCGCCGGCGCACAAGATCTCCATCGAGCAGACCATCGCCATGGCCAAGGATTTCGAGCTGCTCGTGCTCTTCACCTCCACGCCCGGATTTCACGTGGACGTGAAGATGGCGGAGATGATGAAGGACTCCAACCCGAAGCTGAAGGTGGCCTTCGTCGGTCCGCCCGTCACCGTCGAGCCGGAAAAGTCGCTGCGCACCTCGCCGGCCATCGATTTCGTGGTGCGCCGCGAGTTCGATTACCAAATCGTGGACTTCGCCAATGGCAAGCCGCTCGAAGAGATACCGGGCGTCAGCTTCCGCAAAAACGGCGAGATCGTCAACAATCCGGAACGGCCAGTGATCGATAATCTGGATGAGCTGCCGTGGGTCACCAAAGTCTACCAGCGCGATCTCGACGTCCGGCGCTACAACGTTCCGTTCCTGCTGAATCCGTACATCGCGCTATATACATCGCGCGGCTGCCCGGCGATGTGCACCTTCTGCCTGTGGCCGCAGACGCATTCCGGGCATCGCTGGCGGCTGCGCTCGTCGGATGATATCGCGCGTGAAATGGCGTTCGCCAAGGAAGCTTTCCCGTACGTGAAGGAATTCTTCTTCGACGATGACACGTTCAATTACCAGAAGGCGCGCACCATCGAGCTATGCTCGAAGCTCAAGCCGCTGAAGCTCACGTGGTCATGTACTTCGCGCGTGACTACGGATTATGAAACGCTGAAGGCCATGAAGGAAGCGGGCTGCCGCCTGCTGATCGTGGGCTACGAATCGGGCGAGCAGCAGATCCTGAAGAACATCAAGAAGGGCGCCACCATCGACATGGCGCTGCGCTTCACGGACAACTGCAAGAAGCTCGGCTTGGTGGTGCACGGCGATTTCATCATCGGGCTGCCGGGCGAAACCCGCGAGAGCATCCGCAAGACCATCGATTTCGCCAAACGCCTCGATACCGAAACGATCCAGGTTTCGCTCGCGCACCCTTATCCCGGCACCGAGTTCTACAATTACGTCAAGAACAACAACCTGATTACGATTGATTCCATGACGGACGACACCGGGCATCAGCTTCCCAACATCATCTATCCGGGTCTCGATCGCGGCGAGCTGGTGGATTGGGTCGAGCGGTTCTACGGCGAGTATTATTTCCGGCCGCGCGTGGTCTGGCGTGTGGTGCGGAAGGCCATCTTCGATTCCTCGGAACGCAAGAGGCTGTCGAAGGAAGCGCGCGAATACCTGGCGTTGCGCTCGAAGCGCAAGAAGTTCGTGGCCGCCGAGCGGCTGGCTGCGGCCGGCTCCGGCGATTAGGGGCGCGCCGCCGCATGAATGTGCACGCGGCGCGGCTGCGCCTCAAGACTCGGTTCTTCACCCTACTTGTCGTGCTGAGCAGCGTATGCGGCAACTTCTCTTTAAGCTGGGGCATGCGCCAATTCGGACGCTTTGCCACCTTTTCACCGCTAGTCTACATCCGCGCGGTCATGAATCCCTTTGTGGCGCTGGGCATTACCCTGCTGATCGTGTGGCTGCTTTCCCATATGACTTTGCTGAGCTGGGCCGATCTTAGCTATGTACTGCCCGTCACTTCCAGCGGGTACGTGCTATCGGCGCTGGCCGGACGGGTCTTCCTGCATGAGGACATTTCGGTGTACCGCTGGGCGGGCATCCTGCTGATCACGGCGGGCGTGGCATTGGTGGCGCGCACCGCGCCGCACCGATCAGGAGCGCCCTCATGAGATGGCTGCTGGTAGCGGTGATCGCGGCGGCCACGACAGTTTCCGACTTACTGCAAGCCGCCGCCATGAAGCGGCATGGCGAAATTTGCGATTTCCGGCCCGGCGCCCTCGGACGTTTGCTCGGCATGCTGGTGCGCAACCGGCTGATCATCGCATCGGTGGTGGCGATGGCGGTTTCATTCTTCGCTTTTCTGGCGCTGCTCTCCGTTGCGGATTTGAGCTTCGCAGTACCTGCTACGGCCGGCAGCTATGTGATCGAAACCGTGCTCGCGAAGTATATCCTGAAGGAGCCGGTGAACTGGCTGCGCTGGGCGGGCGCATCGCTGGTAGCCTGCGGCGTGGCGCTGCTTTCGTTGTGATCTGGCTGGTTGTCCCCGCCCTCGCCGCGACGGCATACTGGCTGCTGGTGATCATTGCCGCCGCGCGCTGGCGTAAAGCGCAGCCTGACGCTACTGCGGCCTTGCCCGCCGTATCCATCCTAAAACCGGTCCGCGGGCGCGATCCGCACTTCTACGAGGCCATCCGGTCGCACGCGCTGCAGAATTATCCACAATACGAAATCCTGTTTGGCATCGCGGATTCGGCGGATCCGGCCGCGGCCGACATCCGCCGCCTGAACGCGGAGTTCCCCGCGCGCGATATCCGGCTCGTCGTCACGCACACGCACATGCCCAACGGCAAGGTCGGCGTGCTGGCGGATCTCGCCGAAGAGGCGCGCTACCCGCTGCTGCTCGTCAACGATAGCGATATCGCCGTCGCGCCGGATTATCTCCGCACCGTCACGGCGGCGCTCGACCAGCCGCGCGCCGGCCTGGTGACCTGTCTCTATCGCGCAGAATCGGAAAACTGGCCGGGCCGTTGGGAGGCTCTGGGCGTGGCGACCGAATTCGCGCCCAGCGTGCTGGTGGCCCGCATGCTTGGCTCGGTGGAATTCGCGCTAGGTTCGACCATGCTCTTGCGCGCGGAAGATCTGCGGCGCATTGGCGGATTCGCCGCCATCGGCGATTATTTGGCCGACGATTACCAGCTCGGCCGGCGCATCCACGACCTCGGCTTGCGCGTTGTCTTTGCCCCCATGGTTGTCGCGACGCATCTGGATGCGGAAACCTGGAGCGGCGCCTGGCGGCATCAACTACGCTGGTCGCGCGCCATACGCGTATCGCGGCCCGGAGGCTATTTCGGCTACCTGGTGACGCACGCCACATTCTGGGCGCTGATCGCCCTGGCAGCCGGCGCTTGGCGGGTCGCGCTGGCGGCGCTTGCCATCCGCATGCTCGGCGGAATCGCAGTCGGCTGGGGCGTCTTGCGCGACCGCGCGGCGGTGGCACGCGCGTGGATCATCCCGTTCCGCGACCTTTGGGGCTTCGCCATCTGGGTCGTCGGCCTGCGGGGCAACACGGTCGAATGGCGCGGCCGGCGCATGCGGCTCGATCCAAATGGTAGAATATTAACAGATCTTTAAATCTGTTATTGAAACTACCATGATCATCCTCCTGTTCGGCCCGCCCGGCTGCGGCAAAGGCACGCAGGCAACGTTGATTGCCCATCGCCTTCATATCCCCGCCATCTCCACCGGCGAAATGTTCCGCGCCGAGTGCAAAGCAAATACGGAATTGGGCCGCATGGCTTGCTCGATTCTGAAATCGGGAGGGTTGGTAGGCGATAACATCGTCAACCGGATCGTGGCCAACCGCATCGCACAGCCCGATTGCGCGAATGGCTTTTTGCTGGATGGATATCCCCGGACTGCGGATCAGGCCCATTTCCTCGAAGACTTGCTGCACGAGCGCGGCCTGCCCCAACCGATCGCGATTCACCTGGATGTCCCGGCCCAGGTGCTGGTCTCCCGCATTACCGCGCGGCGCCAGTGCGGACAGTGCGGGCGGATCTACAACATGCTTTCGCAGCCGCCCAAGAACGGCGAGCTTTGCGACGATGACCATTCGCCGCTGATCCGCCGCGAAGATGACACCGAGGAAGTGATCCTGGCCCGCCTGAAGGCGTACCACGATGCCACCGCTCCGGTGATCGCGCACTATCAGGATGGAGGTCTCCGGCGCGTCAATGCCACCGGCGCCCCCGAGCAGATCGCGCGGCAGATCGAACAGGTGCTGGAAGACGCTCGTACGCACGCAGGCTGGCAACCAGAGTTGGCCGGTCCGTTAAACGCGCGTTACTGAACCGAAGCCGCGCCTTGCGGCGAGACACGTTGCGCTAGAATCGACTTCGCCCGATCCTCCAACGCCTTTGCTTCGCGCCCGCGGTTCATCTTTCGCAGCAGACCGGCATAGCTCGACAGCACATTCGCCAGCTCCGGATCTTCGGCGCCATCCTTTTCCCGGATAGCCAGATAGCGCAGATAGTAAGGCTCCGCCGTTTCGTACCGGCCGTCGTCCCGGTAAGCGTCTGCGAGCGCAATCAGAGTCGGTGCCAGAGACGGATCGCCGTTCTTCTCCGCGATCGTCAACATGCGCCGCAGCAGCCCTTCTGATTCCGAGAAGCGCTGCTCTATGCGCGCCAACATCGCGAGACTCTTAAGCACCGGCAACAATTGCGCGCTTTCCGGCCCGCTGGATTTCTCCTCGATCGTCAGCACCCGCCGCAGTTCGATGGCCGCCGCATCGGGCCGGCCCTCGCCGGCGAATACATCCGCAAGATTGTTCAGGGCGATGGCCGTTTGGGGCGAATCCGCACCCATCGTGCGCGTCCAGATCTCCACCGCACGGCGATCGTCAATCTCCGCGTCCACCCAGTTTTGCCGTTTGGTCTCCAGAATCCCCAGGTTGTTCCAGGCAACCGCGGCCTGTGCGCTGTCCACTCCGAAGACCTTCTGCCAGATATCGAGCGCGCGCCGGTATGCCGCGCCGGCCTCTTCAAACTTGCCTTCAGCCTCCAGCGCACTGGCCAGATTATTCAGGCGGGTCGCCAGATCCGGATGTACGGGACCAAGCTCCTTCTCGGTGATGGCAATGGCCTGCTGCATCAACGCGGCGGCTTCATCATCCCGGCCCTCGTACTGATACAACTGCGCCAGGTTGCTCATCGGGGTGGCGATCTTGGGATGCTCTGGGCCCAGTAGAGCCAGTTGGATCTCGAGTGCTCGCCGGTAGTCTGTCTCCGCATCCTTGTACCGTTTCTGAGCCGTGTAAACCACGGCCAGGTTGTTCAGCGCGTGCGCCAGAGTCTCGGTTTCCGGGCGATTTCCCCACGACTGTATGAGCGGCTCGAGCAACCCTGCGGCGTCCTTCAAGCGGCCTTGCTTGAGATACAGCTCGGACAGATTACTGGCCAGCACCAACCGCAGCCCGGATGCCACCTTGCCGAGTTGTTCCGCTATAACGATCGCATTGCGGTAGAGCGCTTCACCCTCCTCGCTTTTCCCGGTGGCCACATCGAGCGCCGCGAGATTGCTCCATAGGCTCGCAAGATTGAGATCGGTATCCTGCGATTGGTGCGGCTTCCAGATCTCCAAAGCCCGCCGATAATAGCCTTCGGCCTCCGCATAGCGTCCGCCGTCGTAGCAGGACGCGCCCAGGTTGTTCAAGGTCAGCGCCAGCCGGCTATCGGCGCCGCCGAATGACTCGGCCACCCGCAACGCCTTCTCAAAGCTGCGGCGCGCTTCGTCGTATTGGCCCTCGCCCCGCAACCGGGACCCGTCGGCTTCGAGCCCGCTCCAAAGCTCTTCCGGCGATTCCGCGTAAGCTAAGCCGCCGGCACAGACCGCCAGGATGGTTAAACCCCTGTACAAGCTACCCATCAGTGCGCCTCCACAAGATACATGCGGGCGTGGCCACGCGCGATTACTTGTGTTGACGTCAGATATCAAAAGGAGTTAGCTACGGAAATGTAAATCGTAGGATTACCCGCACCGCGGCATCGCTTGCTGCCATGCCGCACTGTTGATATACTCGTTCAGCCTTAGCCTGGGAAAGGGTGCCGATGCCAACCTTATTGCGATATTCATCTGTTGTATTTTGCCTTACCTTCACAGCCCACGCGCTGCTGGCGCACGATCCTCACGATTCCATATCGGTGGTGGCCATGTCGCCTAACTATGCGAACGATCAGACAGTTCTGGCGGCCACCGCGAGTATTCCGCTGAAGCCGGATCTTTACATATTGCTTATGTCTACCGATGGCGGCCTTGACTGGTCCGTCAGCAGCATTCCCACGAACCAATCTATGTCCGCTATTGTGTATTCGCCCGCCTATAGTGCCGATGGCACAATCTTCGTAGCAGGTTCAGGCGGATTGTTCCGGAGCACGGATCGCGGCCGAAGTTGGACGCCGGTCGAGGCATCGCCTCTGGCGCCGGGTACGGCGCTGGCGACCGTCGTCTTATCCCCGAACTTCAACTACACTGGCAAGGCGCGGACCATGTTTGTGGCCACTTCCAAGACTATTTATAAGTCCACAGATGGTGGAACTACCTGGTCCGTACTTCCGGGCCAACCTTCACCGCTCACTTCGAACCTGACCGTGCTGGCTCTGTCTCCCGACCCTGCCTCGAACCAAACTCTGCTTGCCGGAACTGCCGCCAACGGTATTTTCGAATCCACTAATTCTGGCGCGTGGAAACAAGTCACTTCGACCTTGACCGTTTCCGTGACTGCGCTGGCCTTTTCCCCGGCTTTCAGTTCCGACCAGACAATCTTCGCCGGTACTTACGGCGACGGCGTGTTAATCTCGCGGTCGGGCGGCGTGGCCGGATCCTGGAAGGCCGTGTCCCTCGCAGATAACTCTGTGACTGACATTGCCCTATCCCAGACTTATGCGAGCGACGGCACGCTGTGGGCGTCCACGGCGGATAAGTCGGGCACGGGCGGCGTGTTTCAGTCCACGAATCAGGGTAACTCATGGACCGGGCCACGGATCGTGCAGCGCGAACTCGCGACTAATCAGACGAACACTCATTACCAGACCTTGGCTACAGCCAGTGGATCAAGCACCGGCCTCCTGTTCCTCGGCATGTTCGAAGGCCTTTGGACTATGCCGGCGAACGGCACGTCATGGCAGTATGTGGACCTGCTCCCCACCCACCTGATCCGCCACATCAACCTGAATTCCGCCGCCAACCAGACTGTGTTCGCGACCAGTTATGGCGGCGGTAACTTATGGTCCAGCACCGCTGGTACCTCCTGGGACACTTCGTGGACTTACGAGAATACAGGAATGATGCTTGCCTACACCGACGCCTCCGCGCTCTCGCCGAACTTCGCCTCGGATGGCATTGCCTTCAGCGGGGTCCACAGCGGACTTCAGGAAACCACCAACGGTAATTCCGCCCGCCCGGTTTGGAACGTGGTCGCCGGAGGATTGCCGGCAATTTATCCGCGGGCTTTCGCGATGTCTCCCAACTTCAGCACGGACCAAACGATTTTCGCGGGAACAGCAACCGCTGGTTCCGCCGGGCTGTGGCGATCCACCACTGCGGGCGCCAGTTGGACTTATCCCGCTACCTTGGCGGGCATCTCTATCATCGCGATTGCCCTTCCCCCGGCATTCAATCCTTCCAGCGGGACGGCGTTTGCAGCGTCGGACGCTACCACCGGCGGCGGCCTGTATAAGTCCACCAATGGCGGCGTCACCTGGCAGCAGCTTACCAGTCTGGCGGCGGCGCCGATGGCCACCGCGGCTGTCTCGCCCAACTATGCCAACGATCAGACCGTCCTGGCGGCTTATGTCACAGGGGGTGTTATGGAGTCGCATGACGGCGGAACCACATGGACTGCCATTTCCGGTTTCAACGGACTCCGTGCGATGGATATCCAATTCTCACCGAACTATGCGACCGATCAGACGTTCTACGTTGGCACCGTGCAGCAAGGCTTGATGCGCTCGACCGCCGGCGTTCTGACGCAAACCGCTCTGCAGGATACTCTCGTCACTGCCGCGGCGCTCGCTCCGGATTTCAACTACAACACGTCAAACCGGACGTTATTCGCCGCTAGTTACCACGGCTTATCTATATCGAAAGACGGCGGGAGCACCTGGACGAACACCATGGAACTCTCCCGCACTGAGGAAACCCGCAGCGCTATGGACCCCGCCACCGAGTGGGAACCGCCCACCATCACTTATGGAAACACCGCCGGCGGTGCGGGAAGCTGGGCAAGCATCAACAACATTCCAGACGCCAGTACCCGCCATTATATGAAAACGACAATCTCGGGAGACACAGCCGTCTTCAACTTTATCGGATCCGGAGTTACCTGGCTGACCTTGATCGGCCCCAGCGAAGGAACCGCCACCATTCAGCTTAACGGCGCCCAGTACAACATCAGTCTTTCCGGCAGCTCCGATCAATATCAGTATCCGGTGTGGACGTCGCCCACACTCCCATGCGCGCCTTACACCCTGACACTGACTGCCACACCGCAGTCGGGAAAGGAAGTTACGCTGGACGCTTTTCAGGTTACGGACGCGAACTGCTCATCGACCTACAGCGTAAAGTAAGCCCGCGCTTTACTTCGCGGCTCGATTCTGCAAGCGTGTGATCGATTCGTTGATCACGGTCCTGGCCTCGTCCGGATCGGCCCATTTCAAGCCTTTGACCCATTTACCTTTTTCCAGGTCTTTGTAATGCTTGAAGAAATGCGCGATCTGGTCGGTAAGTATCTCCGGAAAGTCTGTGTAAGACACGACTTTCGAGTAGAACGGATGCAGCGCGTCTACGGGAACCGCGAGGATTTTTTCATCCAGCCCGTTCTCATCCTCCATTAACAGGACACCGACCGGGCGTGAGCGGATGATCGCGCCCGGAATTACCGGCGACTGGCCCACCACCATCACGTCAGTAGGATCGCCGTCGACCGCCAGCGTGTGCGGGATAAATCCATAATTACCCGGGTAGATCATCGATGTATGGAGGAAACGATCGACAAACATGGCGCCGGATGCCTTATCCATCTCGTACTTAACCGGATATCCACCTTGCGGGATCTCGATAATCACATTGATATCGTCCGGCGGATTCCGGCCGATGTTGATCTTGGTAATGTCCATGGGTATCTATTTTAGGTACTGCTGCACATCTGGAAACAAGAGCGCCTTCACCACGGGCTTCGCTAAGTCGTCTTTCGTCACCACCGTCGCCTTGAGATCGATCTCTTTGGGCGGGTTAATACCCTTCAACTTATCCACCAGCGTCTTCACCGCCTCGAAGCCCATACGGAACGGATCCTGCACCACCAGGGCGTCAATCGATCCGTCCTTCAGATCCTGGACTAAGTCCGCACCGGCGTCGACTCCCACGACCTTCACTTTACCCGCGGCCCCCCGCGACTTCAGCGCCAGCGCTACGCCCACTGCGCTAGGTTCCGAGGAGGCGAAGATGCCCTCCAGATCGGGCCATGCCGTCAGGAAGTTTTCGGTCGCGTCCATCGCCTTCGAACGGTCAGACATGGAATACTCACGCGCCACAATTTGAATGCCTGGAGATTCCTTGGGGATAATGTGCTCGAAGCCGGCTTCCCGATCCCCGGTTGACTTACTTCCCGGCATGTGCATCATCATCGCGATCTTGCCCTTGCCATGCAGTAACTCCGCGAGCTTGCGCGCAGCCATCTCGCCCGCCTTGTAGTTATCGGTTGCCACAAACGTGAGATAGTTCTTGGAGTCCACGCCGGAGTCAAAGACAGTTACTGGAATGTGCGCGGCCGCCGCGCGATCGAGCGAAGCATTCAAAGTAGTACGGTCTTGTGCGGCAACCGCCAGGCCATCCACCTGCCGCGCGATCATGGAATCCACGATCTGCACTTGCCGCGCGTACTCGGTCTCCGTTGCAGGACCGTTCCATAGGACATCCACGTTCAACTGCTTGCCGGCAGCCATGGCGCCCGCCTGCACGGAAACCCAAAACAGGTGCGAGGTGGCCTTGGGAACCACCGCGATCGTCTTCCGGCCGGTAGCATGACATCCGCACAGCAGCGACGCAAGGAAAACGACCACCAGGGAGCTGCGCAGTCCCGGCGCGCTATGCGGCACACCAGCCTCCGTCGATCAGGATATCGGTTCCGGTGACGAAGCCCGCGTCTGGCGAACAGAGATATACGGCCAATTGACCGACTTCCTCAACCTTTCCCCAGCGGCCGAGCGGGATCTTAGCCACAAACTGCGCGTTCAGCTCGGCGTTCTCGATCAACGGCGTGTTCATCTCAGTAGCGAACGGACCCGGACTAATCGCATTCACCGTGATACCCTCGGGCGCGAGTTCCAGCGCCAAGGCGCGAGTCAGTCCGAGGAGCGCGCTCTTACTGGCTGAGTATGCGGTGCGTCCGGGGATGGACACATGCGCCATGGTCGACGCGAGATTGATCACGCGCCCATAACCGCTCCCTTTCATGTGCGGCACAAAGGCGCGGCACATCAGGAAAGTGCTGGTCAGGCTGGTGTCGAGCACGCGATGCCATTCCTCGAGGGTAAACTCGGTCAGTTGCTTGCGGATATTGATGCCGGCGTTGTTGATTAGGATATGTACGCGTCCGAACGCTTCACCGGCCTCCTTCTCAAGCCGTGCTACTTGCTGCTCACTCGTCACATCAGCCTGAAAAATCTGCGCGCCGCCGCCCGCATGCCACACCTCTTCGGCAGTCTTTTGCAATGCGTCGCGATCGCGGGCCACCAGCGCGACGCTGGCCCCTTCCGCCGCGAGCGCGATGGCCATGGCTCGCCCTAATCCGCGGCTGGCGCCGGTGATGAGTGCCACACGTCCAGCCAACTTGCCCGTCATGGCTGCATGCCCCCGGCCGTGTGCGAGGCCGCCAGGATCTCTTCCGCGACCTTTTGCGGGTGGTCGACATTGCGGAGTGTCAGCCGGCTCGACTCGCCCGCGGTTTCAATCGCAAGATTGCCTATGCCGAACATCCTCTGCATGACTGACTGGTCCACGCGGGCGTCCTGTACCTTCGGCAGCGAGATGTTGCGCGTGGATTTGCCGAACATGCCGACTTCATACCGCAGCCGGTCGCCCGCGATGGTAGCTTTTGTGCATTGCCGCACAACATGGCGGCGGATGGGCCACGCCAACAGTAGCACTGCCACGCCTATCAGCACGGGCCGGTACTGCTCGTCTTCCTGCGGCAACATGCTCGCGCCAATTACGGCGCCCACAATTAGCAGCAGAACCAACGCATAACCTAGCTTGATAAACTTCATCGTCGGCCGGATCACGGTGTCTTGCATAGATTGCCCCCAAACGCGCTATTGTAGCAACACCCGGCCGTCGTGCCCGGCGTCAGAGGTTGTATTGCTGGCTGGCGCCCACCGGGGCGGGATCTACTGTTCCTTCTTCAGGATTTTCAGGTCGTGCGGCAGCACGAACATGCTATCGGCCAGGTCTTTGTTGATCTCTACGGATTCGGAGAACCGTTCGAAGACCTTGTCGCCGTTGCGCTCCTGCCGCATATTGAACGGCCACATCACGCCGCCTACCTCCCGATACTTGTCGAAGATACTCACTTCTTCCAACTTGTCGTTGTCGATCGGGTCGCGCCGATAGTAGATCTGGCGCGACGGTAGCTTCGTCATCTGGTCGAAATAGACAGTCACCACATTATTATTTGCATCTGTAATATCTACAATTTCTACCGGGCGATTGTTAAAGAAATCTGAGCCGCGTGACTCAAAGATCATGCCAGGCTCCTCTAACCGTTCACGGAGGATGTAAAAGATATTATGCAAGACGCCAATCTTGTACTGCTGCAGGATGGCATCGGAGAGCGGCCGTGCGCCCCGGAATGTGATTTCGTATCCCTTCCCGTCCGTGTACAGAATGACGTCGTCCTGTTTCTTCCCGCGCGCGTCCCGCCTGCGTTCTCCGATAAAATCGGAACCAGCAGAGCTGGGCCGGGCCAGGTAAGTCGTATAAAGCGTGTCGAGAGACATCCCGGTCAGTTTGCCGTGATAAAAACCATAGATACGGCCTGACTCGACGCGGTTCTGCATGTTAAGAAACGCCTGGCCTCCCAAAGCCTCGAGCGCCGCATCCACGATGCGCTTGCCCTTTTGCTGAATGCCCTCCGCGCGCGCGCCGGTTGCCACAGCGGCTACGATTAGCGTGATCCAGATAGCCTTCATGGCTTCTTACCCAGATCTTCCGCCTTCAGACCGCTGTTGAGCTTGGTGGTCGCCACAATCACGTCCGCGTATTTGTGCCCATTCTGCAGAATCGTCAGGCGATTGGGAACCTTGACTCCACTCACATCGGTAAAGCTGTCGTAGACTTCGTTGATGGTTGACGGCGGTCCCTTCAGGGAGGCTGACTCATACTCGAGCTTCCGCGGCATGCCGGTCTTCTCGTCGATGAACAGCTTCACGCTACTGCCATGACCGTCAGACACTCCCAGAACACCATCGCCGATCCAAGTCACTTTTCTCCCTGGCAGGCGGTCACTCAACAGAAGAGAATAATACACGCGCAGCAACTTATCTTCTACTGGTTTCAGTTGCTCAGGCGCGAGCGTAGCCTGGCCTTGCGGACTGGACATCCAGCCGGTCTGGCCATCTCCGTAAATCACCACCAGCCCGAACGGCAGTTGCGTCTCTTCGCGAAAATAGGAGGGCGCCACCCAGCGGTCCGTGCGTTTCATAGTCACCCCTCCCAACGAGGGATCTACGCGCATCTCCGCTACCTCCAGCATGTCCTTCACAGATGCTAACTTATCCGCTCCACCGACGGCCTGCTGCGCCCGATCCAGCAGTTCCTTCGCTTTGGCCGCGTCGCCCGGACCGCTTGCCGGCGCTGCGCTGGCCTCGGGCGGGATAGTCAAATCAATGGACGAAACCGGCAGGCCCAGCGTTCCGAGAGACTTCTCGAACTCGCCGGTACGGCCCACCGCGACGACGGTCAACTCGGCCGGATGTATGTAGTCGCGCGCGACGCGCTGCACGTCGGCCCGGGTGACCGCCTCCAGGCCCTTCTGATAGCGCTCGATAAAATCCCGCGGGTAGCCGAAGTAAGCATAATTGAGAAGGCGGCCCAGTGTCTTCGTCTTCGTGTCAAAGGCGAAAACCAGACTGTTCAGGGCGGACTGGCGCGCGGTCTCCAGTTCGTCGTCAGTCACTTCCGTCGACCGGATCCGATCCACTTGCTGCTGGACCGCCCTCAAAGCCTCTACCGTAGACGTTGTCTTAGTTCCGCCCGCGATCTCAAACAGGCCCGGATGGTCGTAATCCGCACCCCAATCGGCCGAGATATCGTACGCTAAGCCGAGTTCCGTCCGAACCCGCTGTACCAGCCGGCTCTGGAATCCGCCGCCCAGAATATCGCCCATGATTTCGAGCGCGGGAAAATCCTTGTCTTTCAACTCGCCGCCTAGCTGCCCTTCTACAAAAAAGGTCTGCGTAACATCGTTCTTGGGTGCCAGATAGACGCCCGGATGCGGCTTTTGGACCACCGGCGGGAATGGCGGCACTTTCGGTTGCACGTAGTTCCAGCCGCCCAACAACTTAGTAAGCTTGGCCTCCATCTCGCTGGTCTGGAAGTCACCCCATACGGCCATCAGCATGTTCGCCGGAAAGAAATAACGTTTGTAGAAGTGCACGATATCGTCGCGCGTGATGTGATCCAGCGTGGCATATTCGATCTGCCAGCCGTACGGCGTGTCTTTTCCGTAGACTGTGTCGGCGAACTCTCGCCCGGCAATGCTCTGCGCATCGTCATTGCGGCGCGCGATACTGCTGCGCAGCTCCGATTTCTCCAGGTCGATCTTATCCTGCCGCAGCGCCGGCGCGGTAAGCACATCTTTGAAGATGCCCATCACCTCGTCGGTGTTTTCCTTCATGCTTGAAAATGAAACCGAACCGCTGGATTCTCCGATGTCGCTCTCCACCGACGCGGCGATATTCTCTAGCACTTCATCCAACTGATCGCCCGTCTGGCTTTGGGTTCCACCGGTGCGCATCACCGTGCCGGTGATCCCCGCCAGGCCGACCTTGTCAGCGGGCTCGAACAAGTTGCCCGTGCGGACCCGGACCGCGCCGCTGACAATCGGCACTTCGTGGTCTTCGAGTAAGAAGATTTGCATCCCGTTCGCGAGCTTCAGGATATCTACATGCGGGATCGTGACGTGCTTCAACGGCGGAAATCTTAGATCCCGGTAAACGGCCGGCGTATCAGGGACCCTAGCCGGTGCGACTGTCATTTGCGCCCAGCCAGCCGCCGCCAACATAAGCGCCATTACAGCGGACTTCATTGCCCACCTCCGGCTTTCTGCCGCCGCGGAATCAAGTACGCCACCGTGCGTTTCTCCGGTACGAAATATTCTTTCGCGACACGTTGCACATCCTCAGCCGTGACTTTGTCCAGATCGTCCAGCGAAGTAAATAGTTTGCGCCAATCGCCATAGGTTGCGTAATAAGTTGTAACCAAGCTCGCCAGACCCGAGTTATTGTCCAGACGCCGGATCAGGCCGGCACGGGTCTTGGTCTTCACGCGCGCCAAAGTCACGGCATCCACCTTTGTTGACTTAAACTTCTCCAGTAGGTCCAGCAGCGCGCTTTCATTCTCCGCGGTGGTGTGTCCCTGCGCCGGCGCTGCGAAGAATAGGAACAGGTTCGGATATTTGCCGCCGGGAAAAGTGTCATCGGCCTCGGCTTCCAGGGCGATTTGCTGATCGCGCACCAGTTGCTCATAGAGTAAACCGGTGCGCCCGCTGGAGAGAATCCCGCTGATCACGTCAAACACTGGATCATCTTTGCTGTACTCATCCGGCCGCTTGTAACCTATAATCAACAGTGGCTGGCTGGGGGATTCCACTTCCACACGCTTGGGCCCGTCCTGCGGCGGTTCCGTCGTGTGCAGTAATGGCGGCAACGGGCCCGCGGGCATGGGGCCGAAATACTTCTCCGCCAGGCGTCGCGCTTCGGCTGGATCCACGTCACCTACAATTCCCATGGTGATGTTGCCTGGCACGTAGTATTTATGGAAAAAGCGCCAGGCATCCGCGCGCCGCAGATGCGCTACATCGCTGGGCCAGCCAGTGCCCATCACGCGATACGGAAATGCGGCGAAGGCGGTCGCCAGGAAAGCCTGGATCAGTTTGCCCTGCGGTTGCGATTCCACGCGCATACGATATTCTTCCATTACCACGTCGCGCTCTTTGTAGAATTCGCGAAACACCGGTTGAATGAAGCGTTGTGACTCGAGCAGGAACCACAATTCCAGGCGGTTGGAGGGCAGGCTATAGAAGTATTCGGTGGAATCCCAAGCAGTCTGCGCGTTCATGCCCTCTCCGCCATTTTGCTCGATAATGCGCGGATAGAGATTCGGCTCGACCAACGAATTCGCCTTGTTCTCGGCCGTCTTCAACTCCGCCTCGAGCGCCGCGACCTTCCCGGCGTCGGCTGCCGGCCCGCGATTACGCTCCGCGTCCAGGCGATCGTACACTTCTTCCACAGCGGCTATGGCTTTTTTCTCCTCGGGCCAATCTTTGCTCCCAATGCTTTCGGTGCCCTTGAAAGCCATGTGCTCAAACATGTGCGCGATGCCGGTAGCCCCCGACGGATCGTCCACCGAGCCGGCATTCACGTAGGTGTGAAACGATACCACGGGCGCCTCGTGCCGCTCCACAATAATGAAGTGGAGCCCGTTAGCCAGCGTAAACTCTGTAACCTTTTTCTCGAACTCGGAAAGGCTCTGCGCCGCCAGCGCCAGCGGCACGAGCAGCAAAACAGCTAAACGATGTGCCCTCATGCTATACCTTCGAAGTTACCAGAAAACCAAGAACATTAGCAGATGGACACAGATGCACACAGATAAAATCCCGCTTTAGCATCTGCGTGAATCGGCGTGCATCGTGGCTAAAGATATCGGCGTTGGTACAATGGTCTCATGCGCATCCTGCTGTTTAGTGGCAAGGGCGGCGTGGGTAAGACCAGCCTGGCTGCGGCGACTGGCGTGCAACTGGCGCGGCTCGGCTATCGCACCCTGGTCATGAGTGTTGACCCGGCTCACAGCCTGGCCGATTCGTTCGATCTGGAAACCAGCCTCTTCCATCAGAAGACCGGTGATCCATACCCAATCGACGACCGGCTGGCCATTCACGAAGTCAACATCCAGAAAGAGATCAAACGTCACTGGCGCGAAATCTCCGCCTATGTGATCTCCGTGCTGCGTACCACCGGCATCAGCGACGTGGAAGCCGAAGAACTGGCCATCCTCCCCGGCATGGAAGAACTCAGCGCCATGATGTGGGTGAATCAGTTCCGCCGCGAGCAGCGCTATGACGTAATCGTGCTGGATTGCGCCCCGACAGCCGAATCCATGCGCTTTGTGAGCATGCCGACCACCCTCGATTGGTACATGAAGCACATCTTCCCGTTCCAGCGCACCGTGCTCAAAGCCGTGCGTCCGCTGGCGAACAGGGTCTCCCCCGTCGAGTTGCCGACTGACAGTTACTTCGCCAACATCCAGGATCTGTTCGGAAAGCTGGAAGGAATCGACGAGCTGCTGGAGAATCCGCGCACCACCAGCGTCCGGCTGGTTACCAATCCCGAGAAGATGGTGCTGCGCGAAACGCAGCGCGCGTTCGTGTATTTCTCGCTCCACGGGCTCACGGTGGATAGCATCATCGTGAATCGCGTGTTGCCGGAGACTATTACAGACTCGTTCTTCTCCGAATGGCGCGAATCACAACGCCGCGTCCTCAGCGAGATCGACGCTTACTTCGCTCCCGTAACCGTGAAACATGTGCCATTATTCACACACGAGGTGCTCGGAGCAGACCGGCTGCAGGAGTTGGCGCGCGCGCTTTATGGCGCAGACGAGGATCCCGCGGCCATTTCCCGTACCGAGGCGCCGTACACGTTCACTAAGCAGGATGGCCACTATGAGGTACAGTTACAGTTGCCGTTCGCAGTCAAGGGTGAAGTCGGATTATTCAAGAAGGGCGATGAGTTAGTGGTGCAGATTGGAACTTTGCGCCGGCACATAGGCTTGCCGACGTCCATGGCGGCTTTGTCGCCGGCGCACGCCAAGTTGGAAAATAAAGTGTTGACCGTGGAGATGAGGGAGACTTAAATATGGCAGACGAAACTAAACCTGTCGATGCGCCGGGCTGCTTCTATTGCCTGAACGTGAAACCGTTCATCCGCAAGGCCTGGTCCGAGGCAACCAAAGACCACTTCCACAATGCACGCGTCGAATTCCTGAAGGGCGTGCGCAGCGTGCTCGACGACCGCATCAACAACCTGGCCCGGCATGAAGTCAAGGGCACACATGTTACGGTCGAATAAGTGAATACGCGGCTCAAAGTACTCGTCATCGACGTTGGCGGCACGCACATTAAGGTGCTGGCCACCGGCCACAAGACGCCGATCGAGATTGTGTCCGGCCCCAAGATGACGCCGGCCAAGATGGTGGCCGCTGTCCGCGGCGCCACCACGGATTGGCAATACTCCGTAGCGTCGATCGGATACCCGGGGCCGGTGCTGCACGGCAAGCCCGTCATGGAACCCTTCAATCTGGGGCCCGGCTGGGTGGGTTTCAATTTCGAGAAAGCCCTCGGTTGCCCGGTCCGCGTCATCAACGATGCGGCTATGCAGGCGTTGGGGCATTATGAAGGCGGGCGCATGTTGTTTCTCGGCCTGGGCACCGGCTTGGGATCCGCCATGATCGTCGATGGCGTGCTCGAACCGATGGAGCTTGCGCACCTGCCCTATAAACGCGGCCGCACATATGAGGATTACGTCGGCATCCGCGGATTCAAACGCCTCGGCAAGAAGAAGTGGCGTGAACATGTCTTCGAAATAGTTAAGCTCTTAAGGACGGCGCTTGAAGCGGACTACGTGGTGTTAGGCGGCGGCAACGTGAAACAGTTGAAGAAGCTTCCGCCCGGCGCGCGTATGGGCGACAATTCTTACGCTTTTCGCGGCGGTGTCCGTCTCTGGCACGAGCCAACACAACGTCACCAGATTCTGTGAGCCGGCGCAATCTTTCATCCCGGCGGGGCTTTTTCGTAATCAAAATACGATTCGTCGTCGCGGCCTCGCCGGCTAAACATCAGTAAGATCCGCGCGCGCGATCGCATCGCATAGTGCATCGGCTCCCAGATGCCGCCCCCGACCGGGGCATAGTCCAGCTCGAAGCGGGTGCCCGGCTCGACCGATGCAAGGAAACCCTCAATCGCGACTGGATGGATCACTTCCGCCTCGACGCGCACCCATTGAAACGTTTGTGTATCGATCCAAAGCTTGCCGTGCATTCCAGTGAGTACCTTGCTGTCGCGGTTCGGAGGTTGATAGCCAGGCTTCGGCGTAGCTTCCAGCACATAAACTTCGTGCCCGGCCAGTCTGCGCTGCCCGGTTATGCGGAAATCAAACGCCGCGGAGAGCTGCTGTATCATGACGTGCTCCTGCTGGCGTTGCTTCTGATACTCGGCAATCCGCGATGCGCGCGCTTCCGCTGACTCATCGCGCCGTTCCGCGATCGCGCGCTCTAACTTATCCTTCTCCGCGGCTTGCTCCGCCGCGGATATCGGCTCGCCGCCGATCGCGACTAACTTTCTATATGGCGAGCCGTAGATCCTCAGAATCTGGTAAGTCTTGGTGTGCCTTCCGAATCCGTCGCGCTCATAGTGATTGAATTGCGGCAGCGCCTGCCAATCGCGATTATTCGCTGCGACCGACTGCTGCACAATCGTCTGCACATTGTTTCCCGCAGGCGCCACCCACATTCCCGCGGCCAGCATGATCCCCGTCCATATCCCCATACGCATTGAAACGCTGCACGTTCACTGCCGCGGCCATCGGCATATGTGTGGCGATTTATACCCTACACCGGAAGAAACGGACGAAATACAGCCTTTCAGGTATCTGCAGTGCGGGCGCCGCCCGCATCCAAATAGTAGGAGATAATTCGATGACAACCAAGAAATGGATAACTGGTATTTTGGCTACCGGTGCCCTGGCGCTTCTGCCGGCGATCTCCGCCCCGGCGGCCGTCAGAGACAACCCCGGCAGTCTTCTTAAGGACATGCAGTTTCAAGCACAGCGCGCCAGAACTCACGCCCTGCAGCTCAATAGCTTTGCGCTCGACTCCGATCTGGGTTGGCAAGCATACGGCGACCAATTGACGCAGGAGAAGTCCGCGATCGACAGGATGGGACGCGATTTGAGCCGCCTGCAGACGGTCCAGCAGAAACTGCCGCCCGCGCAGCAGCGGGACATCCGTCGCATCGCCACCACTCTGCAACTTATGACCGATAACGAAGACGACGCCATTCATTTCTACAACGGGAATCAGGATGCACTGTGGCTTCCCGTTTTCCACCGTTACTTGAATAATCTGAGTACGCAATCGGTTCACCTTACGCACCTCGTGAAAAATGCCGAAGCACTCAGCACCGCGGGCCTGGGGTAGTCCCGCCAGCCGTGCCGCAGGCGCGCGAAACGTGGTACCACCGTAGGGTATGAGAAGCATCCTCGTGACCGCGTTGATCGCCGCGGCGCTGTGTCCCTTGCCGGCACGCGCCCAAGTCAAGCAGACCCGTGAACAAATCCTGTTCTACACGTCGGAGTGGAAAGGTGAACGGTTTGCCGATGGCCGCCCCAAGATTTCGGACGACCTGCTGGAGCGCGCGCTCGACGTGACCATTGAAGATGTCTGGGAATATCTGCGCGGCCAGGGCTACCGCAATCAGTTCGAGGGCGGCTGGCAGGCTCTGCACATCGAGAAGCCGTTCGCCGGCCGCGCTCTCACCGCGCAGTACATGCCGATCCGGCCCGACATGGCGAAGCCGATCGCGGCCGAGGGCAAAGCGGAGGGACGCATCAGCGGAAATAATAGCTGGCCGATCAATGAGCTCACCATGGGCGATACCTATGTCGCCGATGGCATGGGTAAAATCATCGAGGGTACGCTCATCGGATCTAACCTCGGAAGCGGCATCGCGGCACATACGCACTCCGGCTTCGTATTTGACGGCGGCATCCGCGATCAGGAGGAGAACCGCGAAATCGCCAATCTGAACGGCTTCTACCGCGGCTACGATCCGTCGGCTTGGGCGCAAATGGAATTGACCGCCATCAACGTCCCCATCCGCATCGGCCGCGCCGTAGTGCTGCCTGGCGATTTGGTGCTCGCCAAAACAGACGGCGTCATTTTTATTCCCGCGGTGCTGGCTGAGGCCGCCATCAGCCGCGCCGAATTCACCAACCTCGAAGACGCCTACAACTTCGAATTGAACACCCAGCACAAGAATGGCGCCGAATTCGAAGGCGGCTGGACGCCCGAGAAATATGCCGGCCTGGCGAAATGGATCGCGGCGCACCCGGAGAAGTTGAAGATGCCGCGCGCGGAATTTGACGCCTTGCTCGAAGAGCACACCCACGCGCATCCGGCGCACCATGTGCCGGCCCAGCCTTAACCGGCGATCTGCATCACGCGCAAGACGCCATACGCCGCGAACGCCGCCGTGCCGCCCGTCCACAACCATCCACGCGCGCGCGTATTCCAGAACAGCGCGAACAGCATCAGGAAGCCGAGCGGGCTGAGCGCGTTGAAACGCAGCGCCTCGCTCCAATGCCCTTTGGCCAGTGCGAACAGCCCGCGCGTCAGGCCGCACAGTGGGCAGGGCCGTCCCGTCAGCCAGTGAAATCCGCACAGGCGCACCACGGGCTCGGCCGGAACGCTAAACCACCACAGCGCCGCGAACAACAGGAAGGCCGCCGCCGCGCGCCGCGCCACCGAAAGCGTCACAGCGATTCCACAGTGCGCGGCTCGAATCCCACCAATTCCTTGTAAGCCACTGTAATGGCCGCGAACGTCACCGGCAGCGCGACGAAGATGCCCACCACGCAGCACAGCACGCCCAGCACATCCACCAGGATCAGCAGCAACAGGAACAGGGTGAAACCCACGTAGTCGCGCTTCACTATTTGGTGGCTGGCCTGCATCGCCGGCCAGAAATCCATGCCCTTGTCCACGATGAACAGGTACGTAAATTTGTACATGGCGGCCACCACCAGTCCCGGAATGATGCACAACAGCGTCCCGATGGAAACGAACAGTCCGATCACCAGCGAGGCCACCAGCGTGGGGATGAAATAGTTGAAGCCCACAAAGAGGTCCGCGAATTCCGCGCGCCGGCCCATCAACTTCTTGATCGTGAAGATATGCATTCCCGCTATCAGCGGGCCTTGCAGAATCACCGGCACCGCCGAACTCAGCAGACAGAATACTAAGGCCAAAAGCACATACGTGCCCATGTCCGCTTTCACCAGCTCCCATCCTTGGCCGATCCAGTGGCCCGCCTGAACCTGCACATTGGCCGGAGGCGTCCACGGCACCGGCACGCCGGCCGGAACCGCCCCCAACGCCTCTCCGCAATTCGGACAGAATTGCACATCCGTACTCACCTGGCTACCGCACCTGTGGCAGAACATGCGAGGGATCATAACACGCAACTCAGGAGCGCGCGCTGATCAGTACGTCCTGTACCAGGCTTTCCACCTGGCCGACGGTAATCTGTTCCAACGCCGCCGCAGCCGCGATCCTGACATGCGGACCTCGCGGCGCCCACACCGCCGGGTTCGACGGCCCGAACAGCGCCACCACGGGCGTCCCTACCGCCGCTGCCAGATGTGTCGGTCCGGAATCGTTGCCGATGTAGACGCGCGCTGAAGCCAGCCAGCAGGCCAGCTCGAAGAGATCCGCAAATCGGTGGGCACTGGGCAGTTCCTCCTCGGGTCCGGCGCACCACTCCACCGGCATCTCGCGCTCGAGGCGCTGCGCCAGTGCCTGGAACCGATCGAGCGGCCAGCGCTTCCGCACGCCTCCCGAAAATGGATGAATCACGGCGCACTTCCCGCGCACGGCCGGGCACTCGATGCGCGGAATGCCATCGCTCACGCACGGCGCTATCGAGCGAACTTGCCCCAGATAGAAATCCGCCGCATGCGATCCGCAGCCTATCGCCGGCAAGGCTGGGAAAAAGTGGAACGGCAGACCGAGAGCGGCTACCGCATCACGGAATTCCGCGCGTTGCGTGCCGTACCAGGAAACGATCGAATCGAAGCTGCGCAGCGTCTCCAGCAGCGCCGCGGACGCGCCGGTCAGCTCCAGCAGATCCAGTCCGGTGGCCGTGATCGATCGGGCACGCTGCGCAAGACGCGCTGCCAGAGGCACGTTCTGGGCGGCGGTCCAGATTTCCACGTATTCCGTGCGCAGGCACTCCAGCGCGGGAATCGATACGATGAAATCGCCCATCGCGCCAGGACGAATAATCAGCCGCTTCAAGAACCCAGCATAGCGTCGATGGTCAGCGCCGGAGCAAAATAGCTCGCACTGGGCCCAATGCTCTCTTCGAGCGGAATCGTGTGCTCCACCCAATTCGACAGCGGCAGATTGCGGAACAAAATGCGCTCGCGCAGCACCAGGGTTTGCCGTGCCACAAAGAATACGCGGCTGCGGCGCAGATATTGCCGCTGCTCGACCCGGAAATCATTCAGGAATTCCTCGAATGCGGAGCTTTTCGCCTCGGCTCTGGCGTCGCTGATAGCCTCCTGCAGGCGGTGCCGCTGCACCATCAGTGCGCTGCGCAGCTCTGTCCATGCGCCTCTCTCCTTCGCGATCGCCTCTTCCATCCGGCAGTGCATCATGAAGCAGATCAGCAAAGCGGAGCCGCCCGCAGTGAATAGAGGCACGAAAATCCAGAGGAGCACCAGCATGCGAATCCCGGGCGAACCCCGATGTTACTGATCTCCCGCTGGATTAACAATGCTACCGATCGTACCCTAACTGGGGTAAATCACGGTTATCACGGCGGCGATCGCCAGAACCCAGCCCGCCGCTCGCAGGGCCATTAGCGCACTGGCGGAAACATCTGCGCGATCCGGTGTGCGCGAGTGGTCAAACGACAGAAATCCCTGAAATCCATGCTCCGGGTTGCGCAAGCCGCGGCCCACCATTCGGGGGACCCTCGCAATGACAATGGGATCCATCACCATGACAAACGCGAGATAGAAAAGCGGTGCGCAAACGAAAAGCCGCGTGAGCAGGATTGCGAGCCCGTCCAACATAGCTTCCTATCCTATCACCCACGCCGGCCTACACGGACCAGCGGCGCTCCAACAACCCAAGTGCGCCATCCGCCGCGAGCGCGATGCAGGCCGCCGGCACCGCCCCTGCCAGTATTTGCGTTGTATCCACCGAAGCAATGCCGCGAAAAATAAACACCCCCAGCCCGCCGCCGCCGATAGCCGCCGCAATCGTGGCCGTGCCGATGGTCGTCACCGTAGCCACGCGAATGCCCGCCAGGATGGTGCGCGCGGCCAGCGGCATCTCCACGCGCCAGAGAATCTGCACGCCGGTCATGCCCATGGCCACCGCGGACTCACGCACGGCCGCGTCCACGCCCAATATCCCCGCCAGGGTGTTGCGCAAAATCGGAAGCAGCGCGTAGAGCACCAGCGCCACAATAGCCGTACGTTTGCCGATGCCGCCGATCAACGGCACCGGGATCAGAAACCCGAACAGAGCCAGGCTCGGAATGGTCTGCATCACGTTGGCGAAGCCCAGCACCCACGGCCGCCACCTGGCGCGGCGCGTAATCAGGATGCCCGCGGGAACGGCCGCCGCGATCGCCATCGCCATCGACACCAGCACCAGCGTGAGATGCTCAACCGTGAGCGCGCCGATCTCGCTTAGCAGCCCGGAATTCATGATTGCGGCGCCTTCCAGTCCAGGCACTCTGAAAATGCCAGCGCTTCGGGATTACGGGATTCCAGGAACGCGCGCGGCGTCGAGACCACTTCCAGGGCGCCATTCTTTAACAACGCCACGCGCGTCGCCAGCATCAGCGCCTCACGCACATCGTGCGTAACGAAGATGGACGTCTTGCCCAGCTCCCGCCGTAGCGCCAGGAATTGCTTCTGCAAATCCAGCCGCGTCACCGGATCGACCGCTCCAAAGGGCTCGTCGAACAGCAACACAGTGGGATCCGCCGCCAGCGCGCGCGCTACCCCCACCCGCTGGCGCTGCCCACCCGAAAGCTCGCGCGGATACCGTGCGGCGAATTGATGCGGATCGAGACCCACCTGCCGCAGCAGCGCCTCGACACGCGCCTGGATCCGCGCCTTGTCCCAACCCTCCAACTGCGGCACCAGGCCGACATTTTCCGCAACCGTGTAATGCGGAAACAAGCCGATGTCCTGAATCACATAGCCGATGCGGCGCTTCAACCGCACCGGGTCCCACGCCGTGGTCGCGCGCCCGTCTACCAGCACCTCGCCGCTCGCTGGCGCAAGCAGACCGTTGACCATCTTCAGCGCGGTAGTTTTTCCGGAACCGCTGCGGCCCAGCAGCACCAGCGTCTCGCCGGCCTCCACCGTGAGTGTCAGGGGACGCAGAATCTCGCGCGCGCCGATTCGGTAGTTAGCCGCGCGAAACTCCACGATGGCGCTCACGCAGTCAGCAGGCTTTCGGCAAAAGGCCAGGCTTCATCCAGCCACTGTGCCGCGCAGTCGAACCCCGCCGCGGCGGCCATTTCGCGGATCTCCTCGGCGTGGAACTTGTGGCAGGACTCCGTCCAGATGGTTTCATCCGCGCGGAACTCGCACTCCAAATCGGCCGCCCGAATGTATGCGGTCTGCGCCACCCGCGAGCGCAAATGCATCTCCACTCGCCGGTGCTCCGCGTTCCAGCGCGCCTCGTGCGCAAAGTTGCGGACCACGAAATCGCCATCCAGCTCGCGGTTGATCCGCGCCAGCAGATTCAGGTTGAACGCCGCCGTCACCCCGGCCGGGTCGTCGTAAGCCAGAATCATGCGCGCCAGCGGCTTGATGAGATCCGTTCCCAGCAGCAGCGCATCGCCCGGCATCAGGCAGGCGTGCACGTCGCGCAGAAAATCCTGCGCGGCGCCGCGCTCGAAATTGCCGATCGTGCTGCCCAGAAAAAGCACCAGCAGCGGCTGCCCCTTGCGGCGCTTGCAGACCGCCTGCCGCAACCCGGCCAGGTAAGTTTCTTCGATCGGATGTACCTCGGCGCACACGGCCAGATCATGCGCGCAATGTGCCAGCGCGGAAGCTGATAAATCGATGGGATAGTAACTCAACCGGTCACCGCGGCCGAGCGATTCCAGGATCGCGCGCGTCTTCGTGCCGCTGCCGCTACCGAGCTCCGCCACCGCCGCCGGGCAGCCAAAATACGCCGGCAGCTCAGGCGCGAGCCGTGTAATCAAGCGGCTGTCGGCGCGCGTCAGCCCGTACTCCGGCAGCACCGTGATCGCTTCAAACAACGCCGACCCGACTTCATCGTAAAAATACTCGCAGGATAGCTGCTTCTGTCCCGCGCGGCTTAGGCCTTCGCACACATCGTCCTGGAACATGCCGGCTCCGGTCAGTTCTCGACCAGCCGGAAGGTGGCGTAAATATACGGGTACGCCGGACGGAACCAATTGCGGAAGCTGCGCCGCAACAAGCATCGCGCGGTGCGCGGCGAGCCGCCTTTCAGCACATAATGCTGGCCGTCGAAGAAATTGGCGGAGTAACCCGGATAGAAGGAGAAAGGCTCAAACCCGGCGAACGGCGCAAAAACAGTCGAGGTCCATTCCCAGCCGTTGCCCACCATCTGCGCGACACCCAACGCATTCGGCGGCGATGCCGTCACCGGCTCCGGATCCCAGCGGCGGAAATCCGCGTTCGCGCTGCTCAGATCTTCGGCGCTGCTATATGCGGCGCGGTGGAATTGCGCCTCCGTGGGTAGCGCGCATCCCTTCCAGCGCGCAAACGCTTTGGCTTCATCGTACGAAACATACACCGGCCAATCGAGCGGCAGCGGCACATCGTCGAACATCCCGTGATAAAACCACCGGCCTTCGCGGCACGTCCAGAAATGCGGCGCCGCCGCGCCCGCCTTCACGAATTCGAGATACTCGCCGTTGGTCACTTTATACCGGCCGATCGCAAACGCCGGCACTTCCACCAGGTGCTCGTCGTACTCGTTATCCCAGCCGAATCCTGAGTCGCGCAGACGGCCCAGCGTCGCGAGACCCGCCGGAATATCCACCATGCGATTCTCCGGAGCCGGCCCGGAATCCGCGGCCGATACTTCAGGCGCCGCCTTCTGCTCAAACGGCAGGTGATGCAGCATGTACGCGAATGTCTCGGCATGCATCAGCCGGTGTTCGACAGCCACGTGCAGCAGTCGTTCCGGTGCGTCGGACAGCACCGCGTCCAGCTCACGGCGCACGCGCGCGCTGTAGCCGCGGACTTCATTTTCCGAGGGCCAGTCCGCGGGTTGGTCAGTAGGTAAATCACCTGCAGCGGGGTCGATGCCGAACGAAAACAGATGATCGAAGCTCGCGTGAAACACCGGCAGGTCGAGCGTCCGCCCGATCAGGTTCCAGTCAAAAGCTTCCAGATGTCCCAGGTAAAAGATGAGGCGGTGACGTTCCGGAATGGGCCGTGCATACAGCGCATCCGGATGCACGATGTCGAAGAGACTGTCCGTCTGTGTGCGCGCTTGTGTAAGAGCTTGAAACTGTCCAGTCACGGTTTTATCAGTTTAGCAAGAAGGAAAAAGCAGACCACGTGCGATGGCACGCCGGATGTAACTTGCGGCACAGCCAGCCGCCGTAAGAAGACATACACGCCCGGGGACCCCCCGCCGTCTTAGATGCAGAGGAATGCCATGCGCTTCATCCTTGCCGTATTCGCCATCACGGTAGCGTTCGCGCAAACCAATCAGGTCTTCCGCCTGACGCAGAACCAAGATCAACAGCAACTGACCGAAATGGCCACCCTGATCCGGGCGACCGCAAATATCCAGCAGGTGTCCGCCGACGACATCCAGAAAACGGTTTCCGTGGCAGGCAGCACCGCCCAGATCGCCACGGCCGACTGGCTGATACACCAGTTGGACCTGTCCGCCGCGTCCTCCGGCATGCACGAATTCCGGCCAGCCGGAAGCTCGGATGACTTGGTGCGTGTTTTCTATGTCAGCCAAGCCGCGGACCCGCGCGACCTTCAGGAAACCGTCACCGCAGTCCGCTCCATCGGCGATATCCAGCGGATCAGCATTTACAACCCGCTCAAGGCCGTCGCGGTACGCGGCACCAGCCGGCAGATGGCTTTCGCCGCGTGGCTGTTCGATCAGTTCGATCAGCCCGTGGGCGCCGCCCCTCCCGCGCCCGAGTTCCAGCTTTCGAGTGACGATGTCGCGCGCGTCTTCCAGTTGACTAATGCGGAAATGCCGCAGCAGTTGCAGGAGATTGTCGTTCTGATCCGCTCCCTTGGCGACATTTCAAGGCTCTTCGTCAATAACGCCCGCCGTGAGATAGCTGTACGCAGCAGCACGGCACGCATGGAGCTGGCCGCTTGGCTGGTGAACCAGTTGGATAAGCCCGCGACCGGCTGTCCGGCCGCGGGCGAACCGCCACACGAATACCGGCTGGCAACTGACCATAGCCTGGTGCGCTTGTTCTTCCTGCATGTATCTCAGCCCGAGCAGCTTCGGAACGTAATGATGCAGGTGCGCAGCACCTCCCAAATCCGCCGCCTGTTCATTTACAATGCGCTCGGCGCGCTCGCCGTCCGCGGGACCGACGGCCAGGTTGCCATTGCGGAAAAGACCATCGAAGAGATGAAACTGTAGATCGCTCGTCCCCCCGCGCGACTTCGTTATATTGGGGTTGTGCGATACTTTCTGCGCCGCAGGCAACCGCCCGTCTCCGGCATCTTGCTGGTGGAGAGCGGCTCGCGGCACCTGATCGAACACATGCTGCCCGGGCTCCGCCAAAGCTATGGCGAAGAGATCCCCATCGATGTGGTGACCTGCTACCCCGGCCTGCCGGAAGGCATTCGCACCGGCTATAGCGTCGCCGATTATCGCGGCCGCCGCGGACGTCAGTCCCTCTATCGCATCCTGGCCGCCAATCGCTACTCCATCATGGGCATCATCTGCTCGGCCGAACCCATCATGACCAAGTGGAAATGGGCGCTCGCCGCGCGCCTGCCCGTGAAGGTTTTCGTTATCAACGAAAATGGCGACTACTTTTGGCTCGATCGCGGCCACTGGCAAGCCATTCGTCACTTCGTTCTGTTCCGCGCCGGGCTTACTGGCTCGGGCGCGATTCGCACTGCGGGACGGCTCGCGCTGTTTCCGTTCACTCTGGCGTATTTGTTACTCTATGCATCGGCCGTGCACCTTCGCCGCGCATGGCACAAGGTCTATTCATGAAAGCTATTCAGGTAAGAGAGACCGGCGGGCCGGAAAAGATGGAGTTGGTCGATGTGCCCGTGCCCTCCCCTTCGCCGCAGCAGGTATTAGTGAAAATCGCCGCCACCGGTGTCAACTTCATCGACGTCTACTTCCGGACCGGACTCTATAAGGCCGACCCTCCCATTTCGCTGGGATCCGAGGCCGCCGGCACCGTGGAGTCAGTCGGACCCGGCGTGACGGAATTCGCGCCCGGCGACCGCGTGGCCTATGCCATGGTACGCGGATCCTACGCTGAGTTCGCCCTGGTTCCGGCCGCCATGTTGGTAAAGGTGCCCGAGCACGTAGACCTCAAAACAGCGGCCGCCGCCATGCTCCAGGGCATGACCGCGCACTATCTCACACACTCGACTTTCCCGCTGAAATCCGGCGACACTTGCCTGGTACACGCAGCCGCCGGCGGTGCTGGACTGCTACTGGTTCAGATAGCCCGGAACATCGGCGCCCGCGTCTTCGGCACCTGCTCCACCTCTGCCAAAGCGCAGCTCGTAAAGGAGGCCGGGGCCGATGCCGCTATCCTCTATACCGAGCAGGATTTCGAAGTGGAAGTGAAGCGGTTGACCGGAGGCCGCGGCGTCGACGTGGTCTACGACTCGGTCGGCGCTACCACGTTTAACAAGAGCCTCGATTCCCTGCGCCCACGCGGCCTGTTGGCTTTGTTCGGTCAATCCAGCGGCCCGGTGCCGCCCTTCGATCCGAACATCCTGAACGGCAAAGGCTCGTTGTTCCTCACCCGGCCCTCCCTGGCGCATCACGTCGCGACACGTGAGGAACTGCTGTGGCGCGCGGGCGACGTGCTGAAATGGGTGGCCTCCGGTGAGCTGAGAATTCGCGTGCACCGCGCCTACCCGCTCGCCGCGGCTGCCGAAGCACATCGCGATCTGGAAGGCCGCCGCACCACCGGCAAACTACTCCTGATTCCCTCGTAAGTTCTAAATGAACACCCAGGCCAGGTTGACGCTTTCTTCGGTCCTGGTGATGACCGCGATCGTGGCGATCATTTCGGTGCTCGACCTGGGCTATGAGATGGACGAGCAATTCCAGGCCACCCTGGAACACGCCGAGCTCCTGAAGCGCGTGGCGTCCAACAACGTGGTGGAAACGCTCAATCGCGACCGCCAGCATCCCTGGCGCGAGACGCTCCGCGATCCCAGTTTGCAGCGCGGCTTGCTCGACATCATGAGCGCTTCGCACGCGCTGGTGGAGATCGCCGTCTGCGACAACAACAACCAGGTGCTGCTCGACAGCGATCCCAAGTCAGAGGGAAAGCCGTTCCCGCGATATCCGAACTTCGAACCGATCGCCAAGAATACCCTCTGGTTTCAAAAGGTCAAGATCCTCAGCCAGCAGAATGTGTACTATCAGCTCGAGCAGCCGCTCGGCCCTCCCGGCAGGCCCGAGCTTTATGTCCGCATCGTCATCTACCCGCCGCTGATCAAGGCGCTCGACATCATGCCCACGCTGAAACGCAGTGCCAGCGTGGCGGCCGCGTCGGTAGCGGGCGCGCTCTGTATTACGCTGCTGTTCTCGTTCATCGCTTTCCGCCCGCTGGGCCGGCTTGGGCACCTGCTCGACCTGGTCGCCAAAGGCGAGTACGATCCGAAAGCGCTGACGCCGGTCACCCGGCTGGGGGCCGACGAATTTGGCCAGATCGCCAGCAAGGTCAGCCTGCTCGGCGATAAATTGCGCGGCGCCGAATTCGAGTTCTCCGACCTGCGCGGCAACTTCGAGAGGATCCTCGATCAGCTCGAAGATGCCGTGCTGATGTTCGGCCGCGACCGGCGCCTGATGATGGCCTCCGGCACGGTGGAAAAGTTCCTGGGCAAGATGCGCGCCGACCTGCTGGGCCGGCCTCTGCCGGAGATTTTTCCCCCGAACACCACCCTCGGCCTGCTGCTGGCGCAGGCCTCCCAGACGGGACGCCCGATTCGCAACCGGCGCGTGCCCATCACCCTGGAGGATGGTGCGGCGGCTTTCATTGCGCTGCTTTCGGTGGATGTGCCGGATGGAGCGAATACCGGCGGTAAGGCGGGCCGCGGCACCGGCCTGATGGTTCGTCTGCGCGACCCGGAAGCCGCCCGCCAGGTCGGCCGTCAACTGCAAACCGCCGACCGGCTCTCGGCCATCAGCCGGATCACCAGCGGCGTCGCACACGAGGTGAAGAATCCCCTCAACGCCATCCTGATGCATGTGGAACTCGCACGCATGAAACTGGATCGCCAGGATACCGATGTCGGGCCGCAAATGGAAATCATCTCGCGCGAGATCCTGCGCCTCGACCGCGTGGTGAAAACCTTCCTCGATTTCACCCGCCCGGTGGAACTGCACTTCACCGAAGTGCCCCTCGATGCCTTCGTGCGCGAGATCGTCGAGCTCGCCTCGCCGCAAGCCGCGGCCAACGGTATCCAGGTGCTGCTGCACGACGATAGCGACGGCGCCCATATTCGCGTGGATGTGGACATGATCAAACAGGCGCTCCTCAATGTGGTCGTCAACGCGATTCAGGCGATGCCCGGTGGCGGCGAGTTGCGTATCGAGTCCGGGCTGCACGAAGACGAAGCCGAGATCCGCATCAACGACACCGGCGTGGGCATCCCGCCGGAGCTGCGCGACAAGATTTTCCGCCTCTATTTCACCACCAAGCCGCAGGGGTCCGGCATCGGCTTGGCCATGACTTTTCGCATCGTCCAGTTGCACGACGGCACCATCGATTTCACCAGCGAGCCCGGCAAGGGAACCACCTTCGTGGTGCGGCTGCCGCTGTCTCTGTAGCCGCGGATGGTACAATTGGAAGTCCATCCTGATGCGACTCGCAGGCGTTTTTGGTGTCATCGTTCTGGCCGCGGCGCTCACCGGATGCACTCTGGGATCGGCGAAGCAGACCGCCACTCCGCCACCCCCCGCTCCGGTTGTAGCCAAAAACGCCCCAGAACTGCAGCTTTCCGTTCCCCAGACCTCGGTTGTGCTGCCCAGCCCGCAACCGGTGAATCCGGACGCCATTCCGAAGATCCAAGCGGCGGAATCTCCCGCGCCCGAAAAGCCCGAGACCGCCGCGCCCGCACCCCGCGTCTCACGCCGGGCTGCCGCGCCCAAGCCCGAACAGGATACCGAAGCTGATACTCAGCCCGCCGCACCCGTGGCCGCTCCCCCGCCGGAGCAGCCGCCCATTCAGCCGATTCTGAGTCCGGACGAACAGAAGCGCATCAAGACGGCGATCGACGGGCGGCGGCGCGAGATCCAGGAATGGCTCAACAAAGCGAAGAAAACCAGTCAGAATCAGAGCCTCACCGATCGCATCAATTCATTCCTCACGCAGGAGGCCCAGGCCGAACAGCGCGGCGATTTCACGCAGGCGGATGCCTTGTCGGAGCGCGCCATGGTCCTGGCCCGGGAACTTCAGGTTGATTAACGAATACGCCCAGCGCCGCGCTTCGATCGGCAAAGAGCTTTGTGAACGCAAGCTGGACGCCATGCTGGTCACCTCCCCGGCGAACGTCCGGTACCTGACGGGATTCACCGGCAGCAACGGCGCCGTACTGCTGCTCGACGGCGAAGCCGTCTTCTTCACCGACCCGCGCTATGCCATCCAATCGCGCCTCGAAATCTCGTGCCCCGTCCAGGTCTGCAAAGGCCCTATCCTGACCGCTGTGGCGGGATTCGCCGTGCGCCGCCGGTTGGGTTTGCTTGGCTTCGAACGTTCAAATTTAAGTTACGACGGCTACGCCAAACTGCGCGAAAAATTGCCGGACAAGGTCGCGCTGGAGCCGGTTTCTGGCTGGCTCGAGCAGCGCCGCATGGTGAAGTCGCCGGCCGAGATCGACCTGATCCGGCGCTCGGTGGCAACCAATTCGAAAGCCTTCGAGCAGGCCGCGCGGCGCGTGCGCGAAGGCATGCGCGAGCGGGATCTGGCGGCCGAGATCGAACACCAGATGCACCATCTCGGCGCTGAGAAGCCTTCCTTCGAGACCATCGTGGCATCCGGCGAACGCACCGCCCTGCCGCATGCGCATCCCACGGCCGCCGCGCTTCAACCCGGGCAACTGTTGCTCATCGATATGGGCACGTTTCAGGATGGCTACGCCAGCGACATGACCCGCATGCTGTTCCTCGGTACGCCGAATGCGCGCGTGAAGCGCATGTACAAAGCGGTGCTCGAAGCGCAGCTCGCCGCCATCGACGCCGTGAAGCCGGGCGCGACCACCATGCATGTCGATCGGCGGGCGCGCCAGGTCCTGAAGGGCCATGGCCTGGATCGCGCATTCGTGCATTCGACCGGCCACGGCCTCGGCCTCGAGATTCACGAGCTCCCGCGCATCGGCAGGAAAGACAAGACGAAGCTCGCGTTGGGCATGGCGATCACCATCGAGCCGGGAGCTTACATCGAAGGCTTCGGCGGCGTCCGCATCGAAGATACCGTAGTCGTGACGCCGCATGGCTGCGAGATCCTGACGCCGACCAGCAAAGAGCTGCGCTGCGTGTAGCCTCAGCGGCGCGCGCCGGCAGTTGCCGGCTTGGGTGCCGGCACTGGTACGGGCTCGGCCGCAGCCTTAGGTTCGGCCTCGGCCTTCAAAAGACCGAGTTGCCGCCGCAGTTCGGTATCGACCGCCTGGCGGATATCCGGATTGTCTTTCAGGAACTGCCGCGCATTCTCGCGGCCCTGCCCGATGCGGTCGCCCTTGTAACTGAACCAGGAGCCGCTCTTCTCCACCAGGTTCTGCGCCACGCCCAGATCGATCAGGTCGCCTTCCTTCGAGATGCCCTCGCCGTAGATGATGTCGAACTCCGCCTCACGGAATGGCGAGGCCACCTTGTTCTTCACCACCTTCACCTTCGTGCGATTCCCTACCACCGCATCGCCATCCTTAATCGCGGCGATGCGGCGAATGTCCACGCGGATCGTCGCGTAGAATTTCAGCGCGCGGCCGCCTGTGGTCGTCTCCGGATTGCCGAACATCACGCCGATTTTTTCGCGAATCTGGTTGATGAAGATCAGGCAGGTCTTCGAGCGCGAGACCACGCCGGTGAGTTTGCGCAGCGCTTGCGACATCAGCCGCGCCTGCACACCCATGTGGCTGTCGCCCATTTCGCCGTCGAGTTCAGCTTTAGGCACCAGCGCCGCGACCGAGTCGACCACCAGCACGTCGATCGATCCCGAGGCGATCAGTGCACCGGTGATCTCGAGCGCCTGTTCGCCGTAATCCGGCTGCGAGACCAGCAGGTTGTCGACATCCACGCCCAGCTTGCGGGCATAGGCCGGGTCGAGGGCGTGCTCCACATCGATGAAGGCCGCCATGCCGCCTTTTTTCTGCGCTTCGGCAACCACCTGCAGGGCGATGGTGGTTTTACCCGACGATTCCGGGCCGTAGATTTCATTGATGCGCCCGCGCGGAAATCCGCCCACACCCAGCGCCGCATCGAGCGAGATCGATCCCGTCGAGATGGCGGACACGGGCACAATGGCGTCCTTCGATCCCAACCGTAGGATGGAACCTTTGCCGAACTGCTTTTCGATCTGCCCAAGGGTCAGCTCCAAGGCGCGCTGTTTGTCGTCCATATGAGGTGATTATAGCAATGCCATCTTCACTTTTTCTTCTCCCCCGCAAAAATATTTTGCGGGACTAGAAAATCGAAGTCGCAGCCGAGGTTTGCCTGCATCACGTGATCCAGAAACAGGCGGCCGTAACCGCGCTCGTAGTGCGGCGGCGCCGGACGGAAATCGGCCAGCCGGCGGGCTATCTCGTCGTCAGGCACAAGCAGTTCGATCCGGCGGCCGGCCACGTCGAGCTCGATTTCGTCCCCCATCCGCACCGCCACGAGCGGGCCGCCGATGGCCGATTCCGGCGCGACATGCAGCACCACCGTCCCGAAGCTCGTGCCGCTCATGCGCGCGTCGCTGATGCGGACGATGTCCTTTACGCCGCGGTCCAGCAGCACGCGCGGCATGGGGATGTGGCCCCACTCGGGCATTCCGGGCGCGCCCTTCGGACCGCAATTCCGCATCACCAGCACGGAGCCGGCATCCACCGGCAGATCGGGCGAATCGATCTGCGCCTGCATCTGTTGGTAATTCTCAAAGACGTAGGCGCGGCCGCGATGCTGTAGCAGTTCGGGCGAAGCGGCGGTTTGCTTGATGACCGCGCCATCGGGCGCCAGGTTGCCATAGAGGATCACGGTGCCGCCTTCGCGATGGAGCGGCTCGGCGGCGGTGCGGATCACCTCGCGGCGGAAACACTCGGCGCCCTCCACGTTTTCGCGAATCGTCTTGCCGGTGACCGTAAGCGCATCGCCGTGGAGCAAGTGCAGAATCTCCTTCATGGCGGCGGGGAGGCCACCTGCGTAGAAGAAGTCTTCCATCAAGTACTCGCCGGATGGCTTGATATTCGCGATATACGGGGTGCGGCGCGAGATGCGGTCAAATTCGGAAAGCGGCAGATCGATGCCTAACCGGCCGGCAATCGCGATCAGATGAATCACGGCGTTGGTCGACCCGCCGATCGCCATATCGACCGTGATGGCGTTCTCGAACGCGGCGCGCGTCATGATGCGTGACGGACGCAGATCCTCCGCAACCAGTTCCACGATGCGCCGGCCGCTCAGCTCCGCAATCGCCAGGCGGCGCGAATCCGGCGCGGGAATATTGGCGCAGCCGGGCAGGGTCATGCCGAGCGCCTCGGCCAGGCTGGTCATGGTCGATGCCGTGCCCATCACGGTGCAGTGGCCGGCGCTGCGTGCGATGCCGCCCTCGATCTCGCACCATTCCTCCTCGGTAAGCCGGCCCGTGCGGAATAGGTCGAACAACTTGCGCCCGTCGGTCCCGGCGCCGAGACTCTGGCCGCGCCACTGGCCGCCCAGCATCGGGCCGCCGGGCACCATGATCGCCGGAATGTCCGCACTGGCCGCACCCATAAGCTGCGCGGGGGTAGTCTTATCGCAGCCGCACAGCAGCACCACGCCATCCATCGGATTCGCGCGGATGGATTCTTCCACGTCCATGGCCATCAGGTTGCGAAAGAGCATGGCAGTGGGGCGCATGAACATTTCGCCCAGCGAGATCGTCGGAAACTCCAGCGGAAAACCGCCCGCCGCCCACACGCCTCGCTTCACGGCTTCGGCCACCGTACGCAGGTGCGCGTTGCAATTGTTCAGCTCGCTCCAGGAATTGCAGATGCCAATAACGGGCTTGTTCTGGAAGACATCGGCGTTGAAGCCTTCCGCGCGCATCCAGGCGCGGCGGGCGAAACCGTAGTAGGCCGGATCGCGGAACCATTCCTGGCTGCGAAGTTGGGGGCGAGAGTTAGCGGGCATCGATATTAGTCTGCCAAAATAGGAACGTGCACTCCACCAAATTCCGGATCGGGCTGGTGCAGATGGCTTGCGGGCTCGACCCCAACGAGAATCTCGCGAAAGCAGAATGGCGCATTCGCGAAGCGGCCGGGCGCGGAGCGCAGATCATTTGCCTCCAGGAATTGTTTCGTTCGCAATATTTTTGCCAGGAAGAAAACGCCGCGCTGTTTGATTTGGCGGAATCGATTCCGGGCCCGTCAACCGAGTGCTTAGGCAGGCTCGCGCGCGAGCTGGATGTGGCGATCGTCGCGTCGCTATTCGAGCGGCGCACAGCCGGCGTCTATCACAATACAGCGGCCGTCATCGATGCAGGCGGGGAGTTGTTGGGCATCTATCGCAAGATGCACATCCCAGACGACCCGCAGTATTTGGAGAAATTCTACTTCACGCCTGGCGATCTCGGCTTTCGCAGCTTCGATACGCGCTACGGACGCGTCGCCGCGCTGGTGTGCTGGGACCAGTGGTATCCCGAAGCGGCGCGGCTGGCCACACTTTCGGGCGCGCAAGTTCTGTTCTATCCAACGGCGATCGGCTGGCTGGCGGCGGACAAGGCCGAGTTCGGCGAAGCGCAATACGACGCTTGGCATACCATCCAGCGCGGCCACGCCATTGCCAACGGAGTCTACGTGGCGGCGGTGAACCGCGTGGGCTACGAAGGCACGCCCGAGCATGGGTTGGAGTTCTGGGGCGGCTCTTTCGTATCCGATCCTTTCGGCCAAGTGGTCGCGCAAGCCGCGCACGACCACGAAGAGATTCTGATCGCCGAGTGTGACCCGCGCCGCATCGAAGAAGTGCGCCGCGGCTGGCCTTTCCTGCGCGACCGGCGCATCGATGCGTACGGTCCTCTCACCCAGCGCGTGCTCGACTGATGCCTGAGACACCGCGCGCCCTGGGCTTCCGCATGCCGGCCGAGTGGGAGCCGCACGAGGCCACCTGGATCGCCTGGCCGCACAATCGCGACGATTGGCCGGGCCGTTTTGCGCCGATTCCCTGGATCTACGCGGAGATCGTACGCAAGCTCACGCAAGTGGAGCGGGTACGCATTCTGATCGATGGCCGCAGTGCCGAAGATGCGGCCCGCCGCATTCTGCGCAAAGCCGGCGCGAACCTGGACGCCGTCGAGTTCTTTCACACGCCGACCGATCGCGGCTGGACGCGCGACTACTGCCCGCTGTTCGTAAGGAGCCGCGCGGGCGAAGTGGCGTTGACCAACTGGCGCTTCAATGCCTGGGCCAAATACGACGATTGGCGCCAAGACGCCGCCGTGCCGGCAAAGCTAGCCGAAGCATTGAAGCTGCGCGCGTGGGAACCGGGGCTGGTGCTCGAAGGTGGCAGCATCGATGTAAACGGCCGGGGCCTGTTGCTCACCACCGAAGAATGCCTGCTGAGTCCCGTGCAGGCGCGCAATCCGGAGTTGAGCCGGCGCGAGATTGAGCGCGCCTTGGGCGACTATTTGGGCGCGCGGAAGGTCATGTGGCTGCGAAACGGCATCGCGGGCGACGATACCCACGGCCACGTGGACGACCTGGCGCGCTTCGCGAACGCCGATACCGTAGTGATCGCATCCGAGCTTGATCGCGCCGATCCAAACTACGAGCCGCTCCGCGAGAACCTGGCGATCTTACGCAAGGTGCCGCTGCGCGTGGTGAAGCTGCCCATGCCTGCGCCGCTCATCTTCAGCGGCCGGCGGCTCCCGGCGAGTTACGCAAATTTCTATATCGCGAACGGGCTGGTGCTGGTGCCGACCTTCAACGATCCGAACGATAGGGTTGCCCTCAATACGCTGGCGCGCGTGTTTCCGGATCGCCAAGTGACGGGCATCAACGCGGTGGAACTGGTCTGGGGACTCGGCACGCTCCACTGCATGACGCAGCAGCAGCCGGCGAGCGGCTAAACAATCAGCATGCAATCGCCGTAGGAATAGAAGCGGTAGCGCTGTTCCACGGCGTGGCGGTAAGCAGCCATCGCGAGATCTTTGCCGGCGAAGGCGCAGACCAACAGCAGCAGGCTCGTCCGCGGCAGGTGGAAATTGGTCAGCATTGCGCCCGTGGCCCGAAACTGGAAGCCGGGATAGATGAACAGGTTCGTGTCGCCATTGCTTTCCCGCAGGCCGCCCGCGAGCATAGCGCTTTCGATCGTTCGCACGCTGGTGGTGCCGACGGCCACCAGCCGCCGGGCCGCGACCATATGGGCGGCGTTTTCCGCAGTGATGCGGTACCGCTCGCGGTGCAGCACTTGTCCTTCGACCTGCTCGCCGCGAATCGGCTGGAACGTACCGAGGCCCACGTGCAGCGTCACAAATGCGGCATCGGCGCCGCGCGCGCGGCAGGCATCCAGAACTTCCGGCGTGAAGTGCAGGCCCGCCGTGGGCGCGGCTGCCGATCCCGGTTCGCGGGCGAACACGGTCTGATATCGTTCGCGATCGGCGGGTTCGTCCTGGCGCCTGATGTAGGGCGGCAGCGGAATGTGTCCGATCTGCTCGACCGCGCGAAAGACATCGCGATCGGTGAGGAAGCGCAGCGTCCGCTCGCCGAATGTGCGGCGGGCAATGACTTCCGCTGCGAGTCCCTCCGCAAAGACCACGCGTTCCCCGACACGCATCTTCTTGCCAGGATGCACCAGTGCTTCCCATTCCTTCGCCGCGGAATCGACCGGCCGCAGCAACAGCACTTCGACTTCGCCCGTCAGATACTCAAGCCGCGCGGGATTCTTCTTGCCGACCGGCAGGGCATGCACGCCCGCGCGATGTCCGAACAAACGCGCCGGAAAGACGCGCGAATCGTTCAGCACCAGGCAGTCGCCCGGACCCAGATAGCCCGGCAGATCGCGAAACTGGCGATCTTCCCAACGGCCGGCGGCGCGGTCCACAACCAGCATGCGCGAGGCGGCCCGATCGGCCAGCGGCGTTTGGGCAATCAGGTCTTCCGGTAGAGCGTAGTCGAAGGCAGCGAGATCCATCCGGTGGGCCAGACTTCAATGTAACGGAAAGAGGGTGCCCTGCTCTTCGCCTTCCCAAAGCTCGGGACGATATTCGACCGGCGCGGAAGCCAACCCGTGGCGGTCGCGGACGCGCTGTACGCGCTCGCGCAACTCGGCTTTATATCCGGGGCCGAGATAGCCGGAATGTCCATACAGCCGGCGGTAAGGCTGCACCAGCTTCGGATAGTGCTGCTCGAGAAACGGGAAGAAAATCTTCCGCGCGCAAGACATCAGAAACAGGGGGCCGCCGCCGAAGTATTGCGCACCCGCTTGACGGGCTGCGCCGGCTAGCGCATCCAGGTGCTCCTCGGAATCCGTAATCATCGGCAGGATCGGATTGGGAAACACGCCCACGTTCAGTCCGGCTTCGGCCAGCGTATGAACCGCGCCCAAACGCAAATCCGGACGCGGCGCGCGCGGCTCCATCAGCCGCGCCAGGCGGCGGTGGAGCGTGGTCACGGTGATGTTGATCGACACCACGTTGCGGCGCGCCACCTGGCGCAGCAGATCCACATCACGGGCGACCAGATCGGACTTGGTCGTAATGGAAAGACGACGGCCCTGCTCTTCAGCGAAGACTTCCAGGATGGCGCGCGTGCGTCCGAAGCGGCGCTCGGCGGGCTGGTAAGGGTCGGTGGCTGTGCCGATTGCGATATGCTCTTCGCGTTTAGTCGACCGCAGCTCCCGGCGCAGGACTTCCGGCGCGGCGGTTTTGCTATAGATCTTCGATTCGAACGTACGCCCGTCTTCCATACCCATGAACTCGTGCGTATAGCGGGCAAAGCAATACTGGCAGCCGAACTCGCAGCCGCGATAGGGATTGATCGTCCATTCAAACGGCATGTTGGGCTTGGTGCGGTTGAGGATGGAGCGCGCGGCGATTTCAAAATATTCGACTTGCGCCTTGGCTTCCAGAAGCGGGCCCTGGGCGGCCATTTTGGCAATGCCGATGAGGGGAGGCATTCGCCTATTTTCGCTTTTTCTTCGCCATACCGCAAGCGCGGTCGCGCTATAGAATAAAGAAACATGCGGTACATGATTGTGCTGATGCTGGCCGGGATGGCGGTATGGGCGCAAACGGCGCCGGCCGGAACATCCTGGCAACTCCTTTGGAGCGACGAATTCAACGGACCCGCCGGTTCGTTGCCTAACCCCGCGTATTGGACTTACGATCTGGGCACGGACTGCTGCGGCAATGATGAATTGGAAACGTATACGAATTCACCCGAGAACGTGCATCTGGATGGTCTCGGGCACCTCGACATCCATATAGAAAATCCGTCGCCCGATGTATACACATCCGCGCGCATTAAGACCGACGGCCTGTTCGGAGTCGAATATGGGCGCATCGAGGCGCGCATCAAAATCCCGCGCGGGCAAGGCATGTGGCCGGCGTTCTGGATGCTGGGAAACAACATTAGCACGGTCGGTTGGCCGGCCTGCGGTGAGATCGACATCATGGAGAACATCGGAAATACGCCGGCGACCGCATACGGTAGCCTGCACGGTCCGGACAATTTCAACGAAACGGCGCAGTATCAATTGGCGAGCGGCGCACTGGCGGATGATTACCACGTTTATGCGGTGGAGTGGTCGGCCAGCGAGATCGACTTCTATGTGGACGGAAATCTGTACGAAACGCAGTCGAGCGGCGCGCCAGGCTGGGTGTTCAACGCGCCGAATAATCCGTTCTTTATTATTCTGAATGCCGCGGTCGGCGGCGATTGGCCCGGACCTCCCAACGCTACCACGCAGTTCCCGCAGGATATGCTGGTCGATTACGTGCGTGTCTACCAGGCGGGGACTGCTCCGGGACCGGTGATCAATACCGGCGGGGTCGTGGATGCGGCCACATTCGGTACAGCGCTGGCGCCGGGAAGCCTGGCCAGCATTTTTGGGCAGGGACTCGCTACGGGCGTTAACGCGGGCACATTCGACTTCACCACAAGTTCGTTTCCGGAGAGCGCTTCCGGCGTGCAGGTGTTGGTGAATGGCGCGGCCGCCCCTCTCTTGTACCTGTCGCCCACCCAGATCAACTTTGCGATGCCATGGGACAGCCTGGTGGGTACGCCGATTCACGTGGAAGTGATGCTGAACGGGGTGCTGAGCAATGCGGTTCCCATCACCCTGACCAGCACGGCGCCGTCCGCGTTCGGCCAGTTGATTGAGACTCCTGGACCCTACTACAGCCTGAACATGGCTTCCCTGGAATGCCTGAACATGACACAGTCTTACCCGCAGCCGGGGGAGTATTGCACGTTGTGGGGTAACGGGTTCGGGCCGACGATTCCTCCGCAGACCGATGGCACACTCGCTGCCGCATCGCCCCTGCCGAAGACGGCGAATTCGTGTGCATTGACCATCGGCGGGGCGCCCGCCACTGTCACCTATTGCGGCGCGGCGCCGGGCGAAATCATCTACCAGATGAATTTCATATATCCTTCGGGCGTGCAGATGGGGACCTGCGCGGTCAGTTCCGCGATTACAATCAACCGGAATAGCGGAAATGTCTGGATGTGGCCGCCCGAGGCTTGCGGAGGCCCGTAGCGCGGCGTGTAAACCCTCGGGGCTTCCCTTTACATCTCGACTTTGCCGGCAACGATGATGGAGATCGGCAAATCGCCGGCTTTCGCGTCCAGCACCCAGTCGTGATCGTTCTGTTTGCTCAGATTGGGAAACTTGTCGGCAGCCGAGCCCCAGATGCTCAAAACCGCTGGATGGGGCGTGCCGGAGGCCTTGGCGCTCATCGCTACGAGGGCATCAAAACCCGGCGCGGCGTCGGGATCTTTGTCGTCAGCCGCGGGGACCAGAAGTGCAAAGTCGCGTTGCGGTGCGACGCCCTGATGGTCGCCATTAACGGGATCTTGACTATAGCGCATGGTGTAGATGCCGGGCTTCAGCGACTGCCCGCGGCGGTCCTGCGCCGCCGCCGGGAACTGGATCACCCCCAAGAGAGTGCCCTGCGGAATCGACAGTGTAATGGTATCGTCTGTCGACTTTGGACCTGTCGGAATCTTCGTGCGCCACCAGAGTTCGCAGTAGACCGAGCCATCGGCTTTCGTGATCTTCACCCCTTGCTGTTCCAGCATGGAGCTGAAAGCGGGCGCCACGTCCACGGGGGGCGCGCCGGCCGGCTCCATCTTGTATTGAGCAAAAGCGAGCGAGGCGGAACAGAGGAATAGCGAAAACAGTTTATGCATAGCGGATTAGATTGATTGGCTGGGAGCGCCGTCGCAGGATAGGCATGAACTTGCACACCGGACGGATTGGAGCGGGAGACGGGATTCGAACCCGCGACATCGACCTTGGCAAGGTCGCACTCTACCAGCTGAGTTACTCCCGCTCGACGGGAAGTACCATTATCGTGAACCGGAAGGGCCCCTGTCAAACGATCTGTAACACTAACTAAATACACACGTTATTTTCTTGGTAGAGAACGATGCCGGTGTGCTAGACTACTGATCGGTCGGTGGCCCGCCCTATCGGCTCTCCTCATAGACCAGCGTCTGCCATGAATCCTTGGGATCGTATCAAGAAGGAACTCGAAGTCAAATTGAGTCCCGAGAGCTACCAGAATTGGATCAGCCGGACTGTGTTTCATGCCATCGATGGTGGCACACTCCTGGTCAGCGTGCCGGACGAAAGTGTCCGGCGGTGGATGGAGACCGAGTATGCCAATCAGATTCAAGAAGTTGCGCGTACGCTCGGCTTAGCCGTGGAGCGCGTCGAGTACGTTTTGCCTTCGGTTCGGGAGGCGAACGATTTTGAGGCGGCGCCCACCAGCGCACTGAACCCCAAATTCACGTTTGACAGTTTCGTAGTAGGCGCCTGCAATCAGTTTGCGCACGCGGCCGCTCGGTCGGTGGCCACCAACCCGTCGCGCAGCTACAATCCGCTGTTCATCTATGGCGGAGTCGGCATGGGCAAGACACACCTGATGCACGCGATCGGGCGCTCTCTGCTGGATCATCACGCATCCATGCGGATCATCTACACATCCAGCGAACGCTTCATGAACGATATGATCACGTGCATTCGCATGGATCGCATGCCGCAGTTCCACGAGCGCTATCGTTCCGCCGACGTGCTGCTGGTGGACGATATTCAGTTGATCGGCAACAAGGACCGAACCCAGGAAGAATTCTTCCACACCTTCAACGAACTGCACGACCACCAGAAGCAGATTGTGATTTCGAGCGATGCGCCACCCAAAGAGATTCCCGGACTAATCGACCGGCTGCGCTCCCGCTTCGAGTGGGGATTGATGGCCGATATCCAACCTCCCGACCTGGAAACAAAGATGGCCATTCTGGATAAAAAGGCCGAGGTAGAAGGCGTATTGCTGCCGGAGGACGTCCGCACATTCATGGCGACCAAAACCAAGTCGAACGTGCGCGAACTCGAGGGAGCCCTGATCAAGTTGGTGGCATATTCTTCGCTGACCGGATCGTCCATCAATCTGCAGATGGCGCAGCAAGTGCTGCGGCACCTGGTCTACCCGCAGGATCGCAAGATTACCATCGACGCGATCCAAAAAGGGGTGGCGGAGCGGTACGGCATCCGACAAAGCCAACTAAAAGAAAAGAGCAACACGAAGAAGATCGTGGTGCCGCGGCAGGTGGCCATGTACCTGGTCAAAGAACTGACGCCGGCATCCTTACCAGAGATCGGAAGGGCGTTCGGCGGCAAGCATCACACCACCGTTCTGCATTCGATCAAGAAAATCGAGAAGTTGCGCCATACCGATCCGGAATTGAACAGGATCATCCACGCTCTAATCGATTCATTGCAATGATCTTACTAGAATTTTCCACAGGGGGGCCTGAGGCCCTGCTGTGGAGTGTGTTCAAGATCCGGGTTTCGATCCGTTTCCGCACCTTTCCGCTACCGAAATCCTCAGGGCGGCAATGGCCAAAACTACTATAATTTAGTATAATTTAGGGAGCCTTCAACAATTTGCACAGGCCCGATGAATCCTAGTCTTCTAGGGCATCTAAGGAAGACCAAGAGAGAAGGAGTTAAGACCACATGGAGTTCACCGTCAGCAAAGCAGACCTCGTTCGAGAACTGAGCCTCTCCCAGGGTGTGGTCGAGAAGAAGACCACCATTCCGATTCTTTCCAATGTGTTGTTGGAGGCGAACGACGATCGGATTACGCTCACCGCTACCGATTTGGAATTGGGCGTTCGTTGCATCTGCCCCGCCAAAGTGAAGAAGCCGGGATCCGGAACCATTCCGGCGCGTAAGTTGTTGGACTATGTGCGCTTGTTGCCGGACGCCGATTTGAGCGTCAAGTTTTTAGAAAATCATTGGGCGAGCCTGACTTGCGGCCGGTCACGCACGCGCATCGCTGGTATGGCGCGCGAGAGCTTCCCGGAACTGCCAGGAATGCCTGAGCCGATCGCCGAGATTCCGGTGAAGATGCTGGCTTCCATGATTTCGCGGACTTCGTTTGCGATCTCATTGGAAGAGTCGCGCTTCACGTTGAACGGCGCGCTGCTGTTGCTGAGGACCGAGGCAACTACGATGGTGGCCACCGACGGACATCGTTTGGCGTTCGTCGAGACATCCACACCGGCTGGATCGGGCAAGACATTCCGGGCGTTGGTGCCGAAGAAAGCTATGGCGGAGATTGTGAAACTGGCGGACGAGAGTGCGCCGGATAGCAAACTGGTCTTTGCCGGCGACGAGAATCACCTGTTCTTTCAATTTGGCGAGCGTTTGCTGATCACGCGTAAACTGACAGGTAATTTTCCGGACTATGAAAAGGTCTTGCCGAAAGACAATATTCACACGGCCAAGTTAAATCGCGATGAAGTGCGCTCCGCGATCGAACGTGTTTCGCAGTTCGCCGATGAGCGGTCGCGCGCTATCCGCGTGCAGTTCACCGCGGGAGAGGTGAAGATCTTTTCTTCATCGGTCGAGACTGGCGAGAGCGAAGAGAGCGTGCCGGGCGAGTATGCGGGCCCCGACATGGAGATCGGGTTCAACGCGCAATACCTGCTTGATTTTCTGCGCGCGACGAATCAGGAGCAGGTAGCGTTTGAATTGAAAGATCAGAAAAGCGCAGGCGAATTACGGCCAGTGACGGACGCCACGCAGGATCAGTATCGCTACGTGGTTATGCCCATGCGGATTTGAGACACCGCCGGGAGAAGTATGAACCTTTGGGATCGAATCAAGCAGGAGCTGGAGGTAAAACTCGGTCCCGCGAATTTCCAGAAGTGGATTCGCCAGGCGCGATTTGCACGTTTGGAAGACAGCACACTGTTTGTGACCGTACCTGATGAGGCGGCTAAGAGTTGGATTGAAACGCAACATGCCGGCGAAGTACTGGCGATCGCCAAGTTGATCGATCCGGCAGTCGAGCGTGTGGAGTACGAGCTAAACCAGATGGCATCTACGGCTAACCAAGGCAACGAAATTTACGACTCGAGCAGCATTAAAGTTTTGGAGGGTTTGGAAGCGGTCCGGCTGCGCCCAGCCATGTATATCGGTTCGACCGGTGAAATGGGTCTGCATCACCTGGTGTATGAAGTAGTCGATAACTCGGTGGATGAGGCGCTGGCCGGCTACGCCACGCAAGTGGACGTGACCATCCACATCGACAATTCGATTACCGTGATTGATAACGGGCGCGGCATCCCGGTGGACATGCACGAAGAAGGTGTGTCCGCGGCCGAAGTGGTGATGACCAAGCTGCATGCCGGAGGTAAGTTCGATTCGAAGAGCTACAAAGTATCGGGCGGGCTGCACGGCGTGGGCGTCAGTTGCGTGAATGCACTTTCCGAGCGGCTAGAGTTGGAGATCTGGCGCGATGGTTATACGTGGCAGCAGGAGTACTCATGCGGCCATCCGAAGGGTCCGTTGGTGCGGGCGGGCAAGGCGGGACGCAAAACAGGTACGCGTGTCACGTTCAAGCCCGATCCGACCATCATGATGGAGACGACATACAACTACGACACGCTGGCGCAGCGCCTGCGCGAGTTGGCGTTTCTGAATAAAGGCCTGAAGATTACGCTGACCGACGAGCGCGTCGACCCGGTAAAGTCGAGCGAGTTTCTGTACACCGGCGGCATCGCCGAATTCATCAAGCATTTGAATCGCGGCAAATCCGTTTTGCACGACAAGCCGATCCATTTCGAAGCGGATCGCGAGCTGCCTAACGATGCGGGCGTGCTGACCATGGAAGTCGCCCTGCAGTACAACGACGGCTATTCGGAGAACATCTTCAGCTTCGCGAACAACATCAACACCGTGGATGGCGGTACGCATTTGAGCGGCTTCCGCAGCGCGCTCACCCGCACCATCAATGCGTTTGGGCAGCAAGCCGGACTCTTCAAAGACGTGAAAGAGAATCTAAGCGGCGACGATGTGCGCGAAGGCCTGACCGCCGTGGTGAGCGTGAAGATTCCGCAGCCGCAGTTTGAAGGGCAGACCAAGGGTAAGCTGAACAGCGACATCGCCGGCTACATGACCCAGTTCGTCAACGACAAGCTGGGCGAGTACTTCGATAAAAATCCCGCGGTGATGAAAAAGATCGTGGGCAAGGCCATCGACGCGGCGCGCGCGCGCGAGGCGGCCCGCAAAGCCCGCGATCTGACCCGGCGCAAAGGCGCGCTCGATTCCAGCGGCCTTCCCGGCAAGCTGGCCGATTGCCAGGAGAAAGATCCGGAGCGTTGCGAGCTGTTCCTGGTGGAGGGCGAATCGGCGGGCGGAACCGCCAAGCTCGGCCGCGACCGCCGCTTCCAGGCGATTCTGCCGCTGCGGGGTAAGATTCTGAACGTGGAGAAGGCGCGCTATGACAAGATGCTGGGCCACGAAGAAATCCGCGCCATGATTACAGCGCTCGGCACAGGCATTGGCAAGGATGATTTCGACGCCACCAAGATCCGTTACGGCAAGATCATCATCATGACCGATGCGGATGTGGACGGTTCGCACATCCGCACGCTGCTGCTGACGTTTTTCTTCCGGCACATGAACGAGCTGATCAATCGCGGGCGGATTTTCATCGCGCAGCCGCCGCTCTACCAGATCAAGAAAGGCAAGAGCGAGAAGTACATCAAAGACGAGAAAGAGTATACGCGCGAGATCATGCGCCGCGCTACGGAAAACCTGTCGCTCGAGATCCACTCTAACGGAGAGGCCGCCAAGATGAGCATCGAAGGCGGCGAGTTGCGTGCGTTCCTGCTGAGCCTGGACGAATACGAGCAGATGTTTCAGAAGGTCGAGCGGCGCCTGCGGGATACGCGCGTGGTTGCCGTGTTGGGCAACGCGCAGTTACGGGTGGATCACAAGGCCGATTTCCAGGACAAGGCCAACATGGACGCGATCGTGGCGGCGCTCACGGCAGCGCAGGTGGCCGCGGAGTTGCAGCCCGATGAGGAACACTCGGCCTGGTCGGCCGTGTTCCACGATTCGACGAACTCGGAACGGCACATCGGCATCGCGCTGGCGGCGCAACCGGAGTACAAGCGATTCCGGTCGCTCGCGCGGCAGATCGGTAAATATAACGAGCCGCCGTTCGTAGCGGTGCGTGGCGAGCGTCGCGATGCGCAGGCCGACTGGGCAAGCCTACTGGTTTATGTGAAGAACGAAGGCAAGCGAGATGTTTCGGTGCAGCGCTACAAGGGGCTCGGCGAGATGAACGCCGACCAGCTTGCGGAAACCACCATGAATCGCGAGAAGCGTACGCTGCTGCAGGTGAGGCTGGAGGACGCCGTGGCGAGCGAGGAAATCTTCACCACGCTGATGGGCGAGGACGTCGAGAGCCGCCGCAAGTTTATTGAAGACAATGCGCTGGACGTCAAGAATCTGGACGTTTAGGCGCTAACATCGCGATGGTGGCGCCCCATCCGCCGGCTTCTGGAGGCGCGTCGCTAAACGAAATCACGAAGTTGGTACGCGCCAGAATCGCTCGCACCGTCTCCCGTTGCACACCGATCCCGCGCCCGTGGATAATGCGCACGGCCTCAAATCCCAACGCGTGCGCTTCTTCCAGATAGGCCTCGACCACGCCGTGCACATCGCGCGGCGGCACGCTGTGCAGGTCGAAGACATCCGTGATCGGGATGCGGACCGGTTCGCCGAAGTCTCCGAGGTCGTCCGCCATGCTATAAGGTTAAACCTCGGGAGCGGCATGCTGGCTCGAACAAGAAATGCGTCCATTGCGATTCTGTGGCACATGTGCGCGCCTGTAGTGCGCGACGAGTATCGCGACGCACCGCCCGCATGGGAATCGTTCCCTGAGATATTCGCGACTGCGCCATCCTGATACTCTCGGGAGCCATGGTCTCCGCAGCCGTGAAGTTACCGGCTTGCGCCTGGAAGATGTGAAATGGGAAAGTGAACGCCCGAAAAACTTGTCGCCGATGAGGCAAGTTTATTAAGATGTAGGCTCCTGCCCGATGGCATTACTCCTGGAAAACACCGTTCTGTACCATGCCGGAAGAACCGGGGGCCACTGGGTCAGGGCTTTCGTTTGCCAGGCTGGCCTGGTCCGCGGGGAGTCACCGCGGCTCCACGACAGCCCGGAAGACCTGCGCTACTGGCCGGACGCCAATTCACGGGCGTGGTCGATTGCGTTCGTGCGGCATCCGTTGACGTGGATCCGATCCCTGTGGATTCACGAAACCCACTTTGGCTGGACGCATGACACTCTGCGCCCGCTGGATGAGTATGGGACATTTGCCGAATATCTCGAATACTTGATCGATGCTTTCCCGGGCGGGGCCGTCACGAAGTATTTCGCTCCCTTCATTGACAACGTCAAACTGATTGGCAAGTTCGAGAAGCTGGCCGCCGAACTCGTCCGCTTATTGAAAGAGGCCGGCGAGAGCGTGCCCGAAACGCCTTTTGAAGGGCGCGCTATCAACTCTTCGGCGGATGACATTGTATCTGGAGCGGCGAACGCGCCGCGAGCGACCCTGGAACGCTTTCTGGCGAATGAGTCAAGTTACTGTACCCGCTTTGGCTACGAAAACATTCCTGTTAGTTGCGTTGCCGAAAATCAGGGCAGTTCTAAAAGTTGGTTTCCGGTATTGCCGTCTCCAAATGGCGTGGCGCCGGGGAACAGCCGGATCTCCCCCGACAACACGTTTGTGTTCTCGGACGGAACTCAGTGGCGGGGCCGACCCGAGTGTAGAAGATGGCAACTGGCGTTTGTGGACGCCCTTGTCCGGAGCTGCCGGACCGCGAAGGGCGGCTTTCTAGAATTGGGTTGTGGCGATGGTTTTTTTGTCTTTCTGGCTGAGAAGCTAGGCTATGCCCCCTGTCGCGGCGTAAACGCCTATCGCCGGTCCACCACCGTAGCGGCCGCCGCACGTCTGGAGAGCGGCGCGGAATTCGTGCAGGGGCCGATGATTTTTAGCCCGGACGAGGAATTGACGAGCACGATTCTGATCAGGGATGGGCTGAACACCACTTCGTGGCCGCAGCTGCTGTTGGCGCACGCCAAAAAGATGCTGGCGCCCGAAGGCCAGATCATCATCGGGAGCGTGATTATCGAAGCGGATTTCGATCCGGGTCTGTGTGTTTCCAACTTTGGTGAGACCGCCGTGTTTCCTCAGCCGTGCCCGCTGATCATGTCCAAAAGGTACCTGCTCAACATGCTTGCTCAATGCGGGCTAGCCGTCGACGAGATATATTCCGAGTATGACGAGCTGGTTAGCAAGCAGCAGCAGAAGCTCCTGGAGCCGCTGACAGAGGTCTTCCGCCATCCTCCGGAAGGTCTTCTGCGAAGGGTAGTATGGAGATTGCGAGCGGTGCATGACCAGGCGGACTCATTGGAACAGGTGTGGCGCCCCGAACCGCGCCGGCTGGAAGACTGGGCCCCGATCAACCTGGACCAATTTGCCACCCGGACGATTGATCAGCTAACGGCCGAAAACGCGCAACTAAAGGGCAACATCGAGCGTTTGGAACTGGCACTCCACGATCGGGAGGGCGACCTCGCAAAGGAACGCCACGAAGCAGCTTTACGCAGCGCCGAACTCGTAGATCGAACTGCTCGGCTCGAGCGCGCGCTGGCCGAATTGGTGCAACTCCGCGGAAGTCCTCGTTCCGGGCTCCTAAAGCCTCTGTGAGTACGCGCCAGGATCGCCCGCTGGCGGTACGCTGTGCAGATCGTCGAGTTCCCCCAGGCCATCCGCCATGCTATAAGCTTAAACCTCGGGAGCGACCCAATGGCCCAAATCCGAACTGTCCTGATTCTGCTGCTCAGCGCGGCTTGCGCGCCGCGAGCGATCGGCGCGGGCGTCTTCCGCGCGGCCGTGGCGCAAGTGGATATCACTCCGCCCGGCGCTGAGCTGATGTGGGGATACGAGAGCCGCCGCCAGCCCGCGACAGGCGCGCTCGATCCGTTGTACGCGCGCGTGCTGATGCTCGAAGCCGGGCCCGAGGGCGCCGTGCGCCGCCTGGCTCTGGTGACGCTGGACCTCGGCCGCAGCTTCGGGCCTACGTCGCTCGCCCGGCTGCGTGAATCGGCCAAGCAATCGAGCCGCATCGATTGCCTGTTGGTGGCGGCGTCCCACACACACAGCGCGCCCGTAGTTCGCGATGAGTATCGCGACGCACCGCCCGCATGGGAGCAGGCCGCGCTCGACAAAATCGCACACGCCATCGCGCAGGCGGCGAGCGCGCTCGAACCGGTGCGCATCGGCGTGGGGACCGGCGCTGTCTACATCGGACACAATCGCCTACGGATCAACGCCGACGGCGTAGCCACCTGGTTCGAGCGCAATCCCACGCGCATTCCCACGGCCCCGGTCGATCCCACGGTTACGGTGCTGCGCCTCGACCGCGCGGATGGCTCGCCGCTGGCCGTGCTCACCAATTATGCCTGCCATCCGGTGATCTTCGGCCCCGACAATCTGCGCTACTCGGCGGATTATCCGGGCGTGATGAATCGCGTGGTCGAACAGGCCATCGGCGGACACGCGCAGAGCTTCTTCCTGCAGGGCGCGCCGGGTGACATCAATCCCTACTACGCGGTCACGCCGCTTGAACAGGATGCCGTGGGCCGCCGGGATTGGACGGGCCAACGCCTGGGCGAAGAGGCCGCGCGCGTGGCCAAACAAATCCAAACCCGCGTGCCCGATGCGCCCGCCCTCGAGTTCGCCGAAACCACGCTCACCGTAAAGCTGCGCTGGGATCTCGAGAAGTTCCGTGCCGCGCTGCTCAAATTCCTGGGTCCTGACGGCATGGAGGTCTATGGCGCGCACATCACGCCGGAGATCCGGTTGCCCGTAACCACCGTGCTAATTGACCGCGATATCGCGCTGATGACTATGCCGGGAGAGCCCTTCGTGGATTTCCAGATGAACTGGCGCGACCGCTGTCCCGTCGCCCACGCGCTGCTGCTCGGCTACACTAACGGATACAACGGCTACTTCCCGACTATCGCCGCAGCGTCGCGCGGCGGCTACGGCGCGGCCAGCGCCAGCACCTGGGTCGAACCGGGCGCGGGCGAGCGTATGGTGGACACCGCTGTGACGAAGCTCTACGAAATGCTCGGACGCCTGAGCGATCTGCCCGACGACCTGAAACGCGACGTCTACAAATAGGGCGTGGTAGGATCACAGCAGATGCGCAAGGCGCTCTGGATCGCGGTGGCTGGGGCGGTTCTGCTGTCCGGATGCCATCGGAAGAAGAATGCGCACGTTCCGCCGCCGCCCGCTCCGGGTGCGCCTGTATCCGGCGAGACTGGCCTTGCGAGCTGGTACGGCCATCCCTATCACGGCCGCGCATCGGCTTCGGGCGAAATCTACGACATGGAGCAGATGACGGCCGCGCATCGCACGCTGCCGTTCGGTACTATGGTGCGGGTACACGATCTGGACAACGAGAAGACCGTGGACGTGCGGATCAACGATCGCGGCCCGTTCGTGGATGGGCGGATTATCGATCTTTCGCACGCCGCGGCGCGCGCCATCGACATGATCGGTCCGGGCACGGCGCGCGTTTCGCTCGAGATCTTAAGCCTGCCCACGGCGCTTGCGCCGGCCGCCTTCGGCGTGCAGGTAGGCGCGTTCCGGTATCGCGAGAATGCCGAGAAGCTGCGCGCCGAAATGGAAGCGAAATATGGGCGCGCGCGGCTGACGCAGCGCAACGATACGCCAGGCCTTTGGCGCGTGGTGGTGGGGCAAGAGCCGACCGAGGCCGGCGCGGACGCCCTGGCCGCGCGCATCCGCGCGGAGAATAGCGCTATTACCGCCGCCTTCGTCGTCAGGCTGGATTCAGTATAATCGAATCAGCCTAATGGAGCGTCGTATTTCGGGCTGTGCCCACGGATTAGTGGGGCAGTCGCCGCAGATCTGCGAGATCCGCCGGCTCATCGAGAAGCTCGGGCGTTCGCACGCGCCGGTCTTGCTACTGGGGGAGAGCGGGACGGGTAAGGAGGTCGTGGCGCGTGCCATCCACGACGCGAATCCCTGCGGCGAATTCGTTCCCATCGACTGCGGCGCGCTGGTGGGGCCGCTGGTCGAGAGCGAGCTGTTCGGACACACCAAAGGCGCATTCACCGGTGCGGCGGAAGCCAAGCGCGGCCTGATTGAGGTTGCCGACGGCGGCACAGCCTTCTTCGACGAGATCGGCGATCTGCCGCTTGAGATGCAGGTGAAGCTGCTGCGCTTGCTGCAGGAGCGCGAGTTCCGGCCGGTCGGCTCGCTCAAGCAGCACAAGGTGAACATCCGGGTGATCGCCGCTACGCATCACGATCTGGCGCGCGATGTGGCGCGCGGCACCTTCCGGCAGGATCTCTATTACCGGCTCAACATCGTGAGCCTGCGCATGCCGGCGCTGCGGGATCGCAAGCAGGATATTCCGGAGTTGGTCGATCACTTTCTGCGCCGCCACAACTCCGACCATAGCCTGACTTCAGAAGCGATGGCCGCCATGCTCACCTACGATTGGCCGGGCAACGTGCGCGAGCTGCAGAACTCCATCGAGCGCATGGTGGCGCTCAACACCGGTCCGCTGCTGCACACGGCCGACCTGCCTTCGTCGTTGCAGAATCACCGGGCGGCATCCGAGCCGCCGCTGGCTTCCGCTGTCGCCGTGGGGTCCGAGGCCGCACCGCTTCCGGTGATGCATGCGCCGCCTCGCGGATTGTTTCTCCCGGACGTGGAAAAGGAGACCATCTTGAAAGCGCTGGCAGCCACCCGCGGCGATCGCGCCAAGGCGGCGCAGTTGCTGGGCATCGGGCGCACCACCCTCTATCGCAAGCTCAAGGAATATAAAATCGAAGATTGAACATCGCGCTCGATGCGACGTATAGCATAGGCCGGAATCTCTCCGGAGTGGGCGTCTATTCCCGCGAGATCCTTTACGGCTTGGCCCGCGCGCATCCGGACCACCGCTTCACGTTCTGCTATCGGCCGCAGCGGCTGCTGCGATCCTTCGGCGAGCGGCTGCCCGCCAACGCCCGGCGCTTCCTGTTGGGCGATACGCGCATCCCCCGCCGGGCGGAGATTTTTCACGGCCTCAACCAGCGGCTGCCGCAGGTTTCCTTGCGAAGGGCCGTGACCACCTTCCACGATCTGTTCGTGCTGACCGGCGAGTACTCCACGCCCGAGTTCCGGCAGCGATTCGCGGCGCAGGCGCGGGATGCCGCTGCGCGCAGCGACCTGATCATTGCGGTGTCCGAATTCACGGCGCGGCAGGTAGTCGATCTGCTGGGCGTGGACGCGGCGCGCGTGCGCGTGGTGCATCATGGGACACGTCCGCCGGCATGCGTCCCGGCCGCGCGCGAGAAGATCGTGCTGCATGTGGGCGCGATTCAGCGCCGCAAGAACATCGCGCGCCTGGTGGAAGCGTTCGAAAGCGTGGACCGGGAGTGGCAGCTCGTGCTGGTAGGTTCGGCGGGTTACGGCGCGCCGGAGATTATGGCGCGCATCGCCGCGTCGCCCGCGCGCGAGCGGATTCGCGTGCGCGGATATGTGCCGTCCGCCGAGTTGGACGTCTGGTACCGGCGCGCCTCGATCTTCGCGTTCCCGTCGCTGGATGAGGGCTTCGGTATGCCGGTGCTGGATGCCATGGCTGCGGGCACGCCGGTGATTGCGTCGAACCGGTCGGCGGTCGCCGAGGTGGCTGGCGATGCAGCCTGGATGGTGAATCCGGACGACACCGCGGATCTGGCCGCCGCGCTGGCCGAGCTCACCCGCGATGCGCAGCGCCGGGCCGATCTTTCCGGGCGCGGTCTTCTGCGCGCCGCCCAATTCACCTGGGAAGACGCGGTGGTGAAGACGTGGGCCGTCTATCGCGATTTGACAAACTAAACTGAACCGTTTAGTATTGAAAAATGATTCGCGTCGAGAACCTGGTGAAACGCTTCGGCAGCGTCACCGCTGTCGACCATATTTCTTTCGCTGTGGAGCGCGGCGAAATCTTCGCTTTCCTGGGCCCGAACGGCGCTGGAAAAACCACCACCATCAAAATGCTGACCACGCTGCTGCAGCCGGACGGCGGCACGCTCGAAGTCGGCGGCCTCGACCCGCGCAAACGCGCCCATCAGGTTCGCCAGCTCTTCGGCATCGTGTTCCAGGATCCCAGCCTCGATGGAGAACTCACTGCCGCGGAGAACATGGAGCTGCACGGCATCTTTTTCCACGTGCCGCGCAAGCTGCGCATCGCCCGCACAGAGGAACTGCTGAAGCTGTTCGATCTCTGGGACAAGCGCGGCCAGCAGGTGAAATTCTTCTCCGGCGGCATGAAGCGGCGTCTCGAGATCGCGCGCGCCCTGCTACATACACCCAAGATTCTGTTTCTGGATGAGCCGACGCTGGGGCTCGATCCGCAGACCCGCAACCAGATGTGGACGCAGGTGCGCGCCATGAATCAATCCGAGCAGGTGACCGTTTTTCTGACGACGCATTACATGGACGAGGCGGAGCGCACCGCGCAGCGGCTGGCGATTATCGATCACGGCAAGATTATCGCCCAAGGCTCTCCGCAGCAGTTGAAGGAGCAGACCGGCACCGCTTCGCTCGAAGAAGCTTTCCTGGCGCTGACCGGATCGCAGATTCGCGATGAGACTGCGGGATCGGCCGAGCAGTTGCGGCAATTCGCCAAAATGTGGAATAAACGATGAGCGCTGTGTACATTCTCTGGTTGCGGGAGCTGCGGCGCTACGTGCGCTCGCGCGCCCAAATCGTGGCTTCGCTGGGGCAGCCCATGCTTTACCTGGTGGCCTTGGGATTCGGTCTGGGGCCCGTGTTTCAGAAGGCCGGGCGGGGCAGCTATCTGCAATTCGTGGCGCCCGGCGTGATCGCCATGACCATGCTGTTCAGCTCTGTTCTCTCCGGTATGGGGCTGCTTTGGGACCGTCAGTTCGGTTTTCTGAAAGAGACGCTGGTGGCGCCCGTGCCGCGCGTCCAGATTATGCTCGGACGGATGCTGGGCAGTGCCACGGTGGCCGTGATTCAGGGGCTGCTGGTGGTGGTGGTCTGTTTCATCGCCGGTTTCCGGCTGCACAGCTTGGCTATCGCGCCGCTGGCGCTGGTCTTCATGGGTCTGATCGCATTCCTGTTCTCCGCCCTGGGCACGGCCATCGGTTCGGTGCTCGAGGACATACAGGGCTTTCAACTGGTGATGAACTTCCTGGTATTGCCGATTTTCTTTTTGTCGGGCGCGCTGTTCCCGCTCGATAACCTGCCGGTCGTGCTGGCAGCCGTGACGCGCGTCGATCCGCTTTCATATGGCGTAGACGGGCTGCGCACTATTCTGATCGGCGTCTCGCATTTTGGCGCGGCGCTCGACGCGGTCGTGCTGGCTGTGCTCGGCGTGCTGTTGCTGGGAATAGGCAGCTACTTATTTTCGAAGATACAGGTCTGAGATGCCGCGCACCAAAAGCGCCAGCGCGCATCGCAAAGTGCTGGATGCGGCACTGGAACTGATTGGCGAAAATGGTGTGGAAGCCACCAGCATGGACGCCATTGCCGGCCGGTCGGGCGTCAGCAAAGCGACCATCTACAAGCACTGGGCCGACAAAGATGCCCTGCTTCTGGAGTTGACTGGAGTCCTGGCCGGCCTGAACGACCGGCCTCCGGTGAATACCGCGGACGCGCGCCTGGGAATGATCGCTGTGCTGGCCTATTGCCCGCCGGAAGATAATCAAGTGCGCCAACGGACCATGCCCCATTTGGGTGCGTACGCGGCGCGCAATCACGCGTTCGGAATTGCCTGGCGCAAGATGGTGACGGATCCGCCGCGGCGGGAATTGACACAATTGATCGAGCTAGGCATTGCAAATGGAAAACTGCCGGCCGGCTTGGACACTGATTTGGCGCTCGCCCTCTTACTCGGACCGATGATTTATTGGAAAGCCTTCCTGAGCAAGACCGGGCAAGAAACCCCCAACAACCTGGCGGAACAAGTGGTAGATGCGTTTTGGCGCGCTTTTCGGCAAAAGCCCGAGCGATAGGCCGCCCCGCACGGGGGTAGCCGCGCTTAGTGCTCGTCGTCTACGGCGATCTTCAGCGCTTTGAGGAAGCGCTGGTCTTGCGACGTCAACTTGATCTTGCCGGTGCTCTCAAAGCCGCGCTTCGGCTCGGGTTCGTTAGCGGACTCGTCGTCGGAATTCTCATCGTTTTCGTCGCGCTTGTTGAACCCGATTGTAGCCTCCAGCACCAGAAAGACATCGTATCCGGCGCGCTTGATTTCGCCGATGGCCTCGGCGATGCGGTCGGACTCTGACAGAGAGTCGTTGATCGCGTTTCCCAGCTCCTGCATGAGATTTTTCAATGGCTCGTCCACAACGACCTCCCCTATATTGTGGGATGCGTACGCCATGCGTCTCGTTGCAATTTGCGCCGCAGCCACCGCACCCGTTTAGATTGTAGTGGACCGGGTACGGCTTCACAAGTTCTCCACCCAATTTTATTATCGGCACCCAGAGCCGGACGGAACAGGCCGGCGGCCTTTGCTACTATCGAGATATAGTGCCTAAGCGTAACATCTATCGGGACGGTGCGCGAGTCTATCGGGAAAGCCGCCGCTTCCTTGGATTTGTAGTTCCAGCCGTACTGAAGCCGGCCCGCACCCTCTGGCACGAACTTCTCGGGTTCGTCTTCGCATGTATGGCCATCGCCTTTGTTTTCTCGGGCTTCCGGGCAGTTCGGCAGTTTGACGGGAGCCCCTCCGCGATCTTCCGCGTAGCCATACTGGCGTTCGGCATATGCCTGTTAGGCGGATACGGAATCTCCTCCTTCCGCAAGGCGCGTAAAATCTCGCGGTCCTAGCCGCGAAGTTTGTGGACGTTAGAGGCGCATCTCGACCGCGATCGGGGTCGCGTACACCTCAGAAACGACCGGCGCGGGGGCCGGTTTTGTCCGCAGACCCAGACGATGCATCAAGCGGCCAACGTGATCGGGGTCGTAGCGAATCGCGAAGCGTGCTTCGATGGCGTACGCCAAGCGGGCGGTCGTCCAACGATCGCTGTCGAATCCGCATGCCCGCGGTCCTGCCGCGAACATCGCGCGAATTTCGTCCATCTGTGCCGCGGTAAGCCGGCTCGGCCGTCCCGGTGCCTTGCGCTTCCGCAGACGCTCCGGGCCGTGCCCGTCCAAGATCCGATACCAGCGGGACGCGGTGGTGCGGCTGACGCCGAACTTCCGCGCGACCCGCGCTTGTGTCATCCCCTTGAGCAGGTCCTCGGCAGCTTCCAGGCGCCTGCGTTCCATGTCATCGCGATTCAACGTAGTTGTAACCGAAGCGTACATTCCTCGCGCGCGGATTGTTGGCCAGAGCAATGTCAGTATACACCAAAACATTTCCCATGTAAATTGATTTTTCGCGCCAGCGGCCCGCCGCCGTTCAGGCGCCTGCGAATTAGCGCGCCGCGCCCCGCTTCCGCTAACATGGTAGAGAACTCCTCTCCCGGCGCAGTTTGGCTCTGGACCCCATGAACAACAGCACTCCATCGATTCGCAACATCGCTATCATCGCCCACGTGGATCACGGCAAGACCACGCTGGTGGACGCCATGCTCAACCAGAGCGGCATCTTTCGCGAGAACGAGGTGCACGTCGAACGCGTCATGGATTCGAACGCTCTCGAACGCGAGCGCGGCATCACCATCCTGGCCAAGATCACCGGCGTGACCTACCAGGGCGTGAAGATCAACATCGTCGATACGCCCGGCCACAGCGATTTCGGCGGCGAGGTCGAGCGTGCCCTCAAGATCGTGGATGGCGTCATGCTGCTGGTGGATGCGAGCGAAGGTCCGCTGCCGCAGACGCGCTACGTGCTGTCTAAGGCGCTGGAGGCCAAGCTGCCGCCTATCGTGGTGATCAACAAAATCGACCGCCCGGACGCGCGCGTGCCCGAGGTGCTGAACGAAATCTACGACCTGTTCATCGACCTGGACGCCACCGAGGACCAGCTCGATTTTCCGGTGCTCTACACCATCGCCAAGACGGGTGTGGCGAAGACCGCCATGGAAGACGAGGCCATCAACCTGAAGCCGCTGTTTGACGCCATCCTGAAACATATTCCGCCGCCTGCGGGCGATCCGGATAGTGTGCTGCAAATGCTGGTCGCCAATCTGGATTACAGCGACTACCTGGGACGCTTGGCCATCGGGCGGGTTTTCTCCGGCACCTTGAACTACGGCGATACCGTAGCTATCGCCAAGCTCGACGGCACGCGGCACAATACCAAGATCACGAAGCTCTACTCGTTCGAGGGCCTGAAGCGCGTCGACGAGACCATCGGCCGGCCGGGCGACCTTCTGGCAATCGCCGGTGTGGAGGGCATCACCATCGGCGAAACCGTGACCAGCGCGGAGACTCCCGAGCCGCTGCCTACCGTGCATATCGATGAGCCCACCATCGCCATGACGTTCACCATCAACACCTCGCCGTTCGCCGGCCGCGAGGGCACCTACGTGACGTCCCGCAATCTGCGCGAGCGCCTCGACAAGGAATTGCTCACCAACGTTTCGATCCGCGTCGAGGAGATGGGCCACGACACTTTCAAGGTGATGGGCCGCGGCGAGCTGCAGTTGGCCATCCTGATCGAGATGATGCGGCGCGAAGGCTACGAGTTGGCCGTGGGCAAACCGGAGATTCTGACCCGTACCATCGACGGCAAGCTGAGCGAGCCGATGGAGCTGCTGGTGATCGACTGTCCGGAGTCGTTTCTGGGCGTAGTGATCGAGAAGCTGGGCGGCCGCAAGGGCAAGATGAACAAGATGGTGAACCACGGCTCGGGCCGCGTGCGCCTGGAGTTCCACGTGCCCTCGCGCGGGCTGATCGGGCTGCGCAGCGAAATCCTGACCGATACGCGCGGCACGGCCATTATGAACTCGCTGTTTCATTCCTACATCGAGTGGCAGGGCGATATTCCGACGCGGCCCACCGGCTCACTGGTGGCGGACCGGGCCGGCAAAGCCACCGGCCACGCGATTTTCAACCTGCAGGAGCGCGGCGAGATTTTCGTCAGCCCCGGCACGGAGGTGTATGAAGGCATGGTCGTAGGCGAGAATGCGCGCACGGCGGATCTCGACGTGAACATCGTCAAGGAGAAGAAGCTGACGAACATGCGCGCGTCCACGGCGGACGAAGCGATCCGCCTGGTTCCCCCGCGCGTGCTGAACCTGGAGCAGGCCATCGAATTCATCCGCGATGATGAGTTCGTGGAAGTAACTCCGGTGTCGATCCGGCTGCGGAAGAAGGTCTTGAAAGCTAATCAGCGATAGCGATGCGCCCCGCGGGCATAGGGCTTCTGATCGCGGTACGAGCGAGTCCCAAGGTTACATGCCGGGGAGGGTCGGGGCGGATTCATTACCGTGGCAATTTAAGGCATGGCGCTGGCCTACTCCAAAGTGACAGCTCAAGGGCAAATCTCCGTGCCGGTGGACGTCCTGCGCAAACTCGGCGTGGGCCCCGGGTCGATCCTGGAATGGAATGAGGATGACGGCAAGATCGTCGTGCAACGCTCGGCGAGATTTACCTCCGAAGATATCCATCGCGCGCTGTTTGGCCGGCGGCTGCCCAAGCCCCGCACGCTGGACGACATGAAGAAAGGCATCCGGCGGCGCGTCCGCGATCGCTATGCGCGCCGCTGACACCGACGTTTTGGTCCGTCTCATCACCCGGGACGATCCGTGCCGGGCTGCATCCGCCGTCGCGTTTGTCGAGAACGGCGCCTGGGTATCGGTGCTGGCACCCGCCGAGGCATCCTGGACGCTGACGTCCGTCGATGAAGTCACTACGCCTGCCCATGCATGGGATCGAGTATGGTCTCTCGCAGATATTCCCTAATAGCACAGTAGGGAGTCTTCAGTGCTCGTTGTCAGCGAGGTGTCTATGAGGTCTAACGTGAAGCGAGCTGTACGCGCCGCGACATGGTTTATGCTCGCCTCTTGGGGCCCTTATCACGGCTTGGCGCAGGACGTCCGGATCCGGGTTATTGATGTCGGCAACGGGCGCCCTCTCGCAAAGAAGCGGATTCGCATCGATTTTTCGAATGGCTACCCTGAGCAGCGAGTTGGGCCGCTGCTGCGGACGGGTCCGGATGGCGTGGCCACGTTGCACTTGAGTCAACCGCTGCCACAGCGGCTCTTTGTCGTCGTGGATACTGGAGGGTACACTTCGTGGAGCCCCTGCTCGAAGCTCGATTTCCAGGTGAGTCAGGTTCTGCTATCTGGCAAGGTGGCAGAGAGAACTCCGTGCAAGACGACGTTACACGACCAACTGAACTACAAAGCCGGGCCCGGAGAGATCGTCGTTTTTACAAAGCGTTACAGCCGGTGGAACGGGTGGAAGGACTTTCCTAGATAGGATGTGACAACACCCTGGACTGTCCCAGTACAATATCGCTCGAGCGACCCGATCGAGCGCTTCTCATTGCGCGCACTGACCCATCGATCCCTCGCGCCGTGGGGGAAGCCGTCAAAGCCGGGCTGGATCATTTGCGAAAGTGCCCCGCGCTAGCTGTAGGGATCGGTTAAGCCTGCCTGCCCGCACCCATCAGATACCGGTCGACCCCGCGGGCGGCATTGCGGCCTTCGGTGATCGCCCACACCACCAGCGACTGCCCGCGCCGCATGTCTCCCGCGGCGAAGACTCCCGGCACAGACGTCATGTAGTTCTCGTTCGCTTGCACGTTGCCGCGCGCGTCGAGCTTCACTTCCAGGCTTTCGAGCAGCCCGTTCTTCACTGGACCCAGGAAGCCCATGGCGAGCAACACCAAGTCCACGTCGATGGTGAATTCGCTGCCGGCTACCGGCTCGAACTTGGGCGGCGGACCCACACGCACGGCATGCAACTGCTTCACATTGCCGGCTTCGTCGCCGGTGAAGCTGGCGGTGGCGACGCTCCACTCGCGAATGCCGCCTTCTTCGTGCGAGCTTTCCGTGCGAAGCTGCATGGGCCACAGCGGCCACGGCGTCGAGGGCGAGCGCTCGAGCGGCGGTTGCGGCAGCAATTCGAACTGGTGTACCGATGCGGCCTTCTGACGGTGCGATGTGCCCAGGCAATCGGCGCCCGTATCGCCGCCGCCGATGATCACCACGCGCTTGCCAGCGGCCGACACCGGCGACGAACGCCCCAGGAACTGCATGGCTAAATGAATACCGTTCAGCTCGCGGCCAGGCACCGGCAGATCGCGCGGCTGCTCGGCGCCGCCCGCCAGCAGTATCGCGTCATAATCGCGGCGTAGATCGGCCACCGGAACATCGCGGCCGATGTGCGCGTTGGTGACGAATTCGACGCCCTCGGCGGCCATCTGTTCCAGGCGCCGGTCGACGATGCGTTTCTCCAGCTTGAAATTTGGAATGCCGTAGCGCAGCAATCCGCCGATCTTGTCGTTCTTCTCGTAGACCGTGACGGCATGTCCGGCGCGCCGCAGTTGCTGCGCGGCGGCCAGTCCCGCGGGCCCGGAGCCGACCACCGCCACGCGCTTGGCGGTGAGCGCCGCAGGCGGCTCGGGCTGAATCCAGCCTTCGGCGAACGCGCGATCTACGATGGTCTTCTCGATCTGCTTGATAGTGACCGGCGGCTCGTTGATGCCCAACACGCAGGCGGCTTCGCACGGCGCGGGGCAGATGCGGCCGGTGAATTCGGGGAAGTTGTTGGTGGAGTGCAGCACGCGGATCGCTTCGCGCCAACGGCCGCGATACACCAGGTCGTTCCAATCGGGGATGATGTTGGTGAGCGGGCAGCCCGTGTGGCAGAAGGGCACGCCGCAATCCATGCAGCGCGCGCCTTGCGTGCGAATCTTCTCTTCGGGAAAGTCGAGGAAGATTTCGAACCAGTCGTTGATCCGCTCCGTCGCGGGACGGCGCGCGGGCAGCTCACGCGTATGTTCCAGGAAGCCGGTAACCTTACCCACGGGAGTGCTCCTCGGCGGCGACGGTCTGTGGCCGGTGGCTGGTGGCTGGTGGCCGGTGATTTTGTTTGAGGATCCGCTTGTACTCGTGTGGGAACACCTTCAGGAACTTCGGCAGCATCGCGGACCAGTTTTCGAGGATCCATTTGCCGCGCGGGCTGCCCGTGTACTCCACGTGATTCTCGATCAGGCGGCGCAGGATCACTTCGTCAGCGCCGACCGGGTCAAGGTCGACGGCCGCCATGTTGCAGCGCTTTTCGGCGAAGTCACCGGCTTCGTCGAGCACGTAAGCGACGCCGCCGCTCATGCCGGCGGCGAAGTTGCGGCCGCAGCGGCCCAGCACCACCACCAGGCCCTTGGTCATGTATTCGCAGCCATGGTCGCCAAGACCCTCCACCACCGCAGTCGCGCCCGAATTCCGCACGGCGAAGCGCTCGCCGGCCATGCCGTTGAAATAAGCTTCGCCGCTGGTCGCGCCATACAGCACCACGTTGCCGATCAGGATGTTTTCCTCCGGCAGGAAGGTCGACTCGCGCGGCGGGAACACCGCCAGCCGCCCGCCCGAAAGCCCTTTGCCGACGTAATCGTTGGCGTCGCCTTCGAGCGTCAAGGTCACGCCTTTGGCCAGAAACGCGCCGAAGCTCTGCCCGGCCGAACCGGTGAATTCGAAGCGGATGGTATCGTCCGGCAGCCCCGCCGATCCGTAGCGCCGCGCGATCTCGCCGCTCAGCATCGCGCCCACCGTGCGATGCACGTTGCGAATCGGCAATTTGATTTCGATCGGCGTCTGGTTCGAGAGCGCCTCGCCTGCCAGCTCGATCAGCTTGTAATCGAGCGACTGGTGCAGCCCGTGCTCCTGCGATTGCACGCAGCGCCGCGCAATGCGCGCCGGCACCTGCGGGCTGTGCAGGATCGCCGAAAAATCGAGGCCCTTGGCTTTCCAGTGATCGATAGCCTTGCGCGCATCCAGCATGTCGATGCGTCCCACCATCTCGTTGAATGTGCGGAAGCCGAGTTGCGCCATGTACTGCCGCACCTGCTCGGCGATGAAGAAGAAGAAATTGATGACGTGCTCGGGCTGCCCCTGGAACTTGGCGCGCAGCACCGGATCCTGCGTGGCGATGCCCACCGGGCAGGTGTTCAGGTGGCACTTGCGCATCATGATGCAGCCCATCGCAACGAGTGGCGTGGTGGCGAAGCCGAACTCCTCGGCGCCCAGCAGCGCGGCGATGGTCACGTCGCGGCCGGTTTGCAGCTTGCCGTCGGTCTGCACGCGAATGCGCCCGCGCAGATCGTTCATCACCAGCACCTGCTGCGTTTCGGCGAGCCCCAGCTCCCACGGGATGCCCGCGTGTTTGATGGAACTGAGCGGCGAAGCGCCCGTGCCGCCGGAATCGCCGCTGATCAGGACCACGTCCGCATGCGCCTTCGACACGCCCGCGGCCACCGTGCCCACGCCCACCTCCGCCACCAGCTTGACGGAAATGCGCGCCCGCGGATTGACGTTCTTCAAATCGTAAATGAGCTGCGCCAGGTCCTCGATCGAATAAATATCGTGGTGCGGCGGCGGCGAAATCAGCCCGACGCCAGGAATCGAGTGCCGCACGCGCGCGATCACTTCGTCGACTTTGTGCCCGGGCAACTGGCCGCCTTCGCCGGGCTTGGCGCCCTGCGCCATCTTGATCTGCAGCTCTTCGGCATTCACCAGGTAATTCGCGGTCACGCCGAAGCGCGCCGACGCGACCTGTTTGATCGCGCTGCGCCGCCAGTCGCCATTGCCGTCGCGTGCGAAGCGGGCTTCGTCCTCGCCGCCCTCGCCCGTATTCGACTTGCCGCCGATGCGGTTCATGGCGATGGCCAGCGTCTCGTGCGCTTCCTTCGAAATCGAGCCGAACGACATGGCGCCCGTCGCAAAACGCTTCACGATGTCGCTGGCCGGCTCGACGTCTTCAATCGGCACCGGCCGCGCGCTCTTCTTGAACTCCAGCAGGCCGCGCAGAGTACACAATTGCCGGCTCTGGTTATCGATCAGGTCCGTGTATTCCTGGAATGTTTGCGGATTCTGCTGCCGCACGGCGTGTTGCAGTTTGCTGATGGTTTGCGGATTCAGCAGGTGATACTCGCCGCGCACCCGATACTGATAATTGCCGCCCACCGGCAGCTCCGTGTCGTGATCGGTGACCGGTTGGAACGCCAGCGCATGCTTCATCTGCGCCTCGCGTGCCAGCACCCGCATGTCGACGCCTTCGATGCGCGACGGAGTCCCCGTGAAATATTTTTCCACCAGCGATTTGTTCAGCCCGATGGCCTCGAAGACCTGCGCGCCGCGATAGCTCTGCAGCGTGGAAATGCCCATCTTCGAAAACGTCTTCAGCAGGCCCTTGTTCAGCGCCTTGATGTAGTTCTCCTGCGCGTGCGCCGGATCGGGAAGCTGCGAAAGCGTCTCGAAAGCCAGGTACGGATTCACCGCGCTCGCGCCATAGCCGATCAGCAGTGCGAAGTGCATCACCTCGCGCGGCTCGCCCGATTCAATGATCAGCGCCACCTGCGTGCGCGTCTCCTCGCGCACCAGGTGATTGTGTACGGCTGCCAGCGCCAGCAGGCTGGGGATCGGCGCATAGTCCTTGTCCACGCCGCGGTCGGAAAGAATCAAAAGCGTGTAGCCGGACTGAATGGCCAGCGACGCGCGGCGGCAAAGCGAATCGAGCGCGCGCTCCAGATTCGCCGTGCAGTCCGGCGGACCCTGGTGCGCCGGTCCCGGCTCATTCACCGAGAAAAGCGTGGGCAGCGTGGTGGCCAGAAACTCGCCCTGCGAGACGCGCCGCAGTTTTTCCAGGTCGCGATTGGTCAGGATGGGATGCGGCAACTTCAGCGTATGGCAATGCCGCGGCGTCTCGTCCAGGATGTTGCGCTCCGTGCCGATATAGCTGATCAGCGACATGACCATCTCTTCGCGGATCGGGTCGATCGGCGGGTTGGTCACCTGTGCGAACAGTTGCTTGAAATAATGAAACAGCGGCTGCGGCCGGTCCGAAAGACAGGCCAGCGGCGTGTCGGTGCCCATCGAGCCGATCGGCTCCTGGCCCTGTTCGGCCATCGGCGCGAGGATCATCTTGATGTCTTCGTCCGTATAGCCGAAGGCGCGCTGGCGGCTCAGCAGCGTGTCTTGATCGGTGTGATGCTCGCGCGACGGATCGGCCAGTTGGTCGAGCGTCACCTGGTTGCCGGCCAGCCACTCGGCGTACGGGCGCCGCGAATACAGGCGCTCTTTGATCTCCTTATCCGAGACGATGCGCCCTTCGACTGTATCGACCAGAAACATCTTGCCGGGTTGCAAGCGACCCTTGCGCTTCACATTCTCCGGCTTCACCGGCAGCACGCCGGTTTCCGACGACATCACCACCATGTCATCGTGTGTGACCAGGTAACGCGCCGGACGCAGCCCGTTGCGATCGAGCGTCGCACCGATCACGCGGCCATCGGTGAAAGCGATTGCCGCCGGCCCGTCCCACGGCTCCATCAGCGAAGCGTGATACTCGTAAAACGCCCGCTTCTGCGCGTGCATGTGCGGATTGCTCGACCACGCTTCCGGGATGAGCATGGCCATCGCGTGCGGCAGGTCGCGGCCCGCCATGAACAGCAGCTCGAGCGCGTTATCGAAATTCGCCGAATCGCTGCCGCCCGGCGCCACGATCGGGAACAGCTTCTTGAGGTCGTCGCCGAACAATGGCGATGCCAGTACGGACTGCCGCGCGTGCATCCAGTTGACGTTGCCGCGCAGCGTGTTGATCTCGCCATTGTGCGCCACGTAGCGGAACGGATGCGCAAGCTGCCAGGTGGGAAACGTGTTCGTCGAGAAACGCTGGTGCACCAGGCACAGCGCGCTCATCACGTCAGGGTCGGAAAGCTCGCCGTAAAAATCCGCCATCTGCGGCGCCAGTAGCAGGCCCTTATAAACGATGGTGCGCGCCGAAAGCGACGGCAGATAGAAATCGCCCTTGTTCGGCATGCTGCTGCGCGCGACCTCGGCTTCCGCGCGCTTGCGCACGATGTAGAGCTTCCGTTCGAGCGTATCGGAATCGATCGGCTGCTCGCAGCCGATGAAGATCTGCTGGATGTAAGGCTGCGACGCGCGCGCCACGCGGCCAATGGCGTCGCCATCCACGGGAGTGTCGCGCCAGCCGAGCACCGTCAGCCCCTCTTCACGCACAATGCGCTCGAGCGTGCCTTCGCACGAAAGGCGCTGGTGCGGCTCGACCGGCAGGAACGTCATGCCCACGCCGTACTGCCCTTCCTCCGGCAACGTGAAACCTAATGCGGCGCACTCGCGCGCAAAGAACTTGTGCGGAATCTGGATCAGGATGCCGGCGCCATCGCCGGTCTCAGGATCGCAGCCACAAGCGCCGCGGTGCGTCAGGTTAATCAGAACCTGTATGCCCTTGGCAATAATGTCGTGGGATTTGTGGCCCTTGATGCTCGCTACGAAGCCGATGCCGCAGGAATCGTGCTCAAAGCTGGGGTCGTAAAGGCCCTGCACGTTGGGTAGACCGGGGATACACTTGGACTCGGTCATGTTTTCTCCGTGGAATTATCCAAGTGTATCAACTGCTGAATTATTATTCAACAGAAAGTTGCGATGCTGATACAATAAGTGTAGCTAATACTGATAAACAGCACCGGCCGGAGGTGGTACGAAAACGCCCGAATCGTGCTATTGGATCATGGCGTCGGTAAAGAGTTCTTCAAAAGCCGCGCGAGTGTCCACGAACTTCTGAAAGTGATATCTGTTCATCCGCAAGGCGACACCTTGCGCGTCGTTCCGGACCAACCGCCCGGAAATGCACAGTTCCAGAAACGGTGCATTTCCCAACACCGCCGGCCAGCGGACCGAGAGCTCGATTGACGAACCGTACGCCACAGTCTCGTCGGGATGAAAGAGGACACCGCCGCTGCTCAGGTTCGCCGTGCGGCCCGCACCTGTACAAACGACACTATTGTCCTTAATAATTCGATATTCCAGGTCCAGTTCGATGGGGTAACGCCGCTGTAGCCGCCGGTCGCCCCGTATGATGTCTTTAGCCACTATGGGTCTCCGAAGCCCCATTATGCTTGAGGCGGGATCGGCGAAGTAGTCATGCGGGTACTACAGAGGTACGCTCTGGGTGAACTTACGTACTGAGCCGCCTGTTCGTTTATGTTGATGCCCGGAAGAACTGAAACGGAAGTCCACGATCGCGCCGTCTCCATGGGATCGAGCTTCGCGTGCGCCAGTGCGCGTTGCTGTATCGCGCGCCTATCCCACGGCGCCGTTACTTTCGAGAGACTGCCAGGCCCCGCATCTCCATCGGTAGCACGATGGTCGCAAACTTATGCGGCATACTATTGACATAATCGTGCTACCCATGAGAGCATACTCATCGAAGCTAAGTTTGTCGTTGATCGGGAAATCGGGATGGCTCAGGGCAGTTGCTGTCGGACTATAAGGCTTGCGCTCCTCCTTCGCGCGCTTTTGTTCGTGTTCTTTTGTTCGGTGCAGACACTGAGCGCTCAGCAGGACGACACGCGAGTCGTGAGCGGCACCGTTGTGAATGAAACTTCCGAGGCCGTCGTTGGCGCGACCGTTTCCGCTCAGTCGCAGCATGCACAACGCACGGCGGCCACGGACATCCAGGGCAACTTCTTACTGCGCATGCCGGTTGAGCCGATGACTCTGACGGTATCCGGGCCGTCAATTGCCAACTTCCAGCAGACGCTGGCCGCCAGCGCACCGTCGCAAGGCTTGCGGTTGCGGATTCATTCCGTCAGCGCGACGCCGCCCCAGCTATCGGGAACTGTGGTTGACTCGTCCGGCGCGGTGATTGCCGGGGCGACCGTGCAGGTCCGGAGCGAGGACGGTAGCGTACCAGTAACGACACAGTCGGACAAGAACGGCTCCTTCATTATTGCCGGACTCCCGGCAGGTAATTATCGGCTCGTGGTATCCAATGCCGATTTTGAAACCAAAGAAGTCCCCGTCACTATAGGGACCAATGAGGCGCCGGTCCTGCTGCGCATCTCCTTGGCCGTGGGCTCCGTGAGCACCGCAGTTACCGTGCAGGGCCGGGCGGATAGCCTCATCGGGATTGCCGAATCCGCCACCCAGGGAACGGTGGGCACACCAGAAATCCAAGATCGCCCGATTCTGCGTTCGGGAGAAGTCCTGGAAACGATTCCCGGTGTGATCATCACTCAACACGCCGGCGGCGGCAAGGCCAACCAATATTTTCTTCGCGGCTTCAATCTCGACCACGGCACAGATATCGCCATTTCCCTCGACGGTATGCCGCTTAACCTGCCGTCGCACGCGCACGGCGAGGGGTACGCGGACATGAACACCGTGATCCCGGAGTTGGTGGAACGGGTGGATTTCCAGAAAGGTCCTTATTACGCCGATGTCGGCAACTATGGCTCGGCTGCATCGGCCAACGTGGTGTACTTCAAGACGCTGCCCCAGAACTTCTTCGACCTCGAAGGCGGGATGTACGGCTTTGCGCGGGCCGTTTTCGGCGCATCGCAACAGCTCGGTTCGGGCAGTTTGCTGTACGGCGGAGAAGCCTATTACGATGACGGCCCATGGACGCATCCGGATGGTTATGCCAAATTCAACGGCCTGCTAACCTACAGCCGCGGCGATGACGCCAATGGTTTCAGCATTACGGCCCGCGGTTACCATGGAAAATGGAACTCGAGCGATCAACTCGCGGATGACGCTGTGCCCCTCGTGGGTACCTTCGGCACACTGAACCCGACCGACGGTGGAAATTCCCAGCGTTACAGCTTGCAGGCTGAATGGCACCGCCAAGACGGAAATTCCGCGACGAAAATCATGGCCTACGGCTTCTATTATGATCTCGATTTATTCTCTGATTTCACTTACTACCTGACGGACCCCATTCGCGGTGACCAGTTCGAACAGCAGGACAAGCGCTGGGTGGCTGGTATCGACGCACGCCATACGATTTTCAGCCAATGGTTTGGCCGCAAGGTGGGAAATACGTTCGGCCTGCAGGTCCGCAACGATTGGATCAACAACGGCCTTTACCAGACCGAAGATCGCGTGCGCGTGGATAAGACTGATTCCGACACCGGCACCACTTTGCCAGCGACCACGGAAGCCGATCGCTTTACGGACACGCAAGTAGGTTTTTATGTGGAAAATAATATCCAGTGGGCGGAAAAATTCCGCACGGTCGCGGCCCTGCGCGGCGACGTGGGATATGTTGACGTCACCAGCTTGGTTACTCCAGCCAATTCCGGTACAGCCTCCAAGGCGCTGCCCAGCCCAAAATTAAGTATGATTTTCGGCCCTTGGTCCAATACGGAGTTCTACGTACAGGGCGGATTCGGATTTCACAGCAACGACGCGCGCGGCGCAACGCAAACGGTGGAACCGGTTTCGGCCGACAATCCTTACCCCAATACGCCCGTCTCAAGAATTCCCCTCCTGATCCCAACCAAAGGCGCGGAAATCGGCGTACGCACTCTGGCCCTCTCACATCTGCAAAGCACCGTTTCGCTCTGGTATCTCCACAGTGATTCCGAGCTGCAGCAGGATGGCGACACCGGAGGCACGGTTGCTTCCAAACAGCCCAGCAACCGCTACGGCGTCGAATTCGCGAACTACTACACGCCAGTGGAACACGTGACTTTTGATTTGGACTTCGCTGACTCTAGCGCCCGTTTTACCCGTGTAGACGCAGATGATGCGGCCCCGGGCAGCCCAGGTGGCAATCGTGTGCCTGAAGCCGTTGGGTTGGTGATTTCCTCGGGCATCACACTGCACCTTCCCAAAGGCTTTTCGGAGAGTTTGCGCCTGCGCTTCTTTGGCCCACGCGATTTGACGTCCGACGGAATCTATCGCTCAAATGCCACGGTGTTGCTCAACGCGGGGATCGGATATCAAATTACTAAGAGATGGGGCGTTTCGGCCGAGTTTTTGAACTTACTTGACCGCCGCGATCACGACATTGACTACGCCTATACCTCTCAGATAACGCCAACAGCGACGCCGGCATTCACAGATGTTTTCCACCCCGTGGAACCGTTTCAGGTGCGATTTGGATTACATTACCTTTTCGGTTCGAATAGAAACAGCAGTCAACCTATGCTGAATCCCCAACCTTCCGCAGGGGTTGAACCGTAGGGTTGGACCAACGGGACGACCGGCGAGAAACCGCAAAGAGCTGGAACATCCGACTTACTCCATATGTCGGCTCAGTTAAGCGAATTACTACACTCCGTTTGAAGTGCTACCATGCATAGATTAACTCGATCTATATCCGAACACCGGTTCCCGGGCCGATTTCCCAAGCTTTGGCCGCCCGCCGCGCGCAATCCGTGCCGCGCGGCGTTTCGCAAGTCACTCCTATCTTCGTCAGCCGCGCGGAAGGCGCCGTCATGGAAGACGTCGATGGGAACCGCTTGCTCGATTTTGCCGGCGGCATCGGCTGCCTGAACGCCGGCCATTGTGAGCCGGGCGTGGTCGCGGCGGTGCACGCGCAGGCCGACCGTTTCCTGCACACCTGCTTCATGGTCGCGCCCTATGAAAGTTACGTGCGCCTGGCCGAGAAGCTGAATGCGCTGGCGCCCGGACCCGCACCCAAGAAGACGCTGCTGCTCAATAGCGGCGCCGAAGCCGTCGAGAACGCCATCAAAATCGCGCGCGCCTACACTCACCGCCCCGCGGTCATCTGTTTCGAAGACGCTTTCCATGGCCGCACCTTACTGACCTTGTCACTGACCAGTAAGACGCATCCTTATAAAGCCGGCTTCGAGCCGTTCCCTGGCGATGTCTATCGTGTGCCCTATGGCCAGCCCGCCGCGCAACTCGAAGATACATTCGAGCGCATCGTCGCGGCCGAGTCCGTCGCGGCCATCATCGCCGAGCCTGTGCAGGGTGAGGGCGGTTTCATCGTTCCGCCGCGCGGATGGCTGACCTCGGTCGCGGAAGTCTGCCGCAAGCGCGGCATTCTCTTCATCGCTGACGAAGTGCAGACCGGCTTCGCGCGCACCGGCAGGATGTTCGCCATCGACTACGAATCCTTGGAGCCGGATTTGCTGGTGACCGCCAAGAGCCTGGGCGGCGGGCTGCCGCTCGCGGCAGTCACTGGCAAAGCCGACATTATGGACCATACCGGACCCGGTTCGCTGGGCGGCACCTTCGGCGGCAATCCCCTGTCTTGCGAAGCCGCGCTGGCTGTGATCCGGGCCATCGAGAACAATCATCTCTGCGAGCGCGCCTTACAACTGGGCGAGCAATTCCATCAACGGGCGCGCGCCTGGCAGCAGCGTTTCTCCGCTATTCGCGAAGTGCGCGGACTGGGCGCCATGCAAGCCTTCCAACTGGCCGGCGCGCAGAGCACCAAGGCTCTGGCCAAACACTGCTACGAGCATGGCCTGATCCTGGTAACTGCCGGTACTTACGGCAACGTCATCCGCATATTGATGCCTCTGGTAGTTACTGATGACCAGATGCAGGAAGCGCTATCCGTCATCGAGTCAGGCCTCGCGGCGATCTGAAGAAGCCGTGCGCACCCACATGATGTAATCAGTGACAGGCGCCTTCCCGCCGAGCTCCCGCAGCCGCATGGCGCACTGCGCGCGATGGTGTTCGCTGTGCATTGCTACTTGCATCAGCGCATCGCGAATCGAGGCGTGCAAGTCCGGCATCCTGGGAAACGAGACCTTGCGCGATAGCTCGGCGTCATCCAACCGCGCCGCATAGCCAGCGGCATCGGCATGCGCTTCCGCAAAAAGACGCTGCATCTCTTCGATGGATTCGGGGAACTGCTTTTCGCGTTCGTAATCGAAATCACGCGCCTGAAAGAGCGACAAGAAGAACCGTTGCACGGTCACCGTATGATGGAGCACCTTGCGCAATTGGGTATCAGCGTATGCGCCTTCCTGCCCCGCGACCGCCTCCAAAATCGTGTTGTCCGCCCAAGCCATGTGAGCCATCAGCGACTGGAACATCGGGATCATTCGTTCGCCTCCGAGCCTTCATTATCCCGCTCAGACGCTCTCCCACTTGCGGGCAAATCGCCGCGCGATCAGAAACACCACGATCCCCGCGCCGATCAGCACGCCCACCTGCGGCGCCAGGTGGGTAATGGGCTCGTCGCGCCAAAACACTTTGGTGTAGCCGTCGATGGCCCAGGCATTGAACGTCAGCAGTCCCGCCTTCTGCATGGCCTCGGGCATGAAGTACCGCGGGAACATGCTGCCGCCGATGGCGGACATCGTCAGGATCAGGAGCGTGCCAATCGCGCCGGCCTGCGCCCGCGTGTGCGAAACGCTGGCCAGCAGCATGCCGAACGATGCCACGGCAAACCCGGTCGCCACGGTCATGACGATGAAGCCTGGCAAATGGCTGAACAGATCCAGATGGAAGACCGCGGCGGCCCACAGGAACATCAAGGTCAATTGCAGGCACGCGAGCAGCGCGCTGTAGGCCATTTTGCCCGCCAGCAGCGTGGTCATGCTCACGCGCGCGCTCAGAATGCGGTCGAGCGCGCCGCTCTCGGATTCGTCGAGCAGGCTGCCGCCGGCCGCGCTGGCCGTGAAGAGCAGAAACATTACGCCGATGCCCGCGGCATAAAACGAAATCATCGACTTCTGTTTCTTCTCGCCTATTACGTCGCGCACATCCACTGCGACAAAGCCCATGCTGTTCGACGCCGCATCGCGCACCGGCGTCCCGGACAAGGACGTCATCGCATCTTTTTGCAGGATTCCGGCGACCATCTGACCGGCCACCGGATCGGAGCTATCGTGCAGCAGCCGGATCGGCGCCCGCTCGGCTTGTCCAAACCCGATGGGGTGCGCACCGAATCCTTTCGGAATTATCAGGGCCGCGGGGGCGTCTCCGTCATGCACAGCCTTTTCGGCGCTGGCAGCCGTGTAATCGGGCGCCGCCGGCTCGCCTTTCTTGACCTCGGGTTGCGTATGCGCATCGAGCGACGGGTCGTGGAGTAGAGCCCCAACCAGCCGTTCCGACGCCGGACTGCGATCTTCATCCACCAGCAGCGCGCGGATGCGCGGTGTGCCGCTATTGCTCATGCCGCCGAAGATCGCGCCGAAGATGCTGAAGAACGCGATCGGCAGAATGAAGGAAAGAATCATCGCGCCGCGGTCGCGGCGTAACGCGCGGAAACCGTTCCGGACGATGGCCCATATCATTGCCGCAGCTCCCTTCCCGTCAAGTGCAGAAACACCGATTCGAGGTTTGGCCGCCGCAGGGTGACGTCCATCACCTCCAGCCCGTCGCGGCCGGCCGCATCCAATAGCCCGGCGATCTCCACGGGCTGCGTGATCGCGAAGTGTGCGGCGCCTCCGTCCAGCGTGCCACCCCGCGCCGCGACCCACGCGGCTGTGTTCTCCACGCTCGACGCGAACCGCATCAGCACGTCGCCGCGCCGCCCGAAGGATTGCTCTACGAGCTCCTCTTTGTTGCCTTGCGCGATGATCCGGCCGTGATCGATGATGGCGATCGTATCGCAGAGCCGCTCGGCTTCCTCCATGTAGTGCGTCGTATAAATAATGGTGGCGCCCTGGCCGCGCAGATCCTCGACCATGTCGAAGATCCGGTTGCGCGATTGCGGATCGACGCCTACGGTCGGCTCGTCAAGCAATACCACGCGCGGCCGATGCACCAAGCCTGCGGCCATGTTGAGACGCCGCCGCATCCCGCCGGAGAGCGTCTTCACCACGTCGCCCGCCCGGTCGGCCAGAGCGGCCCATTCGAGGCACCACGCGATTCCGTCCCGCAGCGCCTGGCCGCGCAGCCCCTGGTAGCGTCCGAACGCCTCCAGATTTTCGCGGCAGGTGAGCAATGGATAGAGTGCCAGCTCTTGCGGCACCCATCCCAACTGTGCGCCGGCTGCCGGCGATCCTGCGGGCTCACCGAAAACAAGTATGCTGCCCTCGTCAGGACGCACGCGTCCCGCGATGCCGCGGATGAGAGTGGATTTGCCCGCACCGTTTGGACCGAGCAGCCCCAGGCACGCGCGCTCGGGCACGACCAGAGACACACCGGCGACGGCGGTCAGATCACCAAATCGCTTGATCACGGAATCGATGCGCAGAGGAACCGCGGGCACCGATAAAGTCATGCAGGAGGATACGCGGAACGCCGCGGCGCTGTTCCCGCGATCTTTCGGGCGAACTTACGAGCGGGCGTGGTGCGAAGCGCGGGCGGTCTTCACGGGCTCTTTCAGCAGCATGTCGATCGTCTCGCGGATGTTCTTATCCTGATCCTGGAAGAAATCGTCGCCACCATTGTGTTGCACGCGAATCACGCGGTTGCGATCGATGAAGATCAGCTCGGGCACATAGTTCGGTTTGGCCAGTGACGCCTGCTCATATTCGAGCACCGAATCGCGCTGCGCGGAACCTACCGGGAAGGTCGGCCTGAACTGGGCGATGAAGCCGGGCACCAGTTGCGCCGCGTCGGGATTGAACGCCGCGGCCAGGATTTGCACGCCGCGCGACGCATACTCGTTTTGAATCGCGCTTAAGATCCCGGTGGTGTGCTGACAGTGCGGACAGGTGGTGGAGATAAACGCGAGCACCACAACTTTGCCCGCGTATTGACTCAACAGCTTCACCTGGCCGTTGGGCATGGTGATCGCAAACTCGCCCGCCGGACGCGGAACCTGTTGGCCGTACGCCGCCAAACCACCCAGCAGGAGGGCGAAAGTCAGAAAGGAGTGCCGCAATCGCATAATGCCAGTTTACCCTAACAAAACGCTCGTTGGAGGGGCTCACAGGTGATGCCGCTTCAGCCAGCGTTTGAAATCCGGCAGGAATTCGGGAAATATGTTTCCCAGACCGCTGGCGCCCGCGCTATTGGCCCAATTAATGGCGGTAGCCGCGAGGGTCCGGCTGGGGGGCGGATAATATGCATTGGAAAGGCCGGCCTGTAAGCCGCACCCCAGAAAGTTGGACCAGTTTGCCGTGCGCGCGCCGGAGTCCGTCCGGGTGACGAATGCCCGGCTGATTGCGTATCCCATCCGTGACCAGAAGCCATGCCCCGCACCGCGCCGCACGTACCGCGTGTCTTCATGCAATAGCGAAGCCATCGCGAAGTCACTGAAAAAATTCTGCGATACATTGTCGCCCACCGCGGCGCCGAAACGCTCAGCGAAGGCGCGCGTGCCGACGCCATATTGCGGATCTGCCCGGATGGCCTGCTCGATGCCCGCCGTAATAGCGCTGGCCATCGGCACGAACGGATTGATGGTCTCCCCTTCGAAGAATTGCCACTTCTCGGCGATGCTGGGCGACGTGGCCGTGGCCGCCGGATCCTGGGCGCGGGCAGTCGAGAGACACACGGCAAACAGCGCGCCGGTCAGCAGCGCCGAATGCTTCATGCCGCGCCTCGCAGGTCGCCAAGCGCGGTATGGGCGGCGTGCCAACCGCACATCCCATGCACCGCCCCCCCGGGTGGCGTCGACGCGGAACACAGGTACACGCCGGGGATCGGTGTGCGATAAAACAGGCGCGTCGGCCGCAGGATGAGTTGCCTGAGATCCAGCGCGCCGCCCGTGATGTCGCCGCCCACCAGGTTGGCGTTGTGTCTCTCCAGATCCGCCGGCGTCATGGTGTGACGCGCTACGATGCATCCTCGAAAGCCGGGCGCGAAACGTTCCACCTGCGATTCGATGCGCTCCGTCATATCGGCAGTGGATGCGTGCGGCACGTGACAATAAGCCCATGCGGTGTGGCGCCCCGCGGGCGCGCGGCTCGCGTCAAACAAGCTTGGCTGCGCCAGCAGCACGAACGGCCGATCGCTCGGAATCTTTCCGGTGAGCGTGCGCTCGGAAGCGGCGATCTCGTCCAGTGACCCGCCCACATGAACCGTGCCCGCTTTAGCACATACCGCAGATTTCCAGGGAATGGGTGCGCTCAACGCCCAGTCTATCTTAAACACGCCGGGTCCGTAACGATAGGATTCCAGCTTATGGTGGAAACCGTCCGGTAGCCGGTCCCCTGCGATGGCCGCGAACTGCCGGGGCGTCACGTCGCACAGAACCATTCCGTACTCTTGCAGTTCGCCGAGTGACGCGATGCGTTGGTTCGGAATAATACGGCCGCCAAGGGACTCGAAGTAAGATGCCAGCGCATTGGCGATGGACTGCGCGCCGCCGCGCGGAATCGGCCAGCCCGCCACGTGTGCGGCCGCAGACAAGAGGCACCCGAAGGATGCTGATCCGTACGCTTCGAGAGGTAGGAATGAGTGCGCGGCGTTCCCCGCGAAAAGCGCGCGGGCTGCCTCGGTACGAAACAGGCGCCTGGCGACTGCAGTGGAGGGCCAGAAAGCGATGGATCCAAAACGCGCCAAAATCCACGGATGCGCGGGCACGCGCAACAGCGGCGCTTGGATCATTGCCAGGAGTTCGCTCCATCGCTCCACCAGCGGTGCGATGGCCCGCCGGTAGGCTGCGCCGTCTGCCTCCAGGCCCACGCAGGTTTCATCCAGCGATCGCACCAACACGGCGGCCGATCCATTATCTAACGGATGCGCGGCGGCGATCGGCGGCTGGATCCATTTGAGGCCGTGCTGGGCCAGCGGGAAAGATGCAAACGCGGCAGAGGCGGCTGCCAGCGGATGTACAGCCGAGCACACGTCATGCACGAAACCGGGCAAGGTGAGTGCGGCCGAACGGACGCCGCCGCCCATCGTGGGCTGGGCTTCGAACACGGTGGTCCGCAGCCCGGCCTTGGCCAGGACGATGGCCGCCGTCAAGCCGTTCGGCCCCGACCCGATGACGCACGCGTTATTGCGATCCGCTGCCATAGGTCCTATCGAGAGATGTCGGCGGAAAGTACGGTCCCACCAGCGTTCGCTTCCACCATTGCGCGGTCGCCGCGCGCTCGGCCGGGGTTGTGAAGTGATATTCGTACAGCAACGCGCGGACGTAACGCGGCGGCTGTTTTGGAAACGGATTCGTGCGCAACAGCGACAGCACCGCGCGATCGCCTTCGAGCAGCTTCTCGATGAACGGCGCAAACCAAGGCTCCGCATCCGCGGCCGAGAACGGCGCGAACCACATCAGCCAGTCGAGCCGCAGATGGTACGGCGCGATCTGTGGAGGCATGCGGCCGAGATCGCCCGGCTTGCCCTTGAATTCGTACTCGCGCCATCCCGCGCTCGCCAGTATGTCGTTTGTGCCTTCCACCGCCACCTCGTATCGCGGCCGCGTAATCGAGCCGAACGCGCCGTAGGTACCCACCAGGTGAAAGCGATTGTAGGTGGTATTCATCACCTGGTTGGGCGACAGCATATTACGCACAGGTTGGATGCTGAGAACCACGACCAGGATTCCCACCGCGGCGGTTGCCAGCCGGTATACGAGCGCCGGCCGCTGGATGGCGGGCGCGCGGACGGGAAGAAATCGCGCGAGAAAAGCATCGTCGAACGTGCTGAAAGCCAGTACGACCGTCAGCGCGTTCAGCCAGGAAAGATTTCCGCCCGCGAAGATCAGCGACTGAAACAAGATGGTGATCACACCCGCGATCGACGCTACCGGTTGTGGGAGGAAGTATCCAAACGGTACGATCAGCTCCGCAAAATGATTGAAAAGCACGCCGCCCGAATGAAACCAGGCGGGCGCCCAATGGAAGAACCAACTCAGCGGACCGGGTATAGGTTGCGTCTCGTAATAGTAATTCAGGCAAGTCAGATCGCGCCAGCATGGATCGCCGCGCATCTTGATGAGTCCCGCCCCGAACATCACGCGGAACAGCAGCCAACGAACCAGCCAGATGCTGACCGTCTGCGGCTTGGTGCGGCGGCTGCCCAGGAAGATGGCATAGAAAGTCGCTTCGAGCAGGATCGATTCCCAGCCGAACGCGTAGAAGATCTGGCCCACATTGACGAACGAGATGTAGAGCACCCAGAGTGCGCCCCAGATCGACATCGAAAGCCACGTGCGGAAACGGTCCGCGATGCCCGCCAGCGCGACCGACGCGAGCAGCACGCCCAACCATGCCGCAATCGTGAAGGCTGTATCATTCGGGGCGAAGAAGAACAGGCTCGGACTCGCACTGAACGGCACCATCCGGGTGAACAGCGGCACCGGCAGCAATCCGTGCTCGCCCAGCAGCGGTTTGAATTCCAGCGCAGCGTTCAAGAAAGCGACGAGGAGAATCAGCGCCAGGCATTGCTGGTAGATGAGCCGGCTGATCCAGAAGCGCTCTGAGCGTATCCAACGCATAGCGGTCACGTCAGGTCGATCACGAACGTGGTTCCCTTACCGGGCTCGCTGCGCACCGCGATCTTGCCTTTGTGGTCGCTGATGACCGACTGCACGATCGCCAGGCCCAATCCCGTGCCGTGGCTCTTAGTCGTGTAGTACGGCGTGAACAGGCGGTCGCATTCTTCCTGCGTCAAACCCTGGCCCGTGTCGGCGATTTCCACGCGCGCGCCGGCCTCGTGTGCGGCGGTGCGGATGGCCAGCGTCCCGCCCGATGGCATGGCATCGATGGCGTTGAGTACCAGGTTCTGTACAGCGCGCCCCAATTGACCGGGGTCAGCCTGAGTCGCGCGCAGGTCCGGCGCCAATTCCAGGCGAAGCGCGACGCCGGCCGCCTGCATCTGCGCCTGGAAAAGCTTGATGTTCTCCTGAATCAGACTATTCAAATCGACGGTTTCAAGCTGCGGCTGCGGCATCTTGGCGAAGTCGCTAAACCGGCCGATGATGCCCCGCAGTTTACCCAGCTCGGCGAGCAGCGTGGCAGTGCTTTCGCGAAAGACCTCGTCGAACTGTTCCGGGTGCCCGGCACGGGCGCGCTGCAGATTCTCGACTGTGATCTGCAGCGGGAACAGCGGATTCTTCAACTCGTGCGCCAGGCGGCGGGCCAACTCGCGCCACGCGGCCACGCGCTCGGCCTGCACCAGGCGGTCGCGCTGCTCGCGCAGGTCGTGCGTCATTTGATTGAATGCCGCGGCCAGCGCGCCGATCTCGCCCGAAGCATCCACCTCCACCTGCGTCTTCCAATCGCCGGCCGCGACGGCGCGCGCGCCCGCGGCCAGCGCTTCCACCGGACGCGTGATGCGCGCCGTGGTCCACAGCGCCACTAGCAGCGCAAGCAGGATGCCGCCGGCCGCCACCAGAATCTCGACGCGGTGCAGGAAACGTTCGAGCGCCACCTGGTCGGCGTGCGAGCTGCCCACCAGGAACGCGCCCATCAATTCGCCGCCGGGTCCGATGAGCGGAATGGCGTGGAAGGTCTCGGCGCGGGCGGCGTCGTTCGACCAGTCGACCGTGCGGGTGACTTCAGTGTGCCGCTTGCGCAGATCGGCCAGCAACGGATCGAGCAGTGCGGTCTGCGCCAGCGGCCCGGATGCGCTGATGATCGATTGCGGTTCGCGATACAGCAGCGCCCGCATACCGGCCGGCAGAACGAACGACGCCAGAAAGTCGCGATCGAGACTCTCGCCCCCGATCACGTACAGCTTGCCGCTTTCCACCGTGGCGATGCGCACCGCCACCAGCGCCAGTGCCGTATCGGTGGGCAGTTCTTCCCGTTTCAGGAAAGGTTCCTGCGCATTCCAATCGTCACGCTGCTTGACCCAGTCTTCCTGATAAAGGAAGCGCGCCGGCCACTGCGCCGAAGAAATGATGCTGCCCGTCGCCGAGACCAGTTCCAGGAAATCCAGATTGTGTGCCGCGGCGAGCGGCTGCGCGGCGTCCACATAGGCCGCGGGATCGGCGTCCGGGCGGCTCAGCGCGATCACCATTTCGCGCGTGCTATCCGCGTTCGCGATCTCTTCCACGTGGCGCGCGATCTCGCGCTGGCGGCGCAGATATTCCTGGCGGAATTGGGCGGTGAGGGCCGCGACCCGCTGCTGATCGGCCCGCTCGAAGGCCCGGCTGGTAGTGGTGGAAACGATCGCGCCCACGAAGGCCACCGCCAGCACGACGGCCAGCGCCACGATCAGCAGGAGGCGCGTGCGGAACGTCATGGTGCCGTCCCCGCGAGCCATATGTTCTCGAATCGCCATTCGCCGGCCCGCGTGACCGGCGGCGCGTCCCCACGCACTCTCGCGGCGACGCCGTATTCGTCGGGCAAATAAAACAGCGGAATCACGCGGTCGCCATCGAGCAGCTTACGTTCGGATTCGTAGAGCGCCGCGACAGTAGAAGCGGCCGCGGGCGCTTCCAGTCCGAGAGCTGTGGCGAGTGCGGTCAAGGCGCGCGCCGGGCTGAGCGAAGGCAGCGGAACTTCGACCAGCCGCAGTGCCGCCTGTGGATTCTGGGCGGAGATCTGCAACATGAGTCCGGCGTCGCGCGCATTGACGGCGATGCGGTCGGCCAGCGCTCGAGCTGCCGGAATGGCTGGGTCGTAGCTCAGCGAAACCGAGCGTGCCGCAGCCGGCAGCGCAGCGGCCAACGCACGGGCGCGAGCCAAGTCCGGCGTAGTGGGAAAGGCGAAAGCGTAACCGCTGATCCATTCGGGCAGCAGGGCGGCGCTGATTTCGCCCTGCTTTTGCAGCAACACCGTGTGCATGGCCGCGCGGTCGATCGATAGCCCCAGCGCCTCGCATTCCGACGCGCATCGCAGTGCAACCAGGTTGATGGGGCCCGATGACCAGGTCGTCCGTCCGCGCGCGGATGCTCGGCGCACGTCGGCCGGCGCCAGTTCGGCGACGTCGGTCTTGCCCAGTTCCAAATCGGCGAACTGATCGCGCAACGTGCGGCCCAACTGAATATCGATCGCGTCGAGAAACGGCCGCCCGCCCCAGTAGTCTTCATTGGCGGCGAAAGCGGCATGGTGGCCGGGATCGAACGCGGTCATGCGGAACGGTCCCGTGCCAAGAGCATCATGGCCCATAATGCGAGCATCGTGTGCCAAGCTCAGCAGCAGGTCGGGAACCGGATGGTCGGCCCGAACGGTAATGGTCTCGCCGTTGGCGGCGACAGCCAGGCCCGGCAAAGCTCCTTCGAGCGACGCGACCACCACAGCCGCGTTGAGCGGCGACCCATCCTGGAAGCGAACTCCGGGCCGCAACTGGAACTGCCATCGCCGCGATGCGGCGTCATGCTGCCAACTCAGCGCCAGGCAGGGTTGCGGCGTCCCTGAAGGATCCAACCGCACCAGGGTCTCGAAGGCGAGAGAGGCAAGCGGATCGTTGTCCGGCGTGGCCGCGCGCATCTCGACCCGCAACGTGCCGCCATAATGCGGACGCGTGGCAGCGCCGCAGAGCGCCGCGCTAAGAACCGCAAGCGGGAGCCAGGGTGAAAGCCGCATAACGTCCGGTTTCCAGATCGTACGAGACCGCCGTAGCCGCGGCGCCGGTGGACCACAGAGCCGTGACAGGCCCGGGAAATTCCACCGCGGGGCCGGCGGAGTTCGCCGCATTACCGATCAGCTCGTAAGGTTGGATGGCATCCGGCTCGGCGAGGCCGGTGGGCCGGGTCGCCAGAATGCGCGGCCCGCACGTCGTCTGAATGCCGGCGATGTCGCTGCCCCATTGATCGATGTTCGCGGCCGCATCCCATGCATGCGTATAGATGCGGGCGCGACCATCGGTCCCGGCCATCACCCATGCGTCGCCGGCCGGCGCGGCGGCGTAGAACGGCGCCAGATCGCGCGTTCCGCCCGGTTCCACATCGATGTGGCCCGTGAAAAAGTTGCGCTTGGGTTCGAATGTCGCAATGGCTGCGGGGCCGAGCAGCCAGGCGTCCTGCGATTCGGCGCACTCAAGCGTGAGCTGCGGTTGCACGCTGCCTCGGCAGACAGTCCCCGGAAGCCAGGCGGTAAACGCGGCACCGTTTACAGACAGCCGTCCGCGCAGATCTCGCGGCCATGCGTGTCCGGCTGGAATCGGCAGCGACTGCTGCGCACCTCCGCGGATCAGCAACACGCGCGTGCCATCCAGCACCAGAGTCGCGTCGCCGGTCTGTAGCGCATCGAGAATGGGCTGATCCTGCTCCCACAGCAGTTTCTTCTCCAGTGTCACGCGCCCCGATGCCGGTTTGCCGGCACCCGCACTCGCGGCGTCGCGCGGCCACGATTCCAGCAACACCTCTCGCGAACCGCCGCGCTCGATCTCAGCCAGCAGGACGTATTGGCTGAGGTTCTCCGATATCGTGAGCTGCACATCCGCGCTGGCCGCCCCCGTCGTTTTCAATTCGGATTCGAATGCCTGCCGGATCTCCGCGGTTTCGCCGGGGCCGAGCACCGACAGATTGCGCACGTTCAAAACGACCGGCTCATGCGCCACGGCGTTGGCGACGCTGCGCGCCAGGTCGTGCGCGGCGCCGGAAAGATCGAGTGCCAGCAGGGCGAGGAAGAGCGGGCTCAAATCATCATGATCGCACGGGGTGGCGAACGTTGCTCCATCCGGGGATACTGGACTTGTGAAGACCATCATCGAGCCATTCCGCATCAAGAGCGTGGAGCCGCTCCGCCAGACGACCCGCGAGGAGCGCGAGCGCCTCCTGGAGGCCGCCGGTTACAACCTGTTCCTGATTAAAGCGAAGGATATCCTGATCGACCTGCTCACCGATTCCGGCACCAGCGCGATGTCGAACGGGCAGTGGGCCGCGTTGATGCGCGGTGACGAATCCTACGCCGGCAGCGAGAGCTTCTTCCGCATGAAGCGCGTGGTGGACGATCTAACGGGCTTCCGCCACATGATTCCCACGCATCAGGGGCGCGCCGCGGAGCGCATTCTGTTTACCGTGATGTGCCGTCCGGGGCACGTAGTCCCCAACAACACGCACTTCGATACCACCCGCGCCAACATCGAATTCACGGGCGCGCGGGCTGTGGATCTGCCGATCCCGGAAGCCGCCGATACGCAGGCGCGGCTGGACTTTAAGGGCAACATGGATGTGGCGGCGCTCGAACGGCTGATCGTCGAGACCGGCGCGGAGCACATTCCTCTCGTGATGCTGACCGTCACCAACAATTCGGGCGGCGGCCAGCCCGTGTCGATGGCGAATATCGAAGCGGTCCGCGCGGTGACCGCGCGCCACGGCATCCCGCTCTATTTGGATGCCTGCCGTTTCGCGGAGAACGCCTGGTTCATTCAGCAGCGCGAGCCCGGCTATGCCAATTGGACGCCGAAACGCATCGCCCAAAAGATGTTTTCCCTTGCGGACGGCTGTACGTTTTCGGCGAAGAAGGACGCCTTCGCCAACATTGGCGGATTCCTTTCCACCAATGATGACCGCCTGGCCGTGCAGGAGACCAACCTGCTGATCCTGACGGAAGGCTTCCCGACTTATGGAGGCCTGGCCGGACGCGACCTGGAAGCGATCGCCGTGGGTCTCGAGGAAGTGCTCGATCCGGATTATCTGCGCTATCGCATCGTATCCACCGGCTACCTAGGCCGCCATATCGCGGACCACGGCGTCCCCATTGTCGAGCCGCCCGGAGGGCACGCTATTTACATCGATGCGGCGCGCATGCTGCCGCACATTCCGCGCGCGCAGTTTCCCGGACAGGCTCTGGCCGTGGAATTATACCGGCACGCGGGCATCCGCTCGGTCGAGATCGGTTCGGTTATGTTCGGCGATCAAGCCCGCCACGAGTTACTGAGGCTGGCCATTCCGCGGCGGGTCTATACGCAGAGTCACATTGATTACGTGGTCGAGGCGATCCTGGAAGTGAACGCCCGCAAAGACGAGATCCGTGGCCTCGAAATCACCGAGGAGCCGCCGTTCCTGCGGCACTTCAGCGCGCGTTTCCGGACCGCATCCATTCTAACGTCTGCCTGATGCCGTCGTCGTAACTGGTCTTATGCACCGTGCCTAACTTGCGAGTTAGCTTGTCGTCATCGAGTAGCACCGGCGTTTCCTGTAGGTATAACATCTCCGGTACTTCGCGTATGAGCGGATTGAACCAGCCCATCACGCGCAACATGGTTCGGCCCACGCTGCGGAATTTCGGCTCGCGCCCGAGCTGCTGATAGATCTTCTGGATGAATCCGAGCGCGCTGATTTCACCCGGCCCTGCGAAGTGCCACGCCTCGCCGTAGCAATCGTCGCGCGACGCGAGATCCGCGATCACTGGCCCGGCATCCGGCACGAAAACGAACTCGTGCGGCGTGTTGGCGGGTCCCATCCAGTTGGCGGTTTTGTTCGCAACGGCCGCATCGAAGATCATACTGGCAAGGCCGTGAGTATACGGCCCGTAGAAATCGGGCAGCCGGACAATCATGCTCTTGAATGGGCCGCGCTCGCCGGCGGCCATCAGGATGTCTTCCTGCTCCTTGCGCAGTTGCCCCTTCACCGCAACAGGAACCCGCGGATGCGTTTCCGCGACCTTCTTAGTCTGCGGTACGCCGTAGCTATAGACGCCGGTCACCAGCAGGAACCTCTGTACGCCCGCGGCCGCCGCGGCCTCCACGGCCACGCGCATCAACTGAGGATAGAGCTGAAACTCCGTATAAGTTACACCCAGCGTGTAGATAATCGTATCTACGCCGCGCAGGGCCTGTTGCGCGCCGCCCGCGTCTGACAAATCCGCCGCCACGATCTGCGCGTGCGCCAGCTTTCCGAAAGCCGCTTGCAGCTTGCCGGGGGTCCGTCCGACAGCGCGAAACGGGATTCCGCGCCGGTCTAACTCAATCCCCACATACCGGCCGATCGGCCCTGCCGCTCCAAGAATCGCTACCTGATCCATGATTGCTACAATAGTCCCAAAATGATCCAAACGCTATTCGGGTCGGTCGAGCAAGAGCCGTCTCTGCTGGAGCGCTTGAAGAGCGGCGTGGAGAAAACCCGCGCCGGCCTGGTCACGCGTCTCGAAGATATGCTGCAGGGCGCCAAGCAGATCGATGCCGATTTGCTCGACGAACTGGAGTTCACTCTCATCAGTTCCGACATTGGCGTGCGTACTACCGAAGAGATCCTGAATAGTATCCGCGACCGCGTGGATCGCAGCATGACGGCAGACGCTGCCGAAATCGAAAATCTTATCCGCGAGCACTTACTAGAGATCCTGCAAGCTTCGGAACGGCCTATGCCGCGCGTGGCGCAGCCGCCGGCGGTGATCCTGGTGGTGGGTGTGAACGGCTCCGGCAAAACGACTACCATCGGCAAACTGGCGAGCCGTTTTCGCGCCGAGCAGCGTAGCGTGTTGCTGTGCGCCGCCGATACGTTTCGCGCGGCCGCCATCGAGCAACTGGAAATCTGGGGTCAGCGCACGGGAACCGACGTCATCCGGCAGAATCAAGGCGCCGATCCGAGTGCCGTGTTGTTCGATGCCCTGCAATCGGCGCGTGCACGGAAGCTCGATTACGTGATCGTGGACACCGCCGGCCGCTTGCAAACCAAGACGAACTTGATGGCCGAGCTCGAGAAGATGCGCCGCACCGCCGCGCGCGTGATTCCCGATGCGCCGCACGAAGTGCTGCTGGTGCTCGATGCCACCACCGGCCAGAACGGTCTGGAGCAAGCGCGCAAGTTCACCGAAACTTCCGGCGTGACGGGCATCGTGCTGACCAAGCTCGACGGCACGGCTAAGGGCGGCATCGTGATTGCCATCGCGCGCGAGCTGAACCTGCCCATCCGTTACGTGGGCATCGGCGAGAAGGCGGAAGACCTGCTGCCGTTCGATCCCGAGAAGTTCATCGCATCCCTATTTGAAAAATGAGCGACCTCCAGCAGGACATCGACGCCCGGTATCTGCGCGAGGCGCTGGATCTGGCACGAAAGGGAGTGGCGCAGGCGAGTCCCAACCCGATGGTGGGCGCCGTCCTGGTGCGAGATGGCGCCGTGGTGGGACGGGGCTTCCACACCTGGACCGGCGTGAAGCACGCGGAGATCGTGGCGCTGGAAGAAGCCGGCGACCGTGCGCGCGGTGCGACGCTCTATATCAACCTGGAGCCTTGCTGTCATCAGGGCCGCACGGGTCCGTGTACGGCCGCGCTGATCGCTGCCGGCGTCGCACGCGTGGTGGCGGCGCTCGAAGATCCCAATCCGCTGGTCGCCGGCGAAGGCATAAGGCAACTGCGTGCGGCGGGGGTCGAGGCTGAGATCGCGCCGGCATTCACCGCCGAAGCCGAAAAGCTGAACGAAGCGTTCGCGCATTTCATGCGCACGCGGCTGCCCTTAGTGACTCTGAAAACGGCCCTCACCTTGGATGGCAAAATCGCGGCGCCCGACGATAACCGCGGCTGGATCACGAGTGACAAAGCCCGCGCGCACGTGCAGCAGCTTCGCCACGAATCGGATGTGATGCTTACCGGCATCGGCACGGTGCTGGCGGACGATTGCCTGCTCACCGATCGCACCGGCCTGCCGCGCAGCCGCCCGCTGTTGCGCGTGGTGCTCGACTCGCGCTTGCGCCTGCCGCTCGACTCGCAGATGGTGCGCAGCTCGGCAGCAGATGTACTCGTGATCGCGACGTCCGCGGCGCCCGCCGAACGCCGCAGAGCGCTCGAAAGCCGCGGTGTCGAGGTGCTCATTCTGGATGGGCGCGATGGCCGCTCCGACCTGCGCGCCGCGATTGAGGCGATCGCCCAGCGCCGGTATCTATCGGTACTGATTGAGGCGGGCGCCAAAGTGAATTGGGCCGCGCTCGAAACTGGGGTGGCGGACAAGATCTTCTTCTATTACGCGCCGAAGATCTTGGGCGGACTTGAGTCTCTCTCAATGGCCGGTGGGGCGGGCCGGCGCAGGCGCGCGGATGCCATCCGGGTGCGCCGGACAGAGTTGCACCGCATCACTCCCGACGAGTTCGCCGTGGAAGGCTACATCTTCAAAGAGGCGTGAATGTTCACCGGGATCGTGGAAGAACTGGGCACCGTAGAATCGGTCGAGCAACGCGCGGCCGGCGCGCGTCTGACTATCCGCTGCCGGCAGGTGCTGGAGGACATGACGCTCGGCGCCAGCATCGCCGTCAACGGCGTGTGCCTCACGGCAGTCGACCTGCACCCGGAGTCCTTCGCCGCCGAGCTGGCGCCGGAGACACTACGCCGCAGTAACCTGGGTGCCTTGCGAACGACTTCGCGCGTGAACCTCGAACGCCCGCTTTCACCCAGTGGACGCTTGAGCGGTCACATCGTGCAGGGACACGTGGATGCCACCGGAGAGTTCCTGTCACTCGAAGCGCTGGGTGATGAGAACTGGTGGCTGAAAATACGCGTTCCGGCCGAGCTCGATCCCTATCTCGTTTTCAAGGGTTCCATCGCGATTGACGGTATTAGTTTGACAATCGCCGCGCTAGAGTCCGGAGTACTCTCGGTAACAATTATTCCGCACACTTACCGCAACACTACACTCGGCACTTACCAGCCCGGCAGCCGCGTGAACATTGAGTGCGACATCCTGGCCAAGCACGTGGAGAAGCTGATCCGCAACCTGGATCTAAAGCCTCGTCTGACGGTCGAACGCCTGCGCGAAGAAGGTTACTAAGGGTTACTGCTCGAATCGCAGGCACGCCCGGCCCAGATAGATCTCATCCCCGGCGCGTAAACGTTCGCCGCGCCGGTTGCCGGCCGGCACCTCGATTGACCGGCCTTCGCGGAAGATACGCGTGCCATATTCGCTTTCGTCGTCGCAAATGCGATATTCGCCCGTAGGAGCGTTGAATCGGATATGTGCGTGCGCGCGTGAAACCGTCGCATTGGCCTCGTCGCCTTCTTCCTCAAAAACCACGTCATTGCGGCGGATGACGTGCTGCCGGCTGTCAGTCAGTTCTTGCATGCGGCCCAGATTAGTCTGTGACTTCTCGATCGTGTAACTCCCGTGCGCCGTCTTCCCGCGCGCCACGATCAGTCGCGCCGGGGCAGCCGAGGCAGCGGGCGGTGGTTCAGGTGGGGACGCGGGGGCCGGTTCCAAAGTCGCTGGCGCCTCGCGGATCTCGTATTCGATGGCGAAGCCCTTGGCGCCGTCCTCGACGGTCTCTACATCCACGGTGAAACCGGCCGGAACTTTGCATCCAGCCCCCGCCAGGCTGTCGCGGATATCGTTTTCGAGGCGCCGCTCCTGCGCGAATGCCGCCTGGAACACCGCGCGCCGGTCCGCTTCGGGCGATACCAGCCGCACACGCAGATAGTTATAAGGAAACAGCCGCTGGCCGCGCTGCACCACCTGTATCTTCGCTTCGATCTCTTCCAGAATCGCGCGATGCACTAACAGTAACTCGTCCGACTGAGCCGGGCCGAAAGCGCGCTCGGTCCACTTACGGAAGGTGCGTTCAATTGTCTTCTCCACTTCCGAAAAGAAACTCATGCTATTTTCCCGGTGCGATCATACCCAGCTTCTGTGCCGCCACGGTGAGTGCGGCGGCCGCCGGCGCCGCATAAGTGCCCCCGTATTGTCCGTTCTCGATCAGCACCGCAAACGCGATGCGCTTGCCCGCCGGATACGGCGCGAATCCAATGAACCAGGCGTGCGAAGGCGCATCCGCTAACTCGGCTGTGCCGGTCTTACCCGCGATCTGCACCGGCGCGCTAGATGCGGCACGGCCCGTGCCCTGCGTGACGACTTCGCGCATGTACCGGCCAATCGTAGCTGCCACATCCCGTCCGATCACGGCCTGCGGGGCTTGCGTGCGATCGTTGCTTTCATCGGTGATCCAGCGGCCTTGCGGCATCTGCCCGCCGTTCGCGACCGTGGCCGCCACCCGCGCCATCTGAAACGGCGATACTACAATCTGCCCCTGCCCGTAAGACGATTGCGGCAGCGACTTACGCAATTGCTGTGCGGTATCCGGCGTGGCCATCGACACGCCCAGCAGCTTGCCGGTGTCGAATAAGTGCTGTGCGCCCACATTGTAAGTGCCTAACTGCGCGAAGTACGCATTACAGGAAACAATCACGGCGCGCTCCATGTCGATGGTGCCATGCGGTGTCTTGTCCTCAATATCATCCCGGATGGGGCGATTCGAGCCGTGGATGTAGTTGCCCACGCGCCCGTCCGGCAGCCGGATACACGAGTAAGTCTGCTTGGCTAATTGCGGATCGGTGCGCAGCGCGGCCATTGCTGTTACGATCTTAAAAGTGGACCCCGGCGGATAGAGACCATAGCGCGCGCGATCGAGGTAAGGATTGGCGGTATCGTCGCCGGATTCCGCGGGCTCGGAATCGCCGGGTCCGATGGTCGGCAACGGATAGCTGACTTCCGCCAGTAGGTCGCCATTCGCAGGATCGAGTACCACCAGAGCGCCTTTATCCTGGCCGGCTTTCTCCAGTGCGTTCTTGAGGATCCCACCGGCGCGCACCTGAAGCCGCGCGTCGATCGACATGCGCACATTGCGCGGCCGATCCAGCACGCGCCGCACCGCCGGGTTGTCCGGGTCGTGACGATGGCGCAGCAGCGGAACCAGTTCGCGCAGGTCGTATTTCACGACCCGTTCCATCTTGCCAGTTTTGGGATTCTCGACATCCACCAGCGTGGGCCGGTCGTCGTACCCGCGCAGGCGCGTGGCCGAGTCGCGCTCCACGTACGACGTGTTGCTGGCGCCCCAGCGGATGCGCGTGCGCAGATCGCCGAGCAGATCGAACGTCAGCCCTTCGAATGGATAATGCCGGCTCTCGGTTCGCGAACACGCCTGGTCGATGTTGATGCCGAGCTGCTGGTATTCGGCGCGGTGCTTTTCGAGCTCATCCCAATTGCTGGTCGCGAGCGGTAGACCGTTGCGGTCGTAGATACTGCCCTTGGGAATATCGCGCATCACTTCCTGGAAGCGCGGATTGTACTGGTATCGGCGCGCGCCATCGGCCTGCACCACCAGCGTTCCCTCGCCCATGATGGCGGCCGAGCGCGCCACCTGGACATATGCCGCCTTGCCGGCGATGATCAGCGCGAGCAACCCGAGCGCCGTACCTGCCGCTTCCACCGGCGCGCGGAAGGGCGCATTGCGCTGCGCATCGGGGGCGGGACGGCTCGAGATCGAAAGCAGCATGGCGAACATCAAAAAGTTCGCCAGCATCGACGACCGGCCGTAACTGAGGAACGGCGTCACCACCCCGGAAAGCGGCAGCACACCAAGCGATCCGCCCGCGATCAGCAGGATCTGCAGCGCCATGGCGACGCCCAACCCAGCCGCCAGGAAGAATTCGTAGTCGCTGCGCGCGCGCAGTGCGATGCGCGCCGTGCGGTAGAGGATGAATCCGTAGAGCACAAATACCGCGATAACGCCCACGAATCCCCACTCCTCGCCGAGAGCCGCAAGAATCAAGTCCGTGTGTACGGCCGGCACCACCGCCGGATCGCCCAGTCCTGGTCCGGTGCCCCACAAGCCGCCGGTAGCGTACGCCCAGAGCGATTGCGCCAGTTGATCGCCGCCGTGAATGACATTGTTCCACGGCGATGCCCACATGGAAACACGCTCATAGACCGTGTGCGGAACGCGCGCGACATAACCGCCCACGAATCCGGCAAGCAGAAACACAAGCCCTGCCACCGCCATCAACGCCCCGCTACGCGCGATCGTGTAAAGCACCAGGAACAGGCACGTGAACACCAGCGCCGGCCCCATGTCCTTTTGCAGGAAGAAAAACAGCAGCGACAGGCCCACGCACACGAACACGGGAATCGTGTATTCGAGCGGCGGCATACCGCCCAGCCGATTCAGCACTGCCAGCCGCGGGCGATGCTCGCGCGCGTGCCGCAGCACGTCCCAGCGCTGCCCGAAGTAGCCGGCCAAAAACAAAATCAGGAGGATGCGGATCAGTTCCACGGGCTGAAATCCGAACAGGTTCACCTTCGCGTCGCTCGTCCCCGGACCCGACCCAAATACGATCAGCAGCGCCGACAGCACGAAGCTCGCAAGCAGCGGAACGAAGCTCAGCTTGCCCAGCAGCCGTTCGTAATCGAGTGCACTGGCCGCGGCCAGCAGAATGCATCCGGCGGCCACACCTTGCGCGAAATCCACAAATAGCAGGCTGTCGCGCACCGGATCGCGCAGGCTGACCATCAGGATCAGACCGGCGCCGGTCAGCAGCAGCAGGCACGGCAGCAGCGTGTGATCGCCGGCGAACGACCGCACGCTCCACCAAATGTGCACCAGCCAGAAGGCGGCGAAGAACACAGCCACCCAGAGCAAAAACGTGCGCCGGAATTGCGCGGGCCGCCGCACGACGAACAACGGCTTCAGCGCCCGGAATTGGTCGTTCGCCAGCAGCAGATGGCGTCCGCGAAAGGATTTCAAGCCGCGCGCGGCTTCCACGTCCGCTTCGGAGACCCGCAACCGCGCGAGCGCGCCCACGTTAGGCAGATTGCCTGCAGCGTCGTAAATCCGCCGCGCCACGTATTGGCGTAGGGCCGGTTCGCTGAAGATAGCCAAATACGGCAGCACCTCTTGGCGCGAGTTCAGATCGTTCAGGTTGAGCAGTTGCTTGCCGGCCAGCCCGGTATCAATTTCACCAGACGAAGCCGTTTTCGCCTGGTAGACCAGGAAGAAGCCGAAAAGCAGGATCAGTGAGCCGGCCAGCAGCCAGATCGCTTCGTCCTGCCGCCAGGCAATCGTGAGCCGCCCGCGCTGGGCCGATTGAACTCTTTCCGCCGCTCTGCTTCGGGTTACCGCCATAGCCAGTCCAACTTAGATTCTAAGCTGTCGCGCGCCGATACTGTATTGACGCGCGCCTTCGGCCTCCGGTATCCTTACCGTTATCTCGCAGCCCGGCCCCCCCATGAGCCCCCAAACCGCGACCGGTTCCAAGCCGCAGCTCAAGCGCGCTCTGGGAGCATGGGATCTGACTTTCCTCTCCGTGGTGGCCATCGCGAATCTCAACTTGGTTCCCGTGGTCGCGGCCAATGGACCGACTACCGTGTGGCTTTGGCTCGCGGCGTTCCTCTTGTTTCTCCTGCCGCAAGCGATCACCGTGATCGAGCTGTCGCACCGGCATCCCGCCGAGGGCGGCCTGTACGTGTGGGCCAAGGATGCATTCGGCGATTTCCACGGTTTCATGTGCGGCTGGGCCTATTGGACCACCAACCTCTTCTACCTGCCTACGCTGCTTTTTTACCTGGGCGGAATCCTGGCGTACGCCGGCCCAAAGAGCATCACCGGACTGGCCGAGAATCGCGCATTCTTTTTCCTGCTCACTACCGGCCTGCTCTGGCTGACGGCCTGGCTCAATATCCGCGGCATCGGTGTGGGCAAATGGGTGAACAATTCGGGCGGCTGGGGTACGCTGACCGGAGCCGTTGTGCTCGTCGTACTAGCCGGCGCGGCGGTCTCGCGCTTCGGAGTGGCGCTGCCCGCGAGCGCGTTCACTCTCCGCGGCGTCGACTGGACCACCACATCCTCGTTCGGTGTGATCTGCTTCGGACTGGTCGGCCTGGAACTGGGACCCATCATGGGCGACGAGATTCGCGACCCGCGGCGCAGCGTGCCGCGCGGCGTGTTTTGCGGCGGTCTACTGGCCGCCATCATCTATCTATGCGGTACGCTGGCCCTGCTCCTGGCCGTGCCGCAGCAGGACGTCAAAGTCGTGCAAGGCGTGCTGCAGGCGGTGGATAAGATGACCGCCATGGGCGCCGGCCCGCGCTGGATCCTGACCGCTCTGTCGCTGGTGTTGGCCGTGGCCATTGCCGGCGCCACGTCGGCATGGCTGGGTGGATCGGCGCGCATCATCTTTGTATCGGGCATCGATCGCTACATGCCCAAAATCATGGGCCGGGTGCATCCCAAGTACGCTACGCCGCACATCGCCATCCTGGCCATCGCGGTGCCCGCGTCGCTGCTGGTAAGCATGTCGTTTCTAGGTGGCGCCACTGTGAAGGAAGCCTTCGTGACGCTGCTCGATCTATCGGTCGTGCTGCAGATGGTCTCGTATCTGTATCTCTTTGCGGCACTCGCGAAAACGGCATTCTCGAAGAGTGCCGGCCCGGGGTTCTACAGCAAGCCTTGGCTGCAATTCGCGGCGGTTGGCGGACTGTTGGCTACGGTGGTCGGCGGCGCTGTGGCGTTCGTGCCCTCGCGGCAGATCACGTCCATCTGGCTGTTCGAATTCAAAATGGTGGCGAACTGCGCCGTGTTCCTGGGCTTGGCGGCAGCCTTGTTCTGGTATTACTCGCGGCGTCACGCGGGATAATTGTTGTATGGCTATCGCCTCGATCAACCCCGCCACCGGCGAAACATTGCACGTCTTTGAGCCGCTCTCCCCGGAAGGCCTGGAGGGGAAGCTGGCGCTGGCCGCGGCTGCGTTTCGCGCCTACCGGCGAACTTCATTCGCTGCGCGCGCCCAATGGCTCGCCAACGCTGCCCGTATCCTGTCGGATGAGAAGCGGCAGTTCGGCCGCACCATGACCCTCGAGATGGGCAAGACGCTCGCCTCAGCCATCGCCGAAGCGGAAAAGTGCGCCTGGGCGTGCCGCTATTACGCGGAGCAAGGCGCGCAGCACCTGGCCGATGAGACGGTGGCCACCAATGCGTCGCGCAGTTTCGTGCGTTACGAGCCCATCGGGCCGGTGCTGGCGGTGATGCCTTGGAATTTCCCTTTCTGGCAGGTTTTCCGTTTCGCCGCGCCGGCGTTGATGGCGGGCAACGTCGGGCTGCTGAAGCATTCCTCCAACGTGCCGCAGTGCGCGCTCGCGATTGAAGACATTCTGTGCCGCGCCGGCTTTCCGCAGGGCGCGTTTCAGACTTTGCTGATCGGTTCCCGCGAGACAGCCGGCGTGTTGGCGGACGATCGCGTGGCTGCGGCCACGCTGACCGGAAGCGAGCCTGCCGGCCGGTCTGTCGCCAGCCAGTGCGGCCAGCACATCAAGAAAACCGTGCTCGAATTGGGCGGCAGCGATCCGTTCATCGTGATGCCCAGCGCCAATCTGGATGAAGCGATTGCCACGGCGGTGAAGGCGCGCACCATCAATAACGGCCAGTCGTGCATTGCGGCCAAGCGTTTCATCGTTGCGGACGGCGTGTATGATGCGTTCACGCGCGGCTTCGTCGCGGCGATGAAAGCGCTACGGATCGGCGATCCCATGGCGCCCGAGACCGAAGTCGGCCCGCTCGCCACTGCCGCCATCCGCGATGATCTGCATGCGCAGGTCGAGCGCGCGGCCGCCGCCGGAGCGCGCGTCGTGCTCGGCGGACACCGGATCGACGGCCCCGGTTACTTCTATGAACCGACCGTGCTCGAAGGCGTGCCGCGCAATTCGGACGTTTTCCGCGAGGAGTTCTTCGGGCCGGTGGCCATGCTCTTCCGCGTGCGCGATGCCGCCGAGGCCATCGAATTGGCCAACGATTCCCCGTTCGGGCTGGGCTCGAGCGTGTGGACGCGCGACGCCGCGGAACAAGAGTGCTTCATCGGCGAGATCGAGGCCGGCTCCGTCTTCGTGAACGGCATGGTGGCATCCGATCCGCGCTTGCCGTTCGGCGGCGTGAAGCGCTCGGGATATGGCCGCGAATTGAGTGTCTTCGGGATTCGAGAGTTCGTGAACATCAAGACGGTCTGGTGCAAGTGACGATTCCGGCGGCTGACATGGTGGGGGATTTGGCGATCTTCAATATTCGCGGCAACCGCTACCGGTTAATCGTGCGTATGGTGTTCCGATATCGGCGCATCTATATCAAAGAGCTTCTCACGCACGCGGAGTACAGCAAGGGGAAGTGGAAGAAATGGCTCTGACAGCGATCAATAAACGTTCTTACGGCCGGCTCCTGACACGGGTGTTGCCTCAGGTGATTACGAGCGAGGCCGAAAACGAGCGAATGATTACCGAGTTGGAGAAGTTGGACACGCGTGACCGTCCTCTTACCCCCGAGGAAGAACGCCTGGCGTTGTTGCTGGGTCTTCTGATCCGGCAATTCGAGGAAACCCGCTATGCCCTGGGCCACGCCGAGCCGCTCGAAGCGTTACGTGTCCTCGTGGAGTCCCGTGGCCTACGCCAGCGCGACCTGATTCCCGTCTTCGGCTCCAGCAGCGTTGCATCAGACGTGATTAACGGGAAACGCGCGCTCAGCAAGACGCACGTGCGGAAACTGGCCGATTTCTTCCATGTCCCAGCGAGCCTGTTTCTGTAGGCGGATGCGTTCAACCGATCTCTTTGCGCATCTCGGATTTCGGCTTCCAGAGGAAGTACACCGGCACGCCCAGCAGCACAATGATCAGACCGGGCCACGTGTAATTCGGTTTGTAGGCCAGCAGCAGAATCTCGATCGCGCAGGCCGCCAAGATGTAAATCGCCGGCAGCACCGGATAGCCGAACGCCTTGTAAGGCCTCTCCATTTGCGGCCGCGTGCGGCGTAACACGAAGATGCCGGCGATGGTCAGGATATAGAAAACCAGCACGGCGAAAATTACGTAGTCCAGCAGATCGCTATACGTCCCGCTCAGCGTCAGGATCATCGCCCACACGCCTTGAATCGCCAGCGCGAACACTGGCGCGTGATGCCGCGCGTCCAATTCACCGGCCTTCCGGAAGAAGAGGCCGTCGAGCGACATCGCATAATATACGCGCGCGCCCGACAAAAGCAGGCCGTTGACGCAGCCGAAGCACGATACCATGATGGCCACCGCCATGATCCCCACGCCCGCCGGCCCCAGGATCTGTTTCATCGCCGCCGTAGCCACGCGATCTTCCGGCGCGTGCTGGATGGCATCGAACGGCAGCACGTTCATGTAAATCAGGTTGGCCGAGATATACAGAGCCATCACGATACCCACGCCCAGCGCCAGTGAGATGGGCAGATTGCGCCGCGGGTTGCGGACCTCGCCTGCGGTGAAGGTCACGTTGTTCCACGCATCGGCGGAGAACAGCGACCCGACCATGGCCACGCCCACCAGCCTCGCCACGTGCACCGTCCAGCCGGCGCCATTCCAGAAGTGCGCGAAATTGCTGGCGACCGCTTGCGGATTGCGGCCCAGCAGAAATCCGACGCCGACCAGCCCGAGTAGCGCGGCGGTCTTGGCGAACGTGAAGATGTTCTGCACGATCGCGCCGGTGCGGATGCCGCGCATATTCACGACGGTCAGTGTGCCGAGCACGAGAATCGCGACGAGCTGCTGCGTGGTCAGGCCCGCGCGGCCCGTGCCGATCAAATGATTGTTCGCCGAAATCCACGGCACGAAGACGCCGGCGAATTTCGCAAAGCCCACGGCCACCGCCGCGGCCGTGCCGGTCTGAATCACCAGGAACAGCGTCCAGCCGTACAGGAATCCGCTCAGCGGTCCGAACGATTCCCGCAGGTAGACGTACTGCCCGCCGGCTTGTGGCATGGCCGCCGCCAGTTCGCCGTAGCTCAGCGCCGCGATCAACGTAAGCACGGCCGTGGCTACCCACGTCATGATCAGCAGTCCGGGCGAATTCACCTGCCGCCCGATATCGGCGGACACAATGAAGATGCCCGACCCGATCATCGAGCCCACTACCAGCGTGGTCGAATCCATCAGCCCGAGCCCTTTGATCAGGCCGGTTTTTGCTTCGTTGCGAGTCGTTGCCATTCTTCCATCCGCTGGCGTAAAGATGTGCTGGTAAGCTCGGCCGGCACCAGATCGCTGATCACCGCGACCGAATCCGCGCCCGCCGCCCAAACAGCCGGCGCCGTTTCTCGCGTGATCCCGCCGATCGCCACCAGCGGCTTCTCCACGAGTTCGCGGCACCCTTTTAAAGCTTCGATCCCTGTCACCGGGTCGGGGTTTCGTTTCGATTGCGTGGCAAATACCGGACCGAAGGCCACATAGTCAACCGGCTCGCCTCCCGCCGCGCAAACCTGCGGCACGTTGTGACTGGAGAAACCGATCAGGGCGTCGGGGCCCATCAGCCGGCGAGCGTCGCGTGGCGGCAGATCGTCCTGGCCCACGTGCAGGCCGGCTTCCAGCAGCATCGCGATATCGGCGCGGTCATCGATAATGAAGATCGCGCCCACTTCCCGGCACATCCGCGCGATCGAGCGCGCATCGTCGAACGTGGCGCGGCTCCAGTGCTGCTTGTGCCGCAACTGCAGAATCCCCGCGCCGCCTTCGATCAGCGCCGCCGCCGCGCGCGTCAACGGAAAATCGCGCGCCGCCAACACGGCGGTATCCAGAATCGGATATACGCGCGGCACCTTCATTCATGGCCCAGGTTCCGGTCGAAGAACTCGCTCGCCCGCCGGAAAGCGTCGATCAGCGATTCGTCCCGCACGAACAGGTGGCTCTCCTCTGGATAATAGATCTCGGAAAAATCCTTGCCCTCGTGGATCAGCTTCTCGCTCAATTGCACCGTATCCTGGAACATCACGTTATTGTCCACAATGCCGTGCACCATCAGGAACGGATTCTCCAGCAGGTCCGAAAAATGGATCGGCGAGCTGCGCCGGTAGGCTTCCGGATAATCCTGCGGCTTGCCCAGCCGCTGCTCGGTGTAGTAGGCGTTGTAATTCTCCCAGTCGTTCACCGACGAGAACGACGCGCCCGCGCGGAAAGTGCCCGGCGAAAGGAACATCACCATGGCGGTCATAAATCCGCCGTAGCTCGATCCCCACACGCCGATTCGGTGCATATCGATGTTGCCCAGGCTGCGCAAATAATCCACGCCGCCCAGCACGTCGTCGAGATCCGGCCCGCCCATGTGCAGATAGACGCCCGTGCGCCAGTCGCGGCCATAGCCGGAGCTGCCGCGGTAATCCATATCGAGCACCACGTATCCTTTATTTACCAGCGAGCAATTGAAGACGTAGCGCAGGTCGTGATATGAGCCCCACTGCTTCAGCACACTGGTGGCGTAGCCGGAGCCATGAATGAAGAACACAGCCGGGCGAGGCTTCTGGGTGCGATCGTCGGGACGGTAGCCCGGCGGCAGAAACAGCCGCGCGGCCACCCGCTTCCCATCGCCGTGCGAGGGAAAGCTGACCACGCGCGCATCCGGCCACGGATATTGGGCAAACTCCGGCCGCGGCGAAGTGGTCACACGATGATCGCCTACATACAGGTCAAACGGATTCTTCACGTCGGCGATCATCATCGCGATATCGCGCCCGTCTTCTGAGACGATCCCGATGTTCAATCCTTCGCGCGACGACAGCTTCTCCTTGCCGGCGCCATCGGGACGGATGCGGTAGAATTGCCGCTCGGCGGTGCCGGCCTCGGTCGAAGCGTAGTAGATGAAGTCGCCCGCCCACTGCGGTTCATGACCGAACGAGCGATCGTTATCCACTTCCCAGGCGCCGTGTGTAAGCTGCCGCGCATCGCCGCCCTCGCGCGGGACTACGTAAAGATGCGACCAGCCGTCGCGTTCGCTGGTGAACAGAATGCGGCTCGCATCGGGCGACCAGACCGCGAAGAATGGCTCGACCCACGCGGCATCTTTGTCTTCCGCCACCACGTGCGCCTTGCCGCTGACCGGATCGTTCACCAGTATCTGGGCGCGCTTCAGATCGGCGTTGACTTCCGTACGTAGCAGCCAATGCGAATCGGGCGACCAGCGCGGCGTACCGAACGAGAATACTTTCTCGCCCCACGGGCCGGCCTCCATCGCGACCGCAGTTCCGCCATCGGCCGGGACCACGAACGTTTTCACGTCGGGCGCCGGATCGCCCGGCAGCGAGCGCGGGAAGCTGCTGGCCGTCACCAGGCGCCCTGAATAATTGGGCAACAGCAGTTTGCGGCCGGCGCCGGCACGTTCGGTGTAAACGAACTTCTTTCCATCGGGCGACCAGCGCCATCCGCCGAGCGAATTGCCTTCGCCCTCGATCTCGGTCACCTGCCAGAGCTGGCCCGTGTGCAGGTCCTGCACGTAGAGCTGCCCTTCGCGCGAGAAGGCCAGCCTGTTGCCGTCGGGCGAAAAGGCGGGATTCGTCTCGGGGGTCCTGGTCCGCGTCAGCCGGAATGGCGGCTCCTGGCCGGATGTCTTCACCAGGTACAGATCGCCGTGATACGAGAATGCCGCGCGCGCGCCATCTTCGGAAATATCGAACGCGCCGATACCCGCCGATGGTTCAGTATATTGCTTCCGGCGCGCATCCTTCTCCGCTTCCGAGCGATTGAGAGGATGATCCGGGATCGATGCGAGATTCGTCAGGCGCGCGAGGTGCTGCGTATCCGGATGGTAGGCGTACAGGTCCAGGAAGTGCCCGCCTTCGGCGTTCCACAAGAACACCAGCACGTGCCCATGCTTGGACCAAGTAGCCCTGGCGGGCGGCGTTCCCCAGGCGAACGGACGCGTGAACAGGCGAGCGAGCGGCCAGGGTTCCGCGCCCAACGAACACGCAAATAGCGCGAGAATGGCGGCAAATCGCATCGGCGTTTGCCAAGATTACCACAGATCGGCGGCGGTACGCGGTGGAGCGACCGCTGGAAGCGGGGTGCGAACTACGGTGTAATCTTGTAAACCACGCCTCCGTTTGCGGTGCCGCCATTTGCGGTGGTGCCATAGAGCTCGCCATTCGGTCCGAGGATGGGGCCCGTGTAGGGTAAGGCCCCGCCGGGACCGCCAATGAAGCCGAAGGGGAGACCGCCGTTGTTTCCCGTAAACGTGTCCAAGACCGTGAAGGCGCCTGCCGGACTCAGCTGGAAGACCACACCACAACCCTGGTTGACATCGCAGGTCGGATCGCCCCCGTACGCTGTGGTGCCGTAGATGTTGCCGCCGCTGTCACGCACTATAGACTCCGGTGCGCCGCCGTCGGCGCCGTCCGTGAAGGTGTACAGGACTTTGTACGTGCCGCCGGTGCTGAGTTGGAAGACCACGCCGGAACCGTCCAAACCGGTGCTCAACTTACCATAGTCGGCCGTTGTACCGTACAGGTTGCCTGCGGCGTCCAGAACGACACCGGCTAGCGGGTAGCCGCCATCGGCCTGAGCGGTGAAACTGTAGAGCACCGAGAAGGCGCCGCCCGCCGAGACCTCGAATACCACACCCGCTCCGATGCCGCCCTCGTTGGTGGTTCCGTAAAGGTTGCCCGCCGAATCAAGCGTCAGCACCGGGTTGGGGAGAGCGCCATCGTCGCCTCCGGTGAAGCTGTGAAGCACGGTGAATTGTTCGGAAGGAGTGAGCTTGAAGATCATCCCGTTGCCGTACGCGCCGGGCCCCCCCACCCCGTACATGTTTCCGGCCGCGTCCAGAATCACCTGATCTGCCCCAATGGGGTAGGCGAAGGTGTACACCACCGAGTACTGACCCGATGGCGGGATCTTGAATATGCACCCCAGCAAATGGCCGGCACTCGGCTCCACGGCGGTTCCGTAGAGATTGCCCGCTGAATCCAGGGTCAGGCCCGTGCCGCCGCAGCAATACTGGAATTCGTGCAGCGTCTGCGACTGGCCGCTCCTGTTAATTTTATAAATCACGCCCCAGTTGGTTGCCCCGCCATTGATTGTCGTGCCGTATAGGTTGCCCTGCTGGTCCCGGACCACTGGGTTGTATGGATAGGTTCCACGGGGTGCCGGCACAAAAGTATATAGGATACTGGCTGGCCCGTAGCCCGGCAGTTCGAAGATGACTCCCGCCATGCCACCGTACGGCGTTGCCCCGTAGATGTTGCCTGCCGAGTCCAGGGTTACTCCCGGCGTGGGTCCTGTGGAGGCGGGATGCGCGCTGGCCGACGCGCCCGGGAAATGGTACAAGGTCTCAAGCTGGCCCGCGGTGGTTAGCTCGTACACCGTTCCAGGGCCCGCTGTGCCGCTCTTCTGCGTGGTGCCATAAAGGTTGCCCGCCGCGTCCATGGCCAATCCCGATTCCAGCTCGTTCGGCCCTATGTCGTCAAAGGTGTGCAGGGTCTTCAGGCTGCCCGAGGTGGTCAGCTCAAATATCGCTTCGGTAACCGTGCCGTAGAGGTCTCCAGCCGAATCCCGGACTAGACCCGCTTTCGTCGCGGAACTCTTGAAGGTGAATAGCACGGTCATCTGCCCGGTGGTACCCAGTTTGAATATGGTCCCGGGCACGTAAGCCGGGTAGGGCTCTCCGAAGGTCGTGCCGTATAGGTTTCCATCCGGGTCCGAGATTACGCCGCCATATGGATATACTCCGGCGGGGGCGCCGGTAAAGGTGTAGAGCACCGTCTCCTGCCCGGCTGGGGTGATCTCATAAACCAAACCGAGGTTCGCGGATCCGCCGTAAACCGTGGTTCCGTACAGATTTCCAGCGGAATCCAGGATCACGCCCGCATACGGGTTGCCACCGTCCGTGCCGCCGGTGAAGGCGTACACCACCGTTTCCTCACCGCCGGCAGCAATCTTGTATACTACGCCCGCGTTCGCGGGCCCGCCGGAATAAGTGGTTCCATACAGGTTGCCCGCCGGATCAATCGTGACACCAGCGGAGGGGCTGGCCCCATCGGCGCCACCCTGGAAGCTGTGCAAGACCTTATAACCTGAACTACTCCACTCGAACACAACGCCCAGGTTGTATGTGCCGCCCTGGTTGGTCGTGCCATACAAGTTGCCGTTTGCGCCGCGGATCAACGTACCGCTGGGATTTAGACCATACGGGAAGTTGCCAAAGCTATATATTACGGTGTCAGTGGCGGCTCTTGCCGCCCTCAGCGGTAGCCAACAAACGCACGCCAAGACTAAACAGCCGGTAAGCTTTCTGGATCGCATGTGGGACCCCTTCAGTACGGTAGCGTTGTATTCGTCGGTGCGACTGCCACCGACACGACCTGGTTGGCGCCCGTTTGCGGATTCGTAACCGTGATGGACAGGTTATCGGGAGCCGGCGGCCTGACGCTTGTGTTTACGGCTATCGGACAACCACCCGTCTGGTCATTGGAAGACGCCGCCATGAAAGTAACTGGGCTGACGTCGCTGACAGGCGACAGCGCGGGCAGGAGGCTACTGTAGGGGTCGGCCACCACCGGCAAATTGGCCATGATCGATATCGCGTCGTCCGTCCAGTTGGCGATGTAGACCTGACAATTGGGATTGATGTTGCTATCCCACTTTCCGTGGAGGCCGGACCCGTTGTCGTTGTGAACGTTGAGATATGGGAAGGGAGAGACCGCGGACCCCTGCACCGCGGTCGGCAAGCCCGACAGGAATCCGAACCCGCTGCCCTTGATCGTGATCTGCACCGGCGGCTGCCAAGTAGCGCCGCCCGCCATCTCCGTGTACTGCAGCGACTCGGCGATAATCTGGCTGCAATTGTTGTCAACGAAAGCCAGCGTACAATTGGTCGGGCTGCCGGAGTAAGTGGAATCGTCAACAGGTGTCGGATACTGCGTAGCCACGAAGTCAATCTGCGGTGATCCGGCGCTTGAGCTGCCGCAGTCGAGCGGCAGCGAGGCGCCCGTCTGGTTGGGCCAGGACTGGTTAGGCCAGATAATCTCGCTCGTAGCTGTCGGGGCGTTCACTCCAGGATAGGTCAGGGGGAGCGACGGACCGGTGCTGCAGTTGCTTCCACTGGGAAGAGGGAGCTGCGCCAGGGTTGGCGGCGTCGTAGGAAGCGCATAAACGTCCGTTCCTTGATCGTTCGGATTTACGTAGTCCACGAGCGGAATATATGGTCCCAGAAGGCCTCCGGCTCCAATGTATTCGGCCGTCGAAAACGGTACCGCCGCGCCGGAGCAGTAGAAATTGCCGGCTGGCAGGTTCTCCCGTAGGGTCATCAGGAGCGGGTATGAGGTCGAGAACGGATTCGCCAGCCCGGAGGTGAATCCGTTGAGGTCCAGGACGTTGTAGCCACCCGAGGTCGTCCAAGCCGTGTAGTAGTAGTAAGGGTTCACCCCAGGCGCGACGCCCTGCGCCGTGCCTGTGCCGTTCACGAGCTTTAGCCATGAGGGAAGACTGGAAGTGGGGCCGACATTGACCAGGAGCGTGACGTAGTTATTCGTCGCGGTGAGCGCCAGATCGGCGAGACTGACGAAGGAAACGGCGACGGCGCTGGTCTGCGGATCAACCCCGTCGATATCCCCGATTGCTCCGCTGTTCGCGGGCTGCTGCTGCCAGAACGTCAGGCCGAAATAGCGCAACTGCTCGCTGCCACTCAGCTCGCACCCGCTGCCAGGATTACAGGGCGTTTGCGGCATGGCCGGGAGCTTGAAACGCATGCGGATAATGCACTGCGTGGAGGCGCCGCCGCAGGCGCTCCCGTCGAGTATGTTTGTCAGGTCCGCCGTGGATATGGCCCCGCCTATGTAGGAGTCGTCTGGACCCGGCTGGCCATTCCACTGTGGAGCGCGCGCCCAGGGCACGCGGTTGTAAAAGGCCGGTGGGCCGCTGCTCGGCGGTGTGAGCTGAGTGGGGTCACCATCCGCATAACACGCCTGCGGGGTTAGATTGGCATCGTTAGTGTGATCCTGCTTCTGCGCCGTACTGAGCCAGCCGCTGGTCATAGACGATGGGTCGGAAGCGGAGACCACCGCGCTCGTTTCCGGCGCCATTCCGCCCGCGGCCGAATCGTTCAGCAGCGTCGATTGGATGTAGCTCAAGGAGTAAGGGCACCCCGTCCCGACGTCACGGAAGAAGAGGTAGGGCTGGGCGACGGCGGGGTCGGGCGTGCAGGCGAGACCGTTCGGTGGCGGTTGGCCCTGGGTGCCCTTGCAGTTGTAGTGGGGCAGGTAGGCACGGACCATCAAGCTGCCCGCGCCATTCGGTCCCGCGGACAGCCCGTTGCTGAAGGTGTGGGGCTGGTGGCCGGCGGTGTCCACCATGTGCGGGTCGAGGCCGCTATCGGGAACGTCCGGCTGCATGGTGTTGGTGTTCCAGTCGATGGACAGGTGGCGCTGGGTGGCATCCAGCAGGTTGTCCTCTTCGTAGGGCGTGATGCCGCATCCGTTGACTGGCGCGGGCCAAGCCGGGACGGCGCCGAGGCTGATCGGCACGAGGTACGGTTGGCTGCCCGTGTTGGGCTGGTCTGGGGTGAAGGGGTTTGTGCCCCCATTCGATTGGGCGATAGCAGGATCTATATCCGCGTCGGCCACGTGGTGCGCGATGCTATAGTGCTCGTCATTGACCGCCACCGAGAAATAGCGCACGTCAGGAAAGACCCCCCCCACCACGAGCTCCAGGCAGTAGCCGGTGCTTGCCATCCAGTTGGCGAGGTTGTTCAGGCTGTAGTAAACCGGGAAGTACGTGGCATTGAGGTCACCTGAAGAGTTTTGGGCGCTTGCCTTCGGCATCGGGACCGCATAGTTCGCGATGACACTGGGTGTGCCATAGCTCGCATAAAAATCCCCACCGGCCGGTGCCGTCGCCAGGATAGTTGATGGCGCAGGCCGGCAACTAGCTGGAGCGTTGTATTGGGACCATGCTGGGGTAGCCAAAAGGCAGCAGGCGGCCAGCAGAACCGGGACGGCTGAGCACGCGGGGTAGCGCAGTGGGCCGGAGCCCGGGCGATTCGTGCGACAGATCACCGTGAGGAGCATAGGGTCAATTCTGGATGTCGTGGGCAGGGTTTGTCAAGACGCAAGCACAGCCGACTCGTACTAATGTTTACGTCAACAAATCGTAAGCCTCATGGCCCTGCCGCTCCTTCGGGTTGACAACTAACATGAGCCGCCTTTATACTCAGGTAAGATGTCAACCCAGGATGAGAAAACCCGGCTGGCGCTCCTGCAGGGCACGCTCGACCTTTTGATTCTGCGCATCCTGGTCTTCGGCCCGCAGCACGGCCAGGGGATCGCGCGCGCCATTCAGTCCAACTCCGAAGAAGCGCTGCTCGTCGATCATGGCGCGCTGTACCCCGCGTTGCAGCGCATGGAAGCGCAAGGCTGGATCTCCGCCGAGTGGGGCGTCTCCTCCAACAACCGCAAGGCCCGCTTCTACACCATCACCGCCAAGGGACGCAGGCAGCTCACACAGGAGACCAGCCGCTGGCGACAGATGGCGGAGGCCATGGGGCGCATATTGGATCTGGAAAAGCTCGCATAGCAGTTGGCGCTTTAGCCGGCTTTAACAGTAGGGCATGCCGGTCAGAATATCCGCTCCTGCCGCTTCAACGTTCCGAACGATCCGAGGTTGGCCACGGCGAAGGCGAAGCGATATTGGTTCTCGTTGCGCGTACCGAAATCCAGCCGCGCGAATTGCACGCTGAATCCACAGCAATCGGTATTGTAAGTCGCCTGCACGATGGCATACTGCAGCTTCGCCTGGCGATAGTCATAGATCGCCACAAAGGCCGCATTCCATCCGCGCCGCGTCTGATTCCCGATGCCGAAGGTGGTGCGCAACTGATTCTCGCTCGGTAGCAGATTGGGATCGGAGTGCACTTCATCGTGGCCCACCGAGATGAAGTACGAACCCTTCCGCCAGTCGGCGCTGGCCATGCTGGCGACGAAGGCGTGACGCACCTCGTCGTAATCCGCGCGCCATTCGAACGAAATGTTCCAGAGCGGCGTGGCGCGGAGTTCCGATACCAGCGGCGAATAGGTGCGCGGGCCATCCAGAAAGGTGAAAGGCGTCAGGTCGAGTTGAGTCAACAGCACGTTGCGCTGCCCTGGAAGCAGCGCGCCGCCGAAGCTAGGATCGAAATACTTCGCGGCCGAGAGCTGCCAACTGAAGACTTCCGAAACATCGTTTCCGCGCTTGGCGTAGATGCGATTGGCGAGTGAGAAAGTAACCTGGTTAGTATTGGAAAGCAGGTCCGTTTCATCGAAGTGGACTAACTTATTGATCTCGGTTCCGATGCCTGTAACATAATCGTAAGTAATCCGCGGCTCGATCACGTGCTTCAACTTATCGCCTAGCCAGCTCTTGCGGTTAAATACCCGTGAGAAAGAGGGCGGCACCAGGTCGAATTTGAATTCGCGCGCGCTCCGCACCAGGCCGGAATCGATCACGCGGTTGAAACCGTCCTGGTAGGGCGCCTGCGTCTCGCCGTAATAGGTCTCGTCGACCGTGAAGCTGGGGATCAGATGAAAATCGCCCACATGCAGCGACGTGGCGATGGTGGGGGCAAAGTCCATGCGCGTGTCGAACACGCTGGTCTCGAAATGCCCTTGCAGTTGATAGTCGCTGTTGTCGCTCACGCACGGTTCCGCCGCCGTGGTTCCCTGCCGCGCGCCGGATGTCGTGCAATAGAAGTCCGGCTCGCTCCGCGACACCAGGCCGCCGCTTGAGTTCAACGAATACCAGATCGGCAAATCCGGCGCGATTTGGTGATCGCGGCTGGTCAGGTCGAGTTCCGGCAATTTCCGGATGGTCACCGCATTTGTATTGTTGTTGATTTCGAGGCTGGTGAAATCCTCCGCGCGGGACATGACGGTGTCGAACGTGTAAGTGGACCAATCTTTATTCAAAAACGCCACCGAGTTCACTTCGCTGAACACCGCTTCATTGAACGAATCGGAAAACGCTTCGCGGAAGGTGAACGAACTCAGGTAATTGATGGACCCGCGCGCCGTCCAACCATCGCCCAGGTCCGCCTTGCCGGCGATGGAGAATGTGTAGCCGCCCTGCTTGATGCGCGTGCCGTTCACCGGCAGGCCGCGATCCTGCACGCCGAAAAGGATGGCATCGAAGTCGGCTTTGTCGGTCGGCTTGCCGCGCAGTTCCAGGTGGTGCGCGAAGCCGCGCTCGGTGTAATCCTGCACATGATAGGTTGCATCGTAGCTGCGATTGATGGCCCAGAAAGCGCCGCCGCCCAGCATAAAGCCGCGCGTCGAGCTGTGGCCGATATTGGGCATCAGCAGGCCGGTGCGCCGGGGCACCTTTTCGAGCGACTTATAAAAGAACGGCGTGAAGAAAAGCGGCAGCTTATGTAACAGGAATTCCGCGTGATACGCCTTGGCCGATTCCTGCGGTACGACCACAAATCGCGGCCCCTTCAACTTCCACCACGGGTTCGGGATTCGACAATTGGTCAGGAAGCCGTTGTAGAGAATGTAGCGGCCGTCGATGCGCTCGGCCCACTGGCCCTGAAAGTAATAAGGATTAATGCTGGTGAGGATGCCCGGCCGCGTGTCGATGCGCGGCGAAGTCGTGCCACGCACATCGTAGAATTTTCCTTTCTGCGTTTTGGTGTTGTACTCCAGGTGATCGGCCCAGATTTTTTCGCCGCGCTCGAACTGTTCGAAGTACGCGTTGCCGCGCGCCTCCACGTCTCCGGTATCTTCGTTGTAATCGATTTCCTCGGCGCGGAAAAGCATGGAGACGTTCTCCATCTCGGCGTGACCGCGCAGATGCCAGATTTTTCCCTCCGCTTCCTGGTTGATAGCAAAGACATTCCATTCGTGGGGTGGGGGCGCGTTCGGACGCGGCCGATATATGCGTTGATTGGGTTGTGCGGCGGTGCCTTCCTGCCGCTGCGGGACCAGGATCGAGGGCGGAGGTATCTGCGCGCAGAGCGGTGCGTCTACCAACATCAGCGCTGCCAATGCCACGACGATAACTTTGTACGTACTACTCGAAGAAAGTTCGTGACAAAGATGGCCGATTATGTTACCAACAATGTGAGGACGTGTGCGCGGGAGAGGTCTCAATCGGCAAACGTACCACACGAGACTCCTCATTTGCACCCTTTGATGCGTCGCCATGACTTGTAGTTACTGCCGTTACCTGAATTCGGACGAAGAGCGCCGCTGCCGCCGTTGCGGCCGTCCGCTCTACGATGTTTATGCAGCAGCTACCAGAGGCAATTTAGCTGCCGTGCCCAATCCAGTGCGCAGCGAACCTGCCGCCGCGCCGCAACTGCCGCGCCAGGCGGCCACTCCGCGCCAAGCTATGCTCTTCCAGGATCGGCAGGCCGGCAATGTGATCCCCTTCGACGGCGTGCACGAGAAGCCGTTGCCGCCACAGAAAAGCAAGACCGTCAGCCGTACCTCGACGCGCATGCAGGTGCGCCGTACCGGCACACCTGACGACGCCCAGTCTACACTCGAATTCCTGCAGCCGGCGCCGGCCGCGCCGCGCAAGCTGAGCACCACCGTCGAAGCGGTCATCGATTGCGACGCTCCCGTCGCCGCTCCCATGCATCGCGCCTGTGCCACCGCCATCGACCTCAGCATGGTTCTGATTTCTTACGGATTGTTTCTGACCACGTTCTATCTGGCGGGCGGATCCTTTCCTCCGGGCAAGGCTGGATTCGTGGTGATGAGCGTCTCCGCGATTTTGATCGCGTTGTTCTACGGTTTCCTGTGGGTCTGTGCCGGCGCCACCACGCCGGGCATGCGCGCGCTACGCCTGACGTTGATCAACTTCGATGGCTACCCGCCCGATCGCACCTCGCGTTGGCTGCGCTTCATGGGCGCCTGCCTCGGCTATTGCGCCGGCGGTCTTGGACTGTTATGGGCGCTGCTCGATGAAGAGAGCCTCGCCTGGCACGACCACATCTCGAAGACATTCCCCACCTTCCAGGGACCCGAGACCAGCTTCGTCCGCCGGCGGTAAAGCTCAGTCGGCCGCCTGTTCGGCCGATTCCCAGCGCGCCGAGACTTTCCCGATCCGCGCGACAGCATCCATCAGATTTTCCAGCGAATTCGCATAGCTGAACCGGATGTAGCCCGATCCATACGCGCCGAACGAGCCGCCGTTCAAACCCGCCACGCCCGCTTCGTCGAGCAGAAAATCGGCGAGCTCCTTCGAAGGAATGCCGGTGCCCTCCACGTTGGCGTACGCATAAAACGCGCCTCCCGGTACCGTGCAGCGGAATCCGGGAATACCGTTCAGACCTTCGCAGAACGCGTCGCGCCGCCGCCGGAATTCCGCGACCATGGCATCCACCGGCGCCTGCGGACCGCGCAGGGCCGCAATTCCCGCCCGTTGCGTGAAACTCGCCACGCACGAGCACGAATTCACCATCAGCTTGGTTACCGCGTCCGTCAGCCATACCGGCATCACGCCGTAGCCCATACGCCAGCCGGTCATCGCATAAGTCTTTGAGAAGCCGTCCAGGATGATCGTCTTCTCCAGCATGCCCGGATAGCGCGTGATCGAAACCGGAGCGTCTTCGTAATAAATCCGCGAATAAATTTCGTCCGCCAGCACGATCAGGTCACGCTCGCGCACCATGTCCGCGATCGCGCGCATGTCTTCCTCCGGGATCACGCCGCCCGTCGGATTCTGTGGCGAGTTGAGCACCAGCATTTTCGTCCGCGGGCTGAGCTTGTCACGCAGCAGATCCAGGTCGAAGGAAAATCCGCGGCTCTCGACCAGCGGTATCGCCACTGGCGTCGCGCCCAGCGTCCGGATCATCGATTCGTAAATCGGAAAACCGGGGTTGGGATAAATCACCTCGTCGCCCGGCTCGAGCAGCGCCATCATGGGGAAAAAGATGATCGGTTTGCCGCCCGGCACCACCGACACATGTTCCGGACCGACACGGATACCGCGGCGCATTGACACATCTGCGGCGATCGCTTCGCGCAACTCCGGATAGCCTTGCGTGGGGCCGTAGTGCGTCCAACCATCAGCCAGCGCGCGCTGTGCCGCCTCCACGATGTGCGCCGGCGTGGCGAAGTCCGGCTCGCCGATCTCCAAATGGATGACGCTGCGCCCTTGTGCTTCGAGCGCCCGCGCGCGCACCAATACGTCAAAGGCGGATTCCACGCCAATGCGGCTCATGCGTGCGGCTAGCTTCATGCGATCTTCCTGAAGAACGGTACGCCATCGCGCACTTCCACTTCCGCCACGCGGTCCTCGATCGCCACGCGATCGCCCAGGATGCGCCCCGTCACGCGGCCGCCGGAATCGAGCGACACAATGGCCGTCTGGTAAGGCACGTCCGCCGCAAAGGCGTCGGGCGCGGAATAAATCACCGTCTCGGTGTAAACCGTTCCGCTTTCGCCGTTCATATCGTCCCCAAAATAGTGACCACGCACGTAGCGCCGGATCCGCCTAAATTCTGCGCGAGCGCCAGCGCATGCCGCGGCACTTGTCGCTCGCCGGCTTCGCAGCGCATCTGCAACACCAGATCGCAGATCTGCGCCGCGCCCGTCGCACCCACGGGATGGCCCTTCGATTTCAAACCGCCGCTGGTGTTGACCGGTTTGTCGCCGTTGCGCGCGGTGTGTCCTGCAAGCGAGAACGGCCCGCCCTCGCCGCGCGGCGCGAATCCCAGGTCCTCGAGCGCGATGATTTCGGCGATGGTGAAGCAGTCGTGCACTTCGGCGAGCTGGATATCCGCCGGCCGCACGCCGGCCATGCGATATGCTTTTTCCGAAGCCAGCCGGACGGCGGGAAAGGTCGTGATATCCGGCTTCTGATCGAGCGCCACGAAATCGGAGGCTTGCGCGATGCCCAGCACGCGCACCGGCTTGTCTGTGAACTCGTGCGCGCGCTCTGCCGGAGCGAGCAGCACCGCCGCCGCGCCGTCGCTGATCAGCGAACAATCGTACAGGTTCAGCGGTTCGGCGATGGGCTTGCCGGCCATGGCCTGTTCCATGGTGATGGCCTTGCGCATGTGCGCATCGGGATTCAGCGCGCCATTGGCATGATTCTTCACCGCGACCGCGGCCAGGTGCTCGCGTGTGGTGCCGAACTGATACATGTGCCGCCGCGCGATCATGGCAAATAGCGAAGCGAACGTCGAACCGGCCTTGATCTCGCCGGAACAATCGCCCGCCGAGGCCAGGATCTCCGTGACTCGCGGCGTGGGCTGCGAAGTCATCTTCTCTACGCCGGCCACCAGCACGATGTCGTAGACGCCGCTCGCCACGCCGGTGAATGCATGAAAGAACGCCGATCCGCTCGACGCGCAGGCGCCCTCGATGCGCGTAGCCGGCACGCCTTGGATGCCCAGCGCGGTCGACACGTACGGCGCCAGGTGATTCTGCCCAACGAATGCCGGCCCCGCAAAATTGCCGAGGAACACGGCTTCCACTTGCGCCGGATTGGCGTGCGCGTTCCTGAGGCATTTCTCGCCGGCCTCCACGGCTAACGAACGCAGGTCGCGGTCCGGAAAAGCGCCAAATGGAGTCTTGCCGATCCCCACGACGGCTACAGGTCTCATACCCTCAGCTTAGCAGCGGGCCCGGCCAGGTTGACAGCATGACTGGGCGTCAGTCACCATGATATTTGCCCATGCCGAAGTCCGAAACAACCAGCCGCCGCAGCATGGCGCCGGATCTGCGCCGGCGCGATTTGCTGGATGCAGGCGAGCGCATCATCCTCCAAAAAGGTTCCGCCGCTACCACGGTCGACGACATCACACGCGCTGCGGGAGTCGCCAAGGGCACGTTCTATCTGTATTTCAAGTCCAAGGACGATCTGCTCGAGGCGCTGCGCGTCCGCTTCATCGACGGCTGCCGGAAGCGCGTCGACACGCTGACTGCCAAGCTTCCCGAAACTGACTGGACGGGCAGGCTGGATGCCTGGGTGGATGGCGGCATCCGGCACTATCTCGATCACCTCGAGCTGCACAACGTTCTGTTCGAAGCCGGCCAGCACAATCATGGCTCGATGTCCGACAGCCCGCTGGTAGCGCGGCTCACGGAGTTGATTCGCGCGGGTGCGGACGCGCGGGCGTGGCCGGCGGAGAATCCCGAGTTGGTGGCGCTCTTTCTGTTCTACGCGTTGCACGGCGTCGTGGACCACATCGTGACCAGCCGCAGAACGGATCATAAGGCCGTGATCCGGCTGAGCCAGAAGATCGTGCGGCAGACGATGGGACTGGCCGAGGCCGCCGCGCGCCGGGTCACGCGGTCTTAGCCCAGATCGCATCCACGTGCCGGAAGCGGCGCGCTTCCCAGACTTCCGACAATCCCGATTTGGCCGCCACCGAGTCAATCCCACTGGCCGATGGGAAACCGGCGAAGCGGATGAGCCGGCCGAAGGTGCGGCCCAGCCACGCGGGGAAGACGTGGTCGCTGTAAATCAGATAGCCGCCGGGACGCAACACGCGGATCATCTCGGCGAGGGCCCGTTCCCACTCGGGAATGTGATGCGTCGTCATGCTGGTGGCGACCACATCAAATGCGCCGTCCGGAAAATCGAGTGCGGTAGCGTCCATCACGCGGAAACGTAGATTCTGGCGCGCGGCTCTCTCTTTAGCGGCGGCCACTTGATCGGGATCGACATCGACGCCGGTAACGTCCAAGTGAGTCGCGCCAGCGATCTCGCTGGCCGCGAAACCGACTCCGCAGCCGACATCCAGGTAGCGCCAGCCGGATTGTGTGCGAATGCGCCCCAGCAGTTGCAAGGCCCGATTCGCGACGGTGTGGACGCGGGTGGGCTGGTTCACGAAACGTTTTTCGAAGGCGGTCATTTTCATACCAGCGATTATGACTGACCGTCAGTCAGTTTGTCAAGACGGAAAATGTGTGGAATGAAAATGTGGGGAAACTGCGGTTCAGGCGTGGGACGATCGATCTTCGAGAACGCTGAGGCGGGTATCCAAATCGGACAGCCGGCCCATGATCAGGTCGAAGCGCGTGTTCATGCTGGTTTCAAGCGACAGGATGCGGGCTTCGGTGCGTGACTCCAGGCTGGCGACACGCGCTTCCAGGCTGCTCATGCGCGCCGAGAGGGCATTGAAGAGAAATCCATTGCCGATCATGCCCAACACCAGCGCGACGGCCGGAATCCCGATAGCGAGGTAAAGTTGCGTTTCCGTCACCGTTGCACGCTAAAATCAGAATAACGCCGGCAGGAAGCGCCTGCCAGCTTTATATCCACGTTTTGTACGGCTTCGGCGTCACTTTGATAGAAACCGTGGAAGCCGTCATCTACGCCCTGATGCAAGACGCCGTCGATCCCGGCCTGGAACTCCTGGAGCGGCAGAACCGGTTTGTCTCTGAACACTTACGGCGAATCTTCGTGCAGATCTACCGGATCGTGGGCAACGTCGCGGACGCTCAGGATTTAACCCAGGAGTCCTTCATCAAGGCTTTGCAGCGGCAAGAACAGCTCAAAGATGAACAGAAGGCCGCGCATTGGCTGTCGCGGATCGCCACAAACACGGCTATTGATTTCCTGCGCCGCAACGGTCGCGTCGCCTACTGCGAAATCGAAGCGGCGCCGGAAAGCCACGATGAGAGTCCGGAGGACATTCTGCTGCGCAGCGAACGGCGCGACTATCTGGAAGATGGTCTGCGGCTGCTCACCGCGCGCGAGCGGGCAGCCCTCATGTTGCGCGATGTGGAAGGCTTGCCCACCGAAGAAGTAGCGCGGCGGCTGGATTGCTCGAAGGCCACCGTGCGATCGCACATCGCCAACGCGCGGATCAAACTCCGCCGATATATCGAAAAGAGGAAGCCATGACGCATCCGAGCGAGTCGATTCTGGCGCTTTACGCGGGCGGCGACCTCGGCTGGCTGGCGCGGCGCCGCACCGAACGGCATTTGGCGCGTTGCGGCGAATGCCGCGGCGAGGTGCAGGGATTCCTGGCCGTTACCGATAACCTGATCCAGTCGAATGCATTACCGGTGATACCCTGGAGCCGCATGGCCGCCGAGATGCGCGCTAACATCCGGCTGGGCCTGGCAGCCGGCGAATGCGTGCGTAGCGAACCGCTCTCCGGACCGCTGGCGTGGATGTCGAACGTACGCACGCTGGCGGCCTGTGCCAGCATCTTTGCCGTGGTCGTCGCCGGCACATTCCTCGAGCGGCCCTCGCCGCCGTCGCCTCCCGTGGCGGCCCGCACGGGCGCGATCTTGCGGGCTACGGCGGATGGCATCGAATTGAATCAGGGGGGCGAAACCTTGAGCCTGTTGCACGCCCGCACGGGCGAGGTCACTTACTCCGCAGGCGCCCAGGGATCCATGCGGGCCGGCTATGTGGATTCCGATACCGGCAATGTGACGATCAATGACGTGTATGTCCAGTAAGATTGCAGTTCTTATCGTGGCGGGACTCAGCGTGCTCTGCGCGCAGGAACCCCCCCTCGACAACTCGGTGAAGATCAACCTGCCGGCGGATTCGCCGCTGACCTTGATCTCGGCAAACCTGGGCGAGTCGCATGTCAGCCAGCGCGGCAGCGCCGTGGTGCTCGATCTGGACATGGCGCTCACGCTGCATAACTCCAGCATGAATCGCGTGCGCGGCGTCACGCTGCTGGTCGCCGCGCAGGAAGTCACACCGGGCGGCAAGGCTTCCGTCGCCGTGCCCAGTCTGGACGTCGCTCCGAATCAGAATTTTCCGGTGCGCATCAACTTGCGGCTGCTGCGCCCCGCGCAAATGAGCGGCGGTCCCCTGGTGCAGGTCAGCCTGGATGGCGTGCTGTTCCAGGATTACTCGTTCTACGGGCCGGACCGGCTGGATTCCCGCCGCACCATGACCGCGTGGGAAATGGAAGCCCAGCGCGATCGCAAATATTTCAAATCGATTCTCGCCGCGCATGGTATGGAAGGCCTGAAGCACGCCATGCTCGAGACCTTGAGCCGCCAAGCCGAACGTCCGCGCCTGGATGTCCAGGTGTCGCGCGGCAGCGTGGTCAGTTCGGCGGCTCTGCCGGAGCACAACGTCCACTTCGCCTTCCTGCACTTCCCCGGCGCGCCGGTCGAGCCGCTAGAAGGATGGGCGGAGATCGCCGGCAATGAAGCGCGCAATCCGCGCATCGATGTGCGGAACCTCTCCAGCCGCCAGGTGCGCTACGTCGAGATTGGTTGGATCGTGACCGACCGCCAGGGCAACCAGTTTATGGCTGCCTCCGTCCCGGCTTCCGGCCCCGGGTTCAATCTGAAAGCCGGCAGCACCAGCCGGGTCCTGCAAGACACGGCTCTGCGCTTCTCGAAGAGCGGCGGCGGGCAGGTGTCGATTGCCGGCATGACCGGCTTTGTCGGGCAAGTGGAATTCGCCGATGGCAAGGTCTGGATCCCCGAGCGCGCAGCTTTGGCCAATGCTCAACTGCTGGGTATCATGGCGCCGTCGCCCGAAGAACAGCGTCTGATGGATCTCTACCGCAAGAAGGGTCCCAAGGCCCTCGCGGACGAATTGAATAAGTTTTGACGCGCCGCTGGCATCTGATCTGCTCTCGCATCCGCCGATGCGCCCGACCGCCGCGTTTCTCCTGACTGCTTCGTTGGCCTTCGCCCAATTCAAAAGCACCGTACCACTGGTGGTTGCGCCCACTACCGTTACCGACGCGCAAGGCCACCTGGTCGACGGGCTCACTGCCGGCGATCTGACCTTCTTCGACAACAGCGTGCCCCAGAAGATACAAGTCCACGAGACCTTCGACCCGATTTCGCTGGTCGTGCTGATTGAGGCCAACTCCGCCTCCGCGGCCATTCTCGACAAGCTCGGCGGAAGCGGCATCCTGTTCTCCGATTTGCTCTCGTTGCCGGCCGGAGAGACCGCCTTGGTCGCGTTCAGCGACGAAGTCAAAGTGCTTGAAGACTTCACTGCGGACTCCTCCAAGCTGACCACCGCGCTCCACGACCTGCGCGTCGAAGGCGATGGGTGCGTGCTGCTCGAAGGCCTGCGCACGTCGCTACATATGCTCTCGACGCGCGCCGCGCACCGCCGCCGCATCCTGCTGGTGATCGCCGAACGCCGCGACCGCTCCAGCAAAATCAAGGTGGACGATCTGCTCGAAGATGGCGCGCTCCAGAAAACCACCGTCTATTGGCTCACCTATTCGACTTTTCTGGCGCCCTTCACCAATCGTCCGAAAACCAAATGGGACCGAATGACCGACGAAGAGAAAGCCGCCACTCACGCGCAGCAGGGAAAGTATAAGTATCCGTATCCGGAAGAAGAGGAGCCGCTGCCGCCCGAAATGCCGCCCGGCAGCCTGTTGAGCATCTTTACCGAGCTGCACCAGAAGACCAAGGTGGATGTCGCCAGCCTTCTCACCCGCACCACCGGCGGCCGCACCTACTCTTTTCTCAAACAAAGCGCCCTCGAAGACGCGATCCAAGCCGTCGCCGACGAAGTGCACCGGCAATACATCGTCAGCTTTCAGCCGAAGCCTGATGCAGCCGGGCTATACCATACGATTCGCGCCGAAGTGAAAAGCAGGCCGGATTTGCACGTGCGCACCCGCGCCGGATATTGGAGCGTGCCGTAGCTACTTCACGCCGAGCCAGTAACCCGGCCGCGTCCGCACTTTCAGATCTCTGCGGCTGGCGACCTGCACGGTGATCTGGTGGAAGCCGCCCTCATCCTTGTTATTGGGGTTGTATGAGATGAGATATTGGCTGTGCAGCTCCGCGCCGATGCGCTGGACAGCGTCCTCGAGGCCGCGCTGCCGCACGAAGCCCAACTGTTCGCCGCCGGTGCCCCTGGTGAAGACTTCCGCCGGATTCTGCACAAAGATGGCTTTCGCATCTTTGAAGACTTCCACCATCATCGGGACAAACTGTGCGCTGCTGCCGTCGCTGCCCGTGGCCTGCATCACCGTGTTGGGAGTCGCGACCGCGTTGGCGGGAAGGGGCGTCATAGCCGGCGGCCGGTTATCGGGCCGGCCTGGATCGGCCTTCGCCATCAGGCTCGTCACCACCCGCGAAATATCGACAGTATAAATGCTCACATTCGCCAGTTGCGCGGCGATCAGGGTTTCGCGGGCGCGCGCTTCGCTCGAACTATCGCGCGTTTCGCTCACCAGCAGGATCACCCGGCGGCGGTTCTGCGGACGCGTCCGCAACTGCCGCACGCCTTCCTCGACGGCGTCAATCATGCGGTTCTGGCTGCTGCCCGGCTGAATCCTCTTGAGCGCCTCGGTGATTTTGTCCGGGTCGGACGTGAATTCCTGCAGCGTGCGGATACGCGAATCAAACGCGACCACAGAGGCTTCACCCTGGTCGCCGATCACCATCGGCTCGACCAATGATCCAATCCGCCGGATTTGCGGCAGCACCGATTCGACGCGGTCGTTGGCTTCCACGGCGATCACCATGGAGATCGGCTGAAAAGCCACGTCCACGTGGATGTCCTGTTCTTTGTCGTTGTCGAACAGATGAAACTGATTGGCCTGCAGATTATCGACGAAGTCGCCCTCGCGATCGAGCACCGTAACCGGCGCCACCACCACTTCCACGGGAACCCGGATGAGCGGCAAATTGCTCGTATCCACAGGCTTTTGAGTGTCCTGCGGGCTTTGCGCGCAGAGGCCCGCCGACAGCAGTCCCACCAGCATCCATCGCATTGTAGCCATGTGATTCCTGACGTTATGAGTTTCCCAAACGTTGCGCATCGGTGTGCTCGGTGTGACCTCGCAGTAGATCAAGCACGTGAGGCACCAATTCCACGATAGCATCGAGAGACTCGACCGCGCCGCGTGGCGAGCCAGGCAGGTTGACGATGAGCACCTCGCCGCGCGTGCCGGCCACGGCGCGCGACAGGGCGGCCATCGGGGTGGCGCGCGCGCCACGCCCGCGCATTAACTCGCTGAAGCCTGGGATTTCTTTGTCCAGAACGGCCCGGGTGGCCTCCGGCGTGACGTCCCGTGGCGCTACGCCCGTGCCGCCGGTCGTGAAGATGGCCGATACGATGTGCGCGTCGGCCAGAGCCGCCAGCCGGTCGCGAATTTGCGCCGCATCGTCCGCGATGACTTCCGCGACCGATACGCGCCACCCCAACTGTTCGAGGCGCTCCCGCACCGCCGGACCGGAGGCGTCGCGCCGCTTGCCGGCATGCACTGAATCGCTGATGGTCAGCACTGCGGCTTCGATCATGAGCTGAGTGTAGCGCAGCGGCCGCTCAGCAGCCGGAAGGCGCGGCGTGCCACGATCAACTCCTCATTGGTGGCCATGGCCAGCACCGCGACCGGCCCGCGCGAGACGATGCGGTCTCCGCTCGCCCGCTCGTTCCTTTCGGGATCGAGCTGGATGCCCAGGAATTCCAAACCAGCGCAGCAGGCCGCGCGCAGGGCGGCCGAGTTTTCGCCGATCCCGCCCGTAAACGCGACTGCATCCAGTCCGCCCATGGCTGCGGCGAAAGCGCCGATGCTCTTCTTTACCTGGTAGACAAAGACTTCCAGCGCTGCGGCAGCCTGCAGATCGCTCGTCGCAGCGGCCTGCTGCAGATCGCGCACATCCCCGCCTGCAATTCCGGAAAGCCCTGCCAGGCCGCCCGTCTGCGCCAGTTGCCGCCGCACTTCCGCGCAGGTCCAGCCGTGCCGCTCCATCATGAACAGCGCCGCGAACACATCCAGGTCGCCATGCCGCGTCGCATTCTCCAGGCCGGATTGCGGCGAGAAACCCATCGTGGTGTCCACCGAACGGCCGTGATCGATGGCGCAGATCGACGAACTGCCGCCCAGGTGGCAGCTCACCAGGCGCGTCTCGCGGCCCAGCAGTTGCGCGCAGCGCCCTGCGACGTATTCGTGCGACGCGCCGTGGAATCCAAATTTGCGCACTCCTTCGTCACGCCACTGTTGCGGTACTCCGTACAATCGCGCGTACACCGGCGCGCCGGCGTGAAACTCCGTCTCGAAGGCGGCCACTAGCGGCACGCCCGGCATGCTCTCGCGGAAGGCCTGTATGGCCGCAAGATAGATCGAATTGTGCGCCGGGGCGGCCGGCAGATAATCCGCCAGTGCCTGCAGCACGCCGTCATCGATCAGATACGTGCCGCAATACTGCGGCCCGCCATGCACGGCTTTGAAAGCCACTGCATCTACCGGTACATCGCCGGTGGCAATCTGCGCAATCGCCGCGTGATAGTCCGAGACGCGCTCGAAGCGGCCGCGCCCGAGCACGTTCTCCGCAGGCATCTCGATAATCTGGTATTTGAGCGAAGTGGAGCCGAGATTCGGAATCAGCAGGTTCATCTAAGCCCATGATACTGGGCTCGCAGAGCAGCCAGATTTTTGGTCGCCTGCGCCTGGAAGGGACTCCTGACGGCCGCGCACTCCTTGAAGTACGTGTACGCGTCCTGCGCTTTCTGCAGCTTGTAATTCGTCAGGCCCAGATAGAAGAGCACCTCGGTCTTCAACGCGGCATTCTCTTCGACGAGAGGCAGGGCCTTGCGCAAGTCGTCATTGGCCGGAGCCAGCTTGCCGTCTGCAAAGTACTGCTTTCCGTCCAGAGAGTAGGCCACCCCCAGCACCGTGTTTTTCCGCTTGGTCCAATCGGAGTCGGTCACGCCGTCGGGCTTCGCCTTCGAGTTCATCAGCGTGACGACCTTGGCGCTGTAATCGTGCACCTTCTCCGCATCCTTCTTCTTGGAGGCATCGTCCGTCAGAACCAGCAGCATGTCTTCGCTCGCCTGACCAGACTGCGCGACCTGCTGCGCCAGTGCGACCGCCTTGTCCGGCGCGCCGGATCTTTGATACGCGAGGAACAGCGTGTCGATCCCTTTGGCGTAATATTCACTTTTTGGATTCCGTTTCTGGAGCGCCTCGAGAAGTGCCACCTGCTTCGCTGCATCCGTGGTCTGGAGAGCCATGGCGTAGAGTGAATACTCCGTGTACGTGTTCACCTGGCGCGCGTAATCCACCCGCGCTTTCCAGTTCTCGACGTCGTCGGCATCCTTCGGTTGTGGCGACGCCATCACCCGCTGGGCCAGCTCGGCGGTCGCCGCTGACCACTTCAACACCAAGTCCGGATCCTTTTTCAGCTCGGCCGCCTTCAGCGTCTGCTGCGAGTCTTCGACGCAAGGCTGCGGCATGGCTGCCAGCTTATCGCCCGCAGCCAGCGCCTTGTCGGCGTCCCCGGCTTTCACATAACCGGCCAGCATCTGCTCATAGACCCAGCCCAACGCTTCATGGTGCGGGTATTGATTGGTGAACTGTTCGAGCAGTACCAGCTTCTTCGAGTTGTCCGCCTCCTGCCCGGCCTGCTGGAGCAGTTGTCCTTCCGGAGTGGCTGTGTTGACCTCCGCCAGCTTGTGACATTGCGCCAACGCGGGCGCGGCCATAAGCAGAGCGCTGAACAGAGCGACCGTGCTTTTCATGTGAACCTCCCCAATTTGCGGAATGTTATCACAACCCGCCGCAGGATGGTAGGGACTTCTGGGTTGGCGGCCCGCCTCAGGAGTGGGCGGTTTCGCCGGCGTAGCTCGACAGCTCCACTACTTTGGCCAGCGGCAACGTGAAATAGAACGTCGCACCGGCGCCGGTCGCCGATTCGACCCAGATGCGGCCGCCATAGCGCTCCACGACGCGCTTGCAGATAGACAGTCCCAGGCCGCTGCCGGGCACGTCGCGGCCGTGCAGCCGCTGGAACACGTCGAATATTTTGCGGTGATATTCCGGGTCGATGCCGACGCCGTTGTCGGCCACCGCGAAACGCAGTTCGCCATTCGTTTCCTGGGTGGTGATGCGAATATGCGGCGGCTTCGGGCCGCGGTATTTGATGGCGTTCGACAACAGATTCTGGAAGAGCGGAATGAGATAGGACGCATCTGCCTGCAGCGTGGGCAGGCGGCCGCAGTCGATGACCGCGCCCGAGCGCTCGATAGCGTCATTGAGATTCTGCTTGACGCCTGCGATTATGGCGCGCAGGTCGGCGGATTGATTTCTGTGCTCCTCGCGATAGCCGATCTCGGCGTATTGCAGGAGATCGGTCAGGAGGGTGCGCATGCGGGTGGTGGCGTCCAGGATCTGGCCCGTGAAGAGCGCCGCTTCTTCGTCCGTCTGGGCAGGGTACTTTCTGGCCAGCAACTGCACAAAGCTGGTGACCACGCGCAGCGGTTCCTGCAGATCGTGACTGGCAACGAAAGCGAACTGCTGCAGGTCGGCATTGGACTGCGCGAGTTCGGCATTCAACCGCTCCAGGCGCATTTCACTCTTGCGCAGGCGCTGCTCGATAAGTAGCTGTTCGCTGACATCGGTATTAGTACCGATCCAGCGGACAATCTTGCCGTCGGAGTCGCGCAGCGGAATCACACGGGTGAGGAAGGGCCGGTATTGGCCATCTTTGCCGCGTATCGGGAACACCATTTCAAACGGAGTTCCAGTGGCCAGGGAGAGGTGCCACTGCCTGAGAATTCCGGGCAACATGGCGGGGTCATGCACGGACTGCCAGCCCCAGCCCTGCAACTCTTCGGGCGAGCTTCCGGTGTATTGAGACCAACGGTCGTTGAACCAGAATACCCAGCCATCCGGCTTGGCCATGTAGACCAATTGTGGCAGGGCATTGGCCAGCGTGCGAAACAGGGCCTCGCTCTCGCGCAGAATCGCGGACTGCGCTTCGAGCTGCTTTTCCGCGGCGCGGCGCTCGCTGATATCGCGAAAAACCAGCACCACACCGGCGATGGCCCCATCGGGTCCGCGGACCGGGGCGACGCTATCGTCGAGGGGGACTTCGGTTCCATCGCCGGTGATCAGGATGGTGTGATTGGCCAGACCGCCGGTGCCGGCGCGTAGAACCTGATCAACGGGGCTTTCGACGGGTGCGCGGGTGTGTTCGTTGCAGATGCGGAAGACCTCTTCGAGCCGGCGGCCGTCCAGTTGGGAGTCGGGATAGCGCAAGACGCGCCGGGCTACGTCGTTGGTGAAGGTAATTCGCCCATGCGTGTCGGTCACAACCACGGCATCGCCGATGCTGCTGAGGGTGATCTCGTATTGTTGACGCTGATGCTTTTCGGCTTCTTCGGCGTGGCGGCGGCGGGCCGCTTCCAGATCGGCGCGTTCGATGGCCTGACGCTGAGAATGGGCAAGCAAAACGATGCCTGCGCCGACCAACATAAAGAATAGAAGCCCGATGCCGGATGAACGGCGATCGGTCCACGACATTCCGGCGGGCCCCATCGCGAACCAGGCCGAAATGCCCGCAAGCAGTAGCAAGGTGGCGGCGCCGGAACGTGCCCCGGCATACCACGATGCCATCAGGACAGCGGGAAAAAACGTGATGAAAGGGGCCTGCAGCGGAACGATCATCGGACTAAGCGCGACGCGGAGCAGAAGCGCGATGGCCGTGACCGCGAGCGCGGTGCCGTAGGCAGTTATCCATGGGTGTTTGACTTCACGCCGGCCGCCCGGGAGGGCCGGGTCGAGCGCGGACATTACGAAGAAGAAGAGGCATAGCGCGCCGGCCACGGTGACTACCAGCACAATCATGGTGGCAGCTTCGGCATCCGCGGAGACCGCGATCGCGGCCCCTCGTTCGCCATTCTGAATAGTCAGGATGAGAGCGCGGATCTGGTCCATGGTGGATCGTCCGCGATCGCTGAGGACTTCGCTGAGAGCGGCCTGGGCGCCTCTCGTTCGGCGGAGGTCAATGGTCTGTGCCAGTTCAGACGCCTTCTCAGCCACTAGGCGGCGCAGGCTATCGACATTGGCGGACTGCGCGGAATCCGGTCCCACAAGGGATGCCAGTCGGGAGAGTTGGCCGGGTATGTTCTTGGAGGCGTGATTGTAGGGCTCAAGATATTGTTCCTTGCCGGTGAGGAGAAAGCCGCGCTGGCCGGTTTCGGCATCCAGCAAGCTGGCGAGTAAGGCTTGGGAGGCATCCACGATCTGCTTGCTGCGCGCGGCCAGCGCGTTGGCAGCGTGATAGCGCGACCAATCCAGGTAGGCCCACCCCGTGATGATGAGCGTGACCAAAATCAGGATGGCGGCGCCCATGCGCGTTTTTTTGCGCAGGCTCGGTCGTTCTAATGCGGGTGCCGTCGACGTTTGCATCTCAGATACCTAAACTCAACTAAAACCACCGCTTCCTTGCGGTTCCGGGGCTCAGCACAAACTGGGTTCAGACCGTAGTATGGCATCCGGCCGGAACGGCACGCTATCAGTGCGACTACTGAAAGTTTTGCCGTATGTCGGGAATTCCCCGACAGAGATCATCTTTCTATTTGTCGAGGGCTTCGGGGTTGAGCAGGCCGGTGTGGACGGCGTAGCGGACCAGATCGCTGCGGGTACGCAAACCAAGCTTTTCGAGCAGACGGGCGCGATAGGTTTCCACCGTCTTGGCGCTCACGAAAATCTGGCCGGCGATCTGCTTGCTGCTGAATCCGCGGGCCACCAGGCGCAGCACCTGGAGTTCGCGGTCGCTGAGGAGCCGGGGCGGCTTGTCCTGGCCGGTCTTGCCTTGCTGGGTGGTGATGACGTCCTGAACCAGGATTTTGGCGAGGCTGGGATCGATGAAGATTCCGCCGCGGTGTACGGCGCGAATGGCCGAGAGAAGATCGCCATCGACCGATCGCTTCAAAACGTAGCCGGTGGCCCCGGCCGCCAGGGCGGAGCGCAGATACGCCGGATCGTCATACATGGTAAGGACCACGACGCGGGTTTTCGCACCCGGACCAGCGATCTTCTGCAACGCTTCCATGCCTCCCGTGCGTGGCATGGAGAGGTCGATGAGGGCCACGTCGGGCGTGGTTTCGCGGGCTTTGTCGAGCGCCTGCTTGCCGTCGGCGGCTTCGGCCACGACTTGCATGTCCTCCTGGGAATCAACCAGAAGTTTCAGGCCGGAGCGCAGGATGGCGTGATCGTCGGCGATAAGAACGCGGATTTTCGGCTTGGCCGCCGGCGCATCAGTTCCGCGCATGGCGTCCGATGCTGGGGAATTCCCAATTGGCCAGAGGAATCTCGAGAGTGACCTGAGTGCCTTTGCGTCCCGAGGTGAAGGCAGCGGTGCCGCCCAGCAGGGCCATTCGTTCGCGGATGCTGGTGAGGCCCAGATGCCTGGTGGAGGAGCTCAGGTTGGCGATGCTGGTGTCAAAGCCCCGGCCGTCGTCGATAACCGACATGGCAAGGGTGCCCGCGGAGTGGCGGAAGACGACCCGTACATTGCGGGCGCGGGCGTGACGCGCGACGTTGGTCAGGGTTTCCTGGAGGACGCGATAGAGGGCGCTCTGCACCGGCGGCGGCAAACGCTTGGATTCGAGGCCGTTCAGACTGAGGTGCACCTTGATCTTGTGGGTGGCTGCGTAATCGGCCACGTAGCGGGTGACGGCGGCCTCCAGGCCGAAGTCGTCCAGTGCGGTGGGGTGCAGGCCGCGCGCGAGGCGGCCGATTTCGTCGAGAGCGTGGGCCGTAACCTTGCGCATTCTCTTGGCGAGCAGCTTGCAAATGGCTAGATCCTGTGCCGATTCCAAGCTTTTCATAGCCACCAGAAGCGAAGTGAGCAACTGGCCGGCCTCGTCGTGCAATTCTCGCGCGATACGCCGCCGCTCCCGCTCTTGCGCAAGCAATTCACGCTCCAGCAGAAGGCGGTGGAGATCGGCCGCGTGTTTGATCTCCTGCTGCTGTTTTTGGCGCTGCGCGGTGAGGTCCGTAATCACCATGCCGAGCGCCTGGCCGCGATATCCGCGCAGGGGACTGAGTGAGAGGTGCACGGGAACCAGCAGGCCAGCCGTCGAGCGCAGGACGAATTCGCCTTTAGCGGCCTTGCGGCGCGCGCGCTTGAGAAAGGTTGGGATCAGGTCGCGGTAGGATTTTTCTACCAGGGACTGTAGCGGCAGACCGATCACTTTAGCGACCGGATGGCCCAGCAGTTCGGCAAAGCGGCGATTGCAATAAAGTAGGACGCCATCGACGGAGAGGGTAGCCGCGCCTTCGCTCATGGCCTCGACAAGCAGGTGATAGGCGGATTCTCCGCCCTGCAGCGTGACGATCTGTGGCTTCTTGCCGGCGAATAAGACGAACCCGTCCAGGTCCGACGGCGGAATCGCGCTGAGCGATTCCTTGGCGGCCTCTAAGCGGGCCAGCAGCTTGTCGTCGCTGGGACGGCTGGGACTTCCCCTGGGCCACGATCTGGTTTGGCGGCTTGGCACCGTCGTTCTTCCTCTGGCTTACTTCGCCGGCTGCAGGTCTAGCCCCACGAGCGCCCGTTCTGCCGTCGAAAGGTTGCCTATGATTCTCTTGATCGGCGTAGGCAATTTTCTTACCAGGGTGGGGATGGCGATGATCTGATCGCCGCGGGCCAGTTGAGGTTTTTCCAGCAGGTCGATGATCTCGATGCGATACCGTCCTTGCAGGCGCTCTTCACAAATGCGTCGCAGATTGGCAATGGTCGCGATGGAATTGGGCGTCTGGCCGGCGATATACAGGCGCAGCTCCCAGATGTCCGCTTTGGCCCGTTTGGCCGCCTTCCCTTTGACGGGCGTTTTCTTGATGGCTTTCGCGGCGGCGCTCATTCGCTCACCTCCGCGGAGGCGGCGGGATGCGATCCAGGGGCGGGCCCCAGGTCGAGCCGGCCCTTTTTGACGATCAGCTCGCGCCCCTGGCGGGTATGGGCCATGCCTCGCGACTTGATGACGGAAATCATACGCGCCGCGCCCGATCCGTTGGTAGATACCAGCCAGAGTTTGATCCAGGTGTCCATGAGCGACGACACCCCCTCATAGCCGCGGCGCAAGGAGTGCTCGCCGGGGGTGAGGTCCGTAAACACTGAAGTGACACCTCGCATTTTTAGGAAATCGAGGAGGCGTGTGAACATAAGTTGCGCTCCGTGGGAATTGCCCGCAGTGAAAATACTGGTAATTGGGTCCACCACCACGGCTCTGGGATTCAGTTTGAGCACCATTTTTTGCATGGTGGCCAGGTGCATTTCCAGACCGCTGTTAGTGGGCCGCGCCGCGTGAAACTGCAGCAGTCCTTTTTCCACGTAGGGTTCCAGGCGGATGCCGAGGGACGCCATATTCCGGATGATCTGGCTGGGGGACTCCTCGAACGCGAAGTAGAGGCAGGATTCCCCCCGCGCGCACGCCGCTTCGGCGAATCGGGCGCCGATGCTGCTCTTGCCGGTTCCGGCACTGCCGGATACCAGCACGCTGCTGCCACGGTAGAACCCCTTGCCGTCGAGCATTTCGTCGAGCCCCGGAAAGCCGCTGGATACCCGCTCCTTGGAGGCTTTGTGGGTGAGGCCGAGGGAAGTCACGGGCATCATCGTGAAGCCGTCGTCATCGATGAGGAATGGATACTCATCGGTGCCGTGGGAGGAGCCCCGATACTTGACGATGCGCAGACGGCGGGTGGAGAGCTGCTCGCTCACGCGATGGTCGAGCAGGATCACGCAATCGGCGATGTACTCTTCGAGACCGTGGCGCGAAAGGTTTTTGTCGCCGCGCTCGCCGGTCACTATGGCGCTGAGATTGTGATCGTCAAGCCACCTGAAGAGGCGGCGGAGCTCCGAGCGCAGGACCGCCTGATCGGACAGTCCGGCGAACAGGGTCTCGATACCATCCATTACGACCCGCTTGGCTTTAATGGTGTCAACGGCCAAGCCGAGGCGGATGAATAAACCATCGAGGTTATATTCGCCGGTCTCTTCGATCTCGTTGCGGTCAATGCGAATGTGGTCGACGAGTAGCTTCTTGCGGCGGCTGAGTTCGTGCAGATCGAGCCCCAGGGACGCCAGGTTGGCCGCGAGCTTATCGGCTGTCTCCTCGAATTGGAGACATACGCCGGGCTCTCCGCACTGAGTAGCGCCGTGCGCCAGAAATGCCATGGCAAGCAGCGTTTTGCCACATCCCGGACCGCCGACTAAGAGCGTGGTGCGGCCTCTTGGTAGGCCTCCGGAAGTAATCTCATCCAAGCCGGCGATCCCCGTGGGGGCTTTGGGGAACCGGTGCCTGGGCGCCGCACTTAATAGCGTTTTTTTCATTTTACATCGCGTGGTTCAAAAGCTTGTGTATGGATTGTATACCTTACAGAGGGACGGGTGCGGAGTCCGTAAATCCGTCTGTAATAGAGGACACTAAGCCACGAAACTTTGAAAGGCGATGGTGGGCCCTGTGTAGGATTTGAACCTACGACCAACGGCTTATGAGTGCCAACGCTGGGCGTCCATGCGGTCCACCAACACGACTATTCAAACACTTACAGGCGGCGAGAGTCTACTGATTCCACGGAATAGCGCCGGAATCTATCCCCATTGCCACCAGCTTTGCCACCAGGTCTTTGCTTGGCCGCGGCGCGCGGCGCGGCGCCCCCGGCTGGCCATCCTGGAATCCTTGAATTGCGGGCGCGAACGCGATGACGATGGCCGCCAAATACGAGGATGGCGTCTTCAAGCCGCTGGAGGACGTGAAGTTCGCCAACGGCACCGGGGTCGAAGTGCATGTTCCCGGCGGGGAGCCGGGCCGTCAGCACAAGTCCGTCCGCGAATTCGCCGCGTTCGGAATGTGGGCCGATCGAGACGACATTCCAGACGGCGTTTCGTACGAAGACCGCATCCGCCAGCCACGCTACTGAATTGCGCCTCTGTTGGCATACCTCGTTGACACGCACGCTCTCGAACTGATTGCCGGCGCCCGCAACCAGCGCGAAGTGGCCGATCTGGACGTTCTCATTTCGGCCTACGAACAGATACCGCCGAACGAGGAGATTGCGCCTAGGGCGTATGCTCTCATGATGACCTTCGCGCGATCTCACGGCCTGCATCCGAAAGCACTTTCAGATGATCGGCGGCTTGAAACTTGAAGTGCCGAGTTACTGAATTTCGACTTGCGCCTGGCCCCGTACCGGCCGGTTTCAGCGGGTACCAGCGTGGGACGAGGGCGCCCCGCCCCGCTCCTCCTTGAACGCAATGAGCCCGTTTATCCACCCCTTGCGAATCCTCACGAAGTGAAGTTGCTAATTCGTCACATCGTGCGTGCGGCTTTCTTCCCGTAGCGGCAGATAAAGCTTTTCCCAAGCCCGGTGCGCCGCGCTGTCGGTGTACTTCTTGAAAGCCGCCTCGTCCTGAAACTCCATCACGATCACGTTGCTATACCCGGCCGGCTGCACTTTCAGCGTCTTCAGCCAGACGTTCTTGATGCCCGGATAATCCGCGGCCATCTTCCTCACGCCCTCGATCGCCGCCGCCTTCTGCTCGGCCGTAGCCGTGCTCTTCCACTGGACCGTAATCACGTGCAGCACAGTTTTCGGCTGCCCGAAGCCGCTCGCCCCCGCCAGCATTCCAGCTCCAAACAGCGCCACGGCGCCCGCCACCAGTCCTGCCATCTTTGCTTTGCCAAGTTGAGTCATACCCGCCCATCGTACAGCACTCGTTCACGTCCGGACAAACAAAATCCGCCCTGTTCCGCCAATCACCTGCCCGCCGCGGCTCGCTCGCGCGCCCGGCCATGCTGCTACGGTCGGATCGGATTACCGGCCGACTGCTCCCCGCGATCCAAATTGGCTCTTCGGGCTCTGTTTTTTCGATCTTTAACAATCTAAACCACTTAATCGGCTCCGTTTGGTCAAAAAACAAAGTCCGCCGAACCCGCCCCCACCCCCTTGAAACGAAAACCCACCCGTCCGTCACTATCCGACGTGGACGCGCTTGTGTCCGCCTTGCCCCGGGATTTTCGCTTTACCCGCTAGGAGGGAAAAAATGAATCGCTTCTCGCTCCGATGCGTGGCCTGCCTTCTCGGCATCGCCGCTGGCCTGTCTGCCCAAACCACCACCCCCGCGGATCAGGATTGGACCCTCTTCCGCAAGTCTTACCCCTATCACATCCAAACCGTCGCCCTGTCCGATCCGCACCCCGGCGGCGCCCGTACCCTGATCGTCTCCGAGCCGCCGCCCCACGTCACCCTCGATGGCCTCCGCGCCCTCGATCCCCAAGCCTTCGCCCACCCCATCGTCGAAACCACCAAGGTCGGTTACGACGGTTGGGTCAAAGACGTCGTCGTCACCCTGCCCGCCTCCGGCCCGCGCGAAATCCAAACCTTGGTCGATCGCCTCCACATTTATTTATTCGCCACGGCCTACAAATCCTACGCCCTCAAGATTCCTTCCGCCGATGAGCCGCCGCCCGTTCACCGCCCGCTCAATCTCCGCGTCAGCGCCGCCGATCTCGACCGCTGGCTCTTCCGCGCCGGTGAGCGTTTCGTCTCCCACAATGGCGGCCCTGCCGTCCCCATGCGCACCCTGCTCGCCTCCGGCGCCTCCGGCGTCTACTACAGCGAAGTGCCCGGCGTCGTCGCGCTCGTCGCTCCCAAGTCGCCGTTCAGCGCCGTCCGCCGCCAGTGGCGCGAGTTCACCCTCGATAGCGACCTCATCCTCGGCGCCACTTCCTACCGCAAGCGCGTCGCGATCTTCGCCCGCGAACGCTCCGTCCCTGTCGATCTGTTGCCGCCCCTGCGCACCGAAACCATCCTGCAGCTCGCCAAGGCCGCGCCCACCCTCGCCGAGCTATCCCAAAGCTACGAGCGCAACAACTTCTTCGCCGGCCGCATCGACGAAATCGGTTGGGATTGGGCGCCCGTCTACTTGAGCGACATCCTCATCGATAGCGAGTACGGCAGCCTCCTCAACCTCACTGACCAGCTCCTCAAGTCCTGGTCCTCCAACGGCCAGGTCGAGTATTTCCGCTTCCCCTATCCGCCGCCTTCCCGCTGGCCGTTCCCCGCGCCCATCATCCTCGACGCCAAAGTGAGCGAGGTCACCTTCAACTGGAACACCAAGGGCGCGGGCTACGCGCTCGATTTCCCGGAAGGCTCCGGTTATCGCCGCATCTTCTCTCTCAACCGCACCGGCGCACTGCCCGTCAATTACATCCCCGCGCAGGTCGATTCCGCTGCCGGCAATCCGCTCGCCCACTATGAAATCACCGGCTACGATTACTTCGCCGGCCTCTCCGATCCGAACCTCGCGCGCGTCGTGCAGTACGCCGCCCTCTACCAGATCTTCCACGAATTCGGCGTCGCCGATACCACCTTCGCCGTCGCCCCGCAATCGCATCCCGAGTGGGAATACCTCGCCGGCATCGGCGCTCGCCTGGTCGACTTCATCCAGTCGGCCGGTGCCGGCGCCATGGTCTCGAAGCTCCACCTCGGTTCCACGGCGGACCTCGATCGCCTTCGCTGGCGGCTCACCCTGGCCGGGGCCGAACGCGGCAACGGTGTCGCTTCCGCCATCGGGCTGCACCTCGCCAACCCGCGCATCGATGCCGACCTCGAGCGCGCCCTCGCTTCCGGCCGCCGCACCACCGCTTCGCTCACCCCTGCCGAAGTCCGCTCTCTAGACGCCGGCCGGCTCGCCCGCGGGATCCGGGAATCCGCCATCGGCGAGGCCCTCAGCACCTTGGCTAGCAGCTCCGACAAGATCTTCCGCAAGTATGCCGAAAGCACCAACGCCCGCCCCAGCGGCTGGATCCGCACTTCCTCCATCGTCGTCTCCCGCACCACCGGCTCCATGGCTAAGAATTACTTCGGCGGCCACAATCTCGACCCGCACATCATCAACTACCGCGTCGATGCCTCGCTCCGCGAAGGCGAAGTCCGCGTCACCCAGGAAGGCGCCAGTAAGGTCGTGCTCGTCAGCCCGTCCGATGTCGAACGCCTCCCCGGCGTCCTCCGCAAAGCCGCCTTGACCGGCCGCGCTCAAGACCTGCCCGCCGCCATCGAAAGGGAGTTGCCGCACGTCGCGCCCCTGCCGCCGCGCGCCCAGTCCGTCGTCCTCGATCTCGATCCCGCCCGCTTCGCTACCGAACGCGGACTCGCGGCGCCATCCGAGCACCGCCTGGCTCTCCTCGGCGGATGGAGCCCCGCGCCAAAGTCCGTTATCGCCGCCGAGAATCCTGCCGCCGGTTTCTCGCGCCTCGGCACCCGCGCTATCACCGTCGAAAAGCTGCCCGACTTCTCCTTCCGCGTCTATCTGCCCGGCCTCGACACGCCCCGCACCGCCATGAGCTACGACGCGGCCCTCGACGCCGTCACCGACGCTATGAAGAATGTCGATGGACCCGCCGGCTCCTGGAACCTCGCGCTGCGCGGTTTCGATCGCACCGAAGCCCGCAACTTCGTCCGCACCACCGAAGTCCAGTTCACCTCGCGCGAGAACCTCCAGCTCGCGGGCTTCGCCGCCGATCGCGACGTCTCTTCGCCCGCCATGCTCCGCGCCCTCGGCGAGCGCTACGATTTCCGCCGCGCCGTCATCCGCCAGGCCGAAGTCGAAGACGCCGCCATGCGCTTCGATATCGAAATCCCCGCCGTCGAAGTCAGCCGGCCTTCGTTGTTCATGCGCATCCGCATCTTCTTCAGCAGCCGCGTCACCGGGCCCGTGAAGCTCGCCGTGCGCTCCGCTGTCGATCGCATCCTCGCCCGATCCACCGGCGCTGTCCGCGAAAGCACAGCGCCCATCGCCGAAAAGATCCTGCTCGACATCAAGCGCGATCTCAAGAACATGCGCGTCCCCGGCGCCGCTAACCTGGATTTCGAAATCGAACTGAAGACCGATGCAGGTAATCTCTATGTCGCCGACAACTGGTCCGCCGAGCGCCCCGCCGCTTGACGAAGCGCCCCACTCCGTAGCCGATTGCGCGCTCGCTTTCGCCGTGCCTACCCGGTACTCCGAATTCGAGCGCGCCATCCATGCCCGCGATGGCCGCGGCCGCGACTTCGTGCCCGCCATGCTGGCCGCCAACCCGGGCCGTACCCCAGCGTCCATCTGGGCCGATTACGCCCCCATGGCGGATTACGCGCGCACCCTGCTCTCCGAAGCCGCCGTCGCGTGCGCCCTCGCCGTTTCGGACGTCACCTTCGCCCGCTGGAGCCAACTGTTCCGCGAGCGCCCCGTCCTTGTCCTGTTCGCCCATTGCCGCCCCGGCCGCCCCGATGCCGTCGAGTTCGCCGATGGGCTGGTCCCCGCCCCCGAAGTCGCCCGCGCCGTGCCGCCCGATTTCTCCGGCGTCATCGACTTCACCGTCTGCTACTCGCTCGAGCTGTACGCCGCCGTCAAGACCCGCGCGTCCCATTGCCAGTTGGTCCTGAACAAAGGCGAGACCGCCCTCAACGAGCGCCTGGCGTTCCTGCGCCAGGTCCTGCGCCTCCTCGCGGGCGGCCGCTACTCCTACCCCGCCGCCACCGCCGAGGTCCGTCTCGCCCTCATCCGTGGAGGATTCAGCCGATGAACACCGTCGATCGCATCGTTGCCCGCTATGCCTATGGCGAAAGCGTCCACCTGGGAGCCGTCGCCGGCTTCCCGTCCGCCGCGCTTCAGCGCGACCTCAAACAAGTCCTGCGCCAGAATCGCGTCTACTTCAACATCCTCTACGGCGCCTTGGTCGGCGTCATGACCCTGATCGTTGCGCTGCTCGTTTTCTACGTGCACCAGCCATCCGTCGCCGCCGGCATCCTCGGCGTCAGCGGCGTCTCCCTCCCCTTCGTCATCCGCGTGATGCTCCAGATGTGGCAGGCCAAGACGCAGGCCGAAGCCCTCATCGTCATGTCCACGCATCTGGACGCCGCCACCATGCGCAGCGTCGTCAAGGCCCTCGCGCAGGGCATCAACAGCAAGCCCGCGACCGCCGTTCACGCCGCCGGAAAATAAAATTCTCTCCGCCCGCTCAATCGTCTGCAGCCTCTCGCGGGCTGCGGCCGCGTTCCGCCGTGCTAGCGTCGGATCGGATGTGGCCGACCGGCCGCCTCTTTCCCCGCATAATATGGCGACCGAAAAACAAATCGCGGCCAATCGCCGCAACGCACAGAAATCCACCGGCCCCCGCACCGCCGCCGGCAAGGCCGTCTCCCGCCGCAACGCGCTCCTGCATGGCCTCTACTCCCGCACCGTCTTCAGCCCCGAAGACGGCCGCGAGCCGGTCGACCAGTTCGTCGCCGCCGTCCTCCAGGTCCAGCGTCCCCGGTGCCAGCGTACCCGCAACCTGCTTGAACAGTTCGCCGTCGCCGAGCGCCAACTCGCTCGCCTGGCGCAGATTGAGATGTCGGTCCTCGATCAGCCCGAGCCCCAGCTCCGCCAGTTGAACCTGCTCAACCGCATCGCCCGCCGCCGCGCCAGCCTCGACCGCCTCTCCGCCAAACTAATCGATGAATTGGAACAGCTCCAGCAGAAGCCCGCGGACTAAATGAACAGCTCCACGCCGACGCGAAAGAACGCCGCCAGCCGCTTGGCCAACGAGAAACTTGGCACCTCCGAACGTTTTGCGCATTGGCTGCAAAGAGGGTCGAGCGGCACTCGAGTGTTGTTCAAATCCGCGGCGTGAGGGGGCCTATTCCGACGGATCCTAAGGACGGTCCAATTATAAAGACCTGCTTGGCGTGCCGGGCCGATTTCCTGGTTACGGGGGACAAAGCGCTCGCCACTCATTGTAAGCGCCTCGCAGTTTCTTCGTCATCTCCAGTCGCAGGGAATAAGCTAAGACGTCAAACCCCAGCTATGGCAAGCAACGCGCTCCAAGTCCCCTTGCACAGCTTGATATCATGGTATTTCCCATGCAAATCGAGAAGGTTTACGAGCCGCAGCGGTTCGAGCCGCACTGGGCTCAGTGGTGGATCGACTCCGGTATCTTCCGCGCTTCGGATAAATCCCAGCCGCGCGTCTTTTCGCTCGTCATCCCGCCGCCCAACGTCACCGGATCGCTCCACATCGGCCACATGCTCGAACACGCCGAAATCGACGTCACCATCCGCTGGCATCGCATGCGCGGCGATAACACCCTCTGGCTCCCTGGTACCGACCACGCCGGCATCGCCACCCAGATGGTCGTCGAGCGCAAGCTCGCCGAAGAAGGTCTCGATCGCCGCACCCTCGGCCGCGAAAAGTTCATCGAGCGCGTCTGGGAATGGAAGACCCAGTTCGGCGATCAGATCAAGCGCCAGATGATCCGCCTCGGCGCCAGCTGCGACTGGAGCCGCGAGCGCTTCACCTTCGATCCCGGCCTCAACCGGGCCGTGCGCGAAGTCTTCGTCCGCCTCTACGAAAAAGGCCTCATCTACCGCGGCGAGTACATGGTCAACTGGTGCCCGCGCTGCCGCACCGCCCTCTCCGATCTGGAAGTGAAAAGCGTCGAGACCCAAGGAAACCTCTGGCACATCAGGTATCCGATCACAGAACAAAGCCCCAGCCCCCAGCCCCCTACCCCGAGCCCCGTCGCCGGTCACGTCGTCGTAGCGACGACGAGACCGGAGACCATGCTGGGTGACACCGCCGTCGCGGTCAACGCCAAGGACCCCCGCTACTTCCACCTCCACGGCCACACCGTCGACCTGCCCTTAATGAATCGCCAGATCCCCATCATCCTCGACGATCTGGCCGATCCTCAATTCGGCACCGGCGCCGTAAAGGTCACGCCCGCCCACGACCCCAACGATTTCGAAGCCGGCAAGCGTCACAACCTGCCGCGCATCAAGGTCATCGATGAGACCGGCCACATGACCGCCGAAGCCGGCCCCTACGCCGGTCTCGACCGCTTCGAAGCCCGCAAGCGCGTGGTCGCCGATCTCGAAAAGCTCGGCCTGCTCGAAAAGGTTGAGCCCTACACGCTGGCCATCGGCCGTTGCGACCGCTGCAAGACCGTCGTCGAGCCGCTCATCTCCACGCAATGGTTCGTGCGTACCAAGCCGCTCGCCGAGAAGGCCATCGACGTGGTCGAAACCGGCCGCATCCAGTTCATCCCCGAGAACTGGACCAAGACCTACTTCGAGTGGATGTACAACATCCGCGACTGGTGCATCTCGCGCCAGCTCTGGTGGGGTCATCGCATCCCCGCCTGGCACTGCCCCGCATGCGGCGAAATCATCGTGGCCCGCGAAGCTCCCGCCGCCTGCTCGCGCTGCGGCTCCTCCGAGCTGACTCAGGATCCCGATGTGCTCGACACCTGGTTCAGCTCCGCGCTCTGGCCTTTCTCCACCCTCGGCTGGCCCGACGAGACGCCCGATCTCAAGCTTTTCTATCCCACCTCGCTGCTCATCACCGGCTTCGACATCCTGTTCTTCTGGGTCGCCCGCATGGTCATGATGGGCTGCGAATTCATGGGCGAGATTCCCTTCCGCCAGGTCTACATCCACGGCCTGGTGCGTGATGCCGAGCGCCAGAAGATGTCCAAGACCCGCGGCAACACCATCGACCCGCTGGTGGTCATCGAAAAGTACGGTACCGATGCCGTGCGCATGGCCCTGCTGCTGGGAGCCGCGCCCGGCACCGACATCGTGCTCTCTGAAGACCGCATGGAAAGCACGCGCGGCTTCGCCAACAAGATCTGGAACGCGGCTCGTCTGCTGTTCGTCAAGATGGAAACCTCCGGAGTCGAGCCGTGGCTGCCGAAGAATCTGGAGACCTATCGTCCCGAAGGCGGCCCCAGCATCGAAGTCGCCATCGAGGACCGCTGGATTTTCAGCCGCCTGAATACCTGCGCCGAGCAGGTGAACCGCGCCATTGAGCAGTACCGCTATCACGAGGTCGCGCAGCTTCTCTGGCATTTCTTCTGGCACGAGTTCTGCGATTGGTACCTCGAACTCAAGAAGGCCCGCTTCACCGAAAACTCCGGCCTCACCGCGGATTGGCGCAATACCCTCGCAGCTTTCGAAACCGCGCTCCGTCTCCTGCACCCCGCCATGCCCTTCCTCACCGAAGAACTCTGGCAGCGCTTCAAGGGCGACGCCCCGCGCCCCGTTTCCATCGCGCTCACGGAGTATCCGCAATACCGCCGCCAGAACACCGACTTCGCCGCCGAACGCGAAATTGGTATTGTGCAGGAAATCGTGACCCTGGCGCGCACCATGCGCCACGATCTGCAAATTGATCCGAAGCTCCTCCTACGCGGCACGCTGCACGCCCGCGGCGACAGCCTCGAAATCGGGCGGCGCTACGCCGATGCCATCGAAAGGCTGGCCGTCGTTTCCCTCGAATTCACCACCGACCCCGCGCCCGATGGCGCCACGCGCCGCACCACCTCCCAAATGGACCTGGTCCTCGACGTGCCGCAAGCCCAGTTGGAGGCCCAGCGCAGCCGCCTCGAAAAGGAAGCCGGGCAGCTCCAAAAGAACATCGCCAACTCCCGCCGCCAGCTCTCCGACGAAACTTTCCTGAGCCGTGCCCCCGCGCATGTGGTCGCCACGCTACGCGATAAGCTGGCGGAGTACGAAACGCAGCTTGCCAAGATCAAGGCATGAAACCCATCGCCATCCCCGGCCGTAAAATCCTGTACTTCGACAGCATCACGTCCACCATGCACGAAGCCGCCATGCAAGCCGCCGCTGGATGCCTGTCGGGAACCACTGTCGTCGCCGAAGAGCAAACCGCCGGGCAAGGCCGCCACGGCCACATCTGGCATTCCGAGCCGGGCGCGGGACTGTATGTCTCCGTCGTATTGCGGCTCCCGCTGGCAGCCGATTCTCTCCCGGTACTGACCCTGGCCCTCGGACTCGCCACCGCCAGCGCCATCCACAGCGTCACGGATCTGACGCCCGACCTCCGCTGGCCCAACGACATCATGCTCGGCGAAAAGAAGACCGCCGGCATCCTGGTCCAGTTGATCGATCAGGCCGCCATTGCCGGCATCGGCATCAACGTCAATCACCCGGCCTTCCCGCCCGAGATCGCGCACGAGGCCACTTCGCTGCGCCTCGCTTCCGGCCGCGTCCACTCCCGCGAAGACCTGCTGGCCGCTCTACTGCCCTCCATCGATAGCTTCTGCCGCATGCTCGTCGAAGGCGGACGCCAGCCCATCCTCGACCTCTTCGCCCGCCATTCGAGCTACGCCCAAGGCAAGCGCGTCACCGTCGATCAGCCCGGCGGCATGGTCACCGGAACCACCGCCGGCCTCGACTCCGCCGGCTTCCTGAAACTACGCGCCGACGATGGCGCCGAATCTCTGGTCCTCGCCGGAGGAGTCCGCCCATGCTCTTAGCCCTCGACGTCGGCAACAGCAACATCACCATCGGCGTCTATGATCGCCGCACCCTCATCAGCCACTGGCGCTTGCGCACCGTCCACGGCCAGACCGCCGACGAGTGGGGTATCCTGCTCCGCAACCTGTTCGCGCTCTCCTCGCTCGATTCGCCCGGAGTCGATGGCATCATCATCGCCAGCGTCGTCCCGCCGCTCGATTCGAGCCTCGCCGCCATGGCCCAGCGCTACTTCCAGGTCGAACCTCTATTCATCACACCCCAAACAGATATCGGAATGCCCATCCGCTACGACGATCCCAATCAGGTCGGCGCCGACCGCCTGGTTAACGCCGTAGCCGCGTTCCAGAAATACGGCGGCCCGTGCGTGGTCGTCGACTTGGGCACCACCATCAACTTCGACGTCATCTCCGCCAAGGGCGAATACCTTGGCGGCGCCATCGCCATCGGCATCGGCATCTCTATCGAGGCGCTCTTCAGTAAGACTGCCCGCCTGCCCATGGTCGACTTCCGCGAGCCGGCCAAGGTCATCGGCAGCAACACCGTGGCGAGCATGCAATCGGGCCTCTACTACGGCGCACTTGGCATGATCGACGGCATCCTCGACCGTCTGATCGCCGAGCTCGGCCCCGGCACCCAGTCCATCGCTACCGGCGGCCAGGCTGAGCTGATCGCCCGCGGCTCGCGCCATCTTAAGCACATCGATGAGCACCTCACCCTCGCCGGGCTCCAGCTCATCTGGGAACGGAACGCCGCGCAGTGAGCGAAGACTGGATTTACAACTACTTCAACTACTACACCGAGATCGAGCGGCATTTTCAGCAGGCCCGCGGCACCAGCCTGTTCCTGCTTTCGCCGCTCGATTGGGCGTTGATCGAAAGCTGGAAGAATGCCGATGTCCCGCTCGAAGCCGTGCTGCGCGGCATCGACGCGGCCTTCGAGAAATGGCGCGGCCGCAAGCAAAAAACCCAGATGGTGAATTCGCTGGCCTTCTGCGCGCAAGCCGTGCTCACCGAAGCGCAGGTGATGGCCGGCACCATCGAACGGCCCGCCGCGCATGCATCCGCGCCGCCCTTCCCCCTCGAAGATCTGCGCGCCTATCTCACACGCAACGCCGATGCCCTGCGCCGCGCCGGTGATTCCTTTACGGAAATTGCCGGAGCGCTCGATCGCCTGGCGGCCGATGCCGAAAAACATTACCGTGATCTGGAAGAGCTGGAGCGCCATCTCACGGTGCTCGAAGAAAAGATGATAGCCGCCGCCCGCGCCGGCCACTCCGAAGCCGATCTGCTCGAAGCCCGCCGCGCTCTGGATGTGCAGTTACGTCCCTATCGCTCCAAGATGTCCGCCCCGCAACTGGCGCTGCTCGAAAAGCAGTATCTCGAACGCAACCTGTTGGAGAAAGCGGGCTTGCCGCGCCTAAGTCTCTTCTATATGCGCTAGCGCAACGCGCTGGCGGTTTTTGACGTCATATTAATTGCAAGCGACCTCTTTCAAGTTAGGTTCCGATCTAAGGATACGGAACCGGCCGGCGGGCATGCTCCTCCGAGTGCCCGCCGGCTTTTTCTTGTAACAGCAGAGCCCCGCCGGCAATTGGTATCATAGTTCAGATGAAATCCTTGCACTTTTTGCTTTACGTAACACCCGTGGCTTGTCTCCTCGCGCAGACGCCGCCGCCCTCGCACCCCTCGGCCACCCCGCCGGTGACCGCTACTACTGCTCCAACCGCAAAGGCTGTCCCTCCTGACACCGTGGTCCTCACTGTCGGGGACGAGAAGATGACTGCTGCCGACGTCGACCGTTTTATCAATGCTCTGCCGGAACAGTACCACGCGCGCATTCGCGCCAACCTGCGGCAGTTTGCCGACAACATCGTGAATCTGAAGGTAATGGCGCAGGAAGCCAAGCGCCGCAAATTGGATGAGACGGTGGCCTTCAAGCAGCAGGTGGAATTTCAGACCGAGCAGTTACTGGCGCGCGAGCTCTCGCAGAATCTGCAAACCACCACCAAGGTGGATGAAGTGACCGCGCAGAAGTACTACGAAGAACACAAGGGCGAATACGTCGAAGTCAAAGCCAGCCACATCCTGATCCGCGAAAAGGGCTCACCGGTTCCGCTTCGCAAAGACGAGAAGGATCTAACCGATGCCGAAGCCCTCGCCAAGGCCCAGGAGATCCGTAAGAAGATCGCTGACGGCGCCGATTTCGCGGAAGTGGCCAAGACCGAGTCCGACGATGTCGGCTCCGGCGCCAAGGGCGGCGACCTCGGTACGTTCGGTCACGGCCGCATGGTTCCGGACTTCGAGAAAGCGGCCTTCACTATCCCGGTCGGTGAACTCAGCCAGCCCGTGAAGAGCCCGCTCGGTTATCACATTATCAAGGTTGAATCTCGCCAGGAGAAAACCTTCGCCGAGGTACGCCCGGAGATCGAACGGCGCCTCGCGTCCGAGGCGGTCCGCAAGGAGATCGAGACCCTGAAGGAATCGGCCCACGTAGTGATGAATCCCGATTACTTCGGCGCGTCTCCTTCGCCCATCAACATCACGCCGTCCGTGGTTCAGCCGAAGTAAGATTAGTGCCGGGGGCCGGTAACGCCGAAGATCCCTAAGATTTGTGTCCCGACTTGTAGTCCGATGCGCGGCCATTCGAGCGCCAGCGGCCCCAGCGCGATCCACGATCCCCGCTCCAGGCTTTCCAGTCCCACAAACAGCAGGACGGGCGAGTACACGCGGCCGAAGTTGTACACGCTCGTCCAGATGTCCGGAAGCTGTAGAAACACGCCCATCGCCACGAAACCCAGCGTCGCCAGCACCACGGGATCGCGCCAGCGCTTCCGGCTCCAATAAACTGCCAGTGCGAAAGCGGCTAGCATGCCGCACAGCGCCAGACGGTCGCTCAACACCGCCAGCCACGCCAGGCGGACCGTTGCGGGATACCCAGCCGGATGCCAGAAGTTGTTCCAAACCGCACCGAGCGGAATCAGGTTCGCCGGAAAGACCTTCGCCGGCGTATGCGCGTGAACATACGCGTACCAGGCGAGCGCTGGCACCGCCGCCAGCGAGTACCGCGCCGCACCTTTCCAGTTCCGCTCAAGGACCAGATAGCCGCACCAACCGGCCAGCAGCAGCAAGCCGGTCTCGCGTGTCAGGATGGCCGCGGCCAGAATCACGAACAGCCTCCACGATGGGCGCCGCACATGCCACGCGAATCCCGCCGCGAAGGCCGTAAGCGCCACGTCCACCGTCATCCGGTCGATGCTGACCAGCGTCGCCGGCAAGAGAACAAACAACAGTCCCCAAGCCGGCCAGGGCGCCAGCGCCGCGGTCCAGTAGACGCCCGCACCAACCGAAAGCAGGATCAGCGCGTAGTAAACCGGATCGATCCACTGCTGCCGCCCTGCGGCTAAAAGGTAAGCCAGACCCGGGATCAGAATGCGGCGATAGCGCATCCGCGGCGCGTCGACGTACCGCGATAGATCCGTGTGGCGCATCAGCGGATCGTGCGCAATGTAGTGGTACATCTGGCCGTCGTATCCGTGGCTGCCAGGGAACAGGTAGATGTGCTCGCCGGCCAGCGTCGCCGGCACGCCTTGCACCGCGCCAGTGCAATAGAGCGCGGTCCAGTTGCCGCCATAGTTGACGCGCACCGTCAGCCACTGCCACGAGAACACCAGCAGCGTGGCGAACAGCGCGTAAGCCAGGCGCTCCCGCACCCTATCCACGATAGAGTCCATGGTCGCGAATATAGGCCCGCACCACCACGGGCACGTCGACGCGATCGTCGCCGCGCGCGAGCCTGGCCCGGATCTCGGACGACGACACGGGCAACTCGATCGTCTCCAGGCGATGGACCGCCGCGTCCTGCGGCACGGCGTAATTGTGTCCCGGGCGGCTGACCACGATGAACTCCACCGCCCGGATCACATCCTGCCAGCGGTGCCAGCTTTCGACTTCCGCAAACGCGTCCGCGCCGATTACGAAGTACAGTTGATCGGCCGGCTCCAAGCGCGCGCGCACGCGCTCGATGGTGTCGATCGAGTAACTGCTGGCGGTTCCCTGTTCGAGGCGCGACGCCTCCAGGCGCGGCTCGCCCGCGCATGCCAGTTCGACCATGCGCATGCGATCCGCATACGGCGCATGCGTGAAGCGTTTCTTGTGCGGCGGCTGATCGGCCGGGACCAGCCACACACGATCAAGCGCGAAGCGCGCGGCGGCCTCGCGCGCTACCGCCAGATGGGCATTGTGAATCGGGTCGAACGTGCCGCCGAAGATTGCCAGTCGCACGTTGGCGCGCCGTCCTAGGGCAGAACCTTGATGCGGATGTTGCGGAAGTACACTTCCATGGGCGGGCCGCGATGCAACTGCAGCGCGATGATGCCCTCGCGCCGGTTGGAATCGTGCATGTCGGCGGTCACCACGCCGTTCAACGTCAGGCGGATGTGATCGCCATCGCACAGGATCTCGTAGTCGTTCCAGCCTTTCAACTTGACGGCCTTTTCGCCCTTGCCCTTCCATCCATCCACCAGCGTGCCGCGGCCTTTCTCTTCGTAGATGTTGCCCCAGTAGTTGTCTTCGCCGGCGTCGGCCTGATATCCACGCACCACCCAGTCATGCACCCGCTCGCTGCGAAACTGAATACCGCTGTTCAGATTGCGCAGCTTCACCTCCGCCCGCAGGATGAAGTTGGCGTATGGCTGTTTGGTGATGAGGAACGAATTGTCCGTCATCTCGACGCCCGCGGTGTGCCCGACGATCATGCCGTCTTTAACGCTCCACAGGCGGGGGTCGCCGTCCCAGCCGCTCAGATCGTGGCCGTTGAACAGCGGCTTGAATCCTTCCTGGGCGAACGCGGCCGCCGAGAAAGCCAGCAATAGCAGGAGGCGGTTCATCATTTACGTCCTTTCGATCTTCACCGAGTTCACGCGCACTTCCTTGACCGGGCGGTCCTGGCCGCTGCGCGCGACTTCGGAGATCTTCTTCACCACGTCATAACCCTCGGCCACTTCGCCGAAGATGCTGTGCTTGTTGTCGAGCCACGGGGTGGCCGCCACGGTGATAAAGAACTGGCTGCCGTTGGTGTTCGGGCCGGCGTTGGCCATCGACAACAAGCCGGGCTTGGAATGCTTCAGCTTGGGATGAAACTCATCAGCGAACTGATATCCGGGACCGCCGCGGCCGGTGCCTTCCGGATCGCCGCCCTGGATCATGAAATTCGGAATCACACGATGGAAGATGGTGCCATCATAAAAGGGCTTGCCCGTCTTGGAGCCGTCCGCCAGGCTCACGAAGTTCTCTACGGTACGTGGCGCGTGTTCGGACAGCAGCTTGACCTTGAAGGAGCCTTCGCTGGTATCGAACAGCGCATAGATTTCGTTCGGCATTCCCGAATTGTAACAGGACGGGCTAAGCGAGATACTCGCTGGCCAGTTCTTCGAACTCGGTGGGCGTCACCAATTGGAAGTGCACATCAAGCTTCGAGAAGCGCCGCAGTTCGCGGGTCATCTCGTCGCAGGGCAGTTCCGGACCGGCGACATGCAGTTGCCCATCGGCCACGCGGAAGGGCAGCACCCGCCAGCGCCGCGAAACTTCCGCGGGCAGCGCGCGCGTGGCGGGCTGGTTGATATCGGAAGGTTTCGGCTTGCCGAGCGGCAAGTTGCGCTGCAGGCTCAGCGCGATGTACAGATCGGCCTCGCTGAGTTTGCCGCGCCGCACCAGGTACTCGCCGATGCGCTCGCCCGGCCCTTTGAGCGCCAGCGCTTCATCCACATCGGCCTGCAGCACGAATTGCGCCCCAACCAGGATCTGGCCGAGCGGCCGGATCTCCGCAGTAAGCGCCGCCGGGTTCGGATAGGCGTGCTCGGTCTTGATCCACACCAGCGGCACTCCGCGGATCTTCGCCGTCGCGAACAGCCGAAGCGCCCGCGCGGTCGCCGCGCAATTCAACCAGTTGCCGATCAGCGCACGCACCGGCACGCCCATTGCGAACTTCCACCCGTAGACGCGCCGCGAACAGAGCGCGCGCACGCCCATCTGAAAGCCCGATAGCACGAGGGTCGCCGAGAACAACCAGTTCAATGCTGGATGCTGCGAGCCGAATATCCACGCTCGGCCGGTGACGCGGCATTCGCCCCAGGTGAGCGCGCCATACACGAACAACAGATTCAGTACGGGCGTGAGCAGGTTGCCGACGATGCCCTTGCGATCGCGCCACAGCCAATACAGTTGCCGCCGCGGTGCCTGCCATCCTCGCCGCTCCCAGGATTGCAGCACGATCCCCATCACCCAACGCGCCCGCTGCCGCACGGCGCCGCGAAAGCTGTGCGGGAAATACTCGCGCGTGGCCATCAATCCATCCGCCTCGCGGCGCAGCGGTACGAACACCTGCTGCAACCCCATGGCGTGGATACGCCAGCCGTTCTCGTAATCTTCAGTGAGGCACTCGGGATCGAACACGCGATTCGCGTACGCAGCCGCCAGCTCTTCGAGCACCGCACGCGAGAACGCCGTGCCCACTCCATTTCCGGGGATGAAGCTGCCCCACATCTGCCGCACCGGGATGTCTTTGGTTTGAAACTCGGCGAACTCGTCGCAATACAGGCCGTGCACCCACTCGCCGAGAGGCGTGGCCAGCGGCAACACCGGCACCTGTACCATGTCGTGGGTCGTGCCGAAGTAGTTGATCCAGCGCATTGACTCCGGATGGATCACGTCCTCGGCGTCGTGCGTGACGACCGTATCGAAATGCACGCCCTGCGCTTCTTCATACGCCAGCATGTTTTGGTAGATCCAATTCAGGCAATCGGCCTTTGATGTGGGGCCGTCATGCGGACACAACGCCAGATGCACTCGCGGATACTTGCGGGCCGCCTCGCGGACAGCTTCCAGCGTTTCGAAATCGTTCGGATAGCAGCCAACGAAGAATTCCGGAGCATAGTACAGCGTCGCCGGAATGTTGCGGTCCAGCATGCGGCCGATCACGCCGTGTTCGTGCCACAGCGGAACGAAGATGGCGATCCGCCGGCGCGGCGCCGCATCGACTTCTTCGAGCGTAGGCCAAGGGAACCACGGTTTGCCAACCACGTGTAGGACCAGCCATCGCCATACGAACACGGCGTCCACAAACAGATCGTCCAGGCTGCTCAGCAGCACGTACACTGCGAGCGGGACAAGCCAGGCCGCGATCCAGGCATCCAGCGTAGACATCCGATAAGGATGTAGTGCCGGGATAGCGGAAAACTCGCAGGCGAACCCAGCCGGGAGAAGCTAATGTTGCCAAGATTCGTGCTTTTCGGCGGCTGCGCTATAGTAGTTGACTACAAGCATGACCGGGAGAGTCGCAGTATTCGATACCACTCTACGGGATGGTGAGCAAGCCGCCGGCACGCGTTTGGGCAGCCGGGAGAAGCTCATGATCGCCCGCCAGTTGGCGCGCCTGAATGTGGACGTGATCGAGGCCGGTTATCCGAACTCGTCGCCCGAGGATTTCCAGGCTGTCGAGTTGCTCGCGCGCGAAATCGAAGGCCCCGCTATCTGCGCGCTTTCCCGCGCCGTGCCGGCCGATATCGAAGCCTGCGGGAAGGCGCTCGCCAATGCGAAGCGGCCGCGCATCCACACCGGCATCGGGGTTTCCGATATCCACGTGATGGGCAAGTTTCGCGACGAACGCTACGGTAAGACACTCGCCGAAAAGAAAGCGACTATGTTGACCATGGCGGTCGATGCCGTGAAGTTAGCCCGCAGTTATGTAACTGATGTAGAATTCTACGCCGAGGATGCGGGCCGCGCTGATCCGCCTTACTTGTTTGAGATGATCCAGGCGGTCATCGAAGCCGGAGCTACGGTAGTCAACATACCGGACACCACCGGTTACACGGTGCCGGAACAATACGGCGCTTTGATCCGTTCACTGCGCGAGCGCGTGCCGAATATCGATCGCGCGACGATCAGCGTGCATTGTCATGACGACCTGGGGCTGGCGGTGGCGAATACGCTGTGGGGCATAGCGAACGGCGCGCGCCAGGTGGAAGGCACCATCAACGGTATCGGCGAACGCGCGGGCAATGCGGCGCTCGAAGAAGTGGTGATGGCGCTGCGCACCCGGCGCGATTACTTCGGGCTCGATACCGGCATCGATGCGCGTGAGTTCTATCGCACCAGCCGGCTAGTTGCGGACTTACTCGGCATGGTGGTGCCGGCTAACAAAGCTGTGGTGGGCGGCAACGCTTTTTCGCATAGCTCCGGCATTCACGTGGATGGCTTCTTGAAAGAGCGCGAGACTTACGAGATCATGCGGCCGGAGGATGTGGGGTTGAGCGAGAGCCGCGTGGTGCTGACTGCGCGTACGGGTCGTCATGGGCTGCGCGATCGGATCGAGAAACTGGGCTTCGCTCTGTCGCCCGAAGAGTTGAACGAAGCTTATGAGAAGTTCCTAACGGTCGCGGACAAGAAACAGGAAGTCTTCGACGAAGACCTGATGGCCATCTTACGCGACGAGATGCGCCCCGCGACGGAGACTTACAAGCTGGAGTATCTGCACATCTACAGCGGCACGTCGGCAATTCCGACCGCGACCGTGAGGCTGCGGATCGCGGGCGAAGTGCGCGAGGGTGCGGCGATCGGAGATGGACCCGTAGATGCGGCTTGCAAAGCGATTGCGGGCGTTACCAAGACAACCGCGAAGCTGGTGCGCTACGAGATTCGCGCGGTGACCAGCGGCACCGAAGCGCTGGGCGAAGTGACTGCGCAGCTTGTGGATGGTGGGCGCAAAGTGATCGGCCGCAGCGCGTCGACGGACGTGATCGAGGCGAGCGCGCGGGCCTACATCGATGGGCTGAATAAGCTCGCCGACCTGGCGCGTCAGTGTCCCGATCCGGCGTGCGCCTCGTAATAGGCGATGCGGCCCTGCAACGCCTGCGCGTGGGCCGCATCGTTTTGCCGTTCGACCAGGGCCAGCGCGCGGCGGGCGGTTTCCGCGGCTTCCGCGAAACGCCCTAGCTCGCCGTACATGTCGGCCAGCATCTCGAGGCTCTGCGGCTCATTCCCGCCCGAAAGCTCGACTGCCTTTTCGAACTGCGGCAGGGCATCCGCGAAGCTGTGCCGCGCCGCCAGGATGCGGCCCAGATTGAAGCGGTATTCGAGCGAATCGGGCATCACGCTCACGGCTTTCTGCAGATGTTCTACCGCGTCGTCCAGCCGCCCCGCGCGGGCCAGCACGATGCCCAGCATGTTGTGCGCGTCGGCGAAGTTCGGATCGATGGCTAAAGCCTTCTCGATGTGTTCGACGGCTTCATCCGTGCGTCCGGCCTGCAACAACGCGGCGGCCAGATTTCCCTCCGTCAACGCGTCTTTCGGCTTCAGTGCCAGAGCCTGGTTCGCGGCGTTGATGGCGCCATCGATATCGCCGGTGCGCGTGAGCGCCACAGACAAACTGGAATACGAGGCGGCATTGAAACCACCCAGCTCGATGGACTTGCGATAGTGCGCGATGGCGTCCGCGAGCTGGCCCTGTTTGTCGAGCGCGTAAGCCAGATGATATTGCGCCTTGCCGTCTGTGGGATCGACGTCCAGCGCTTTCTTCCACGCGGTCACCGCGTCGGCATATTGCTGTTTACGCGCGAACTCGGCGGCGATATCGCTGAGGCGGTAGAATTCCGTGGCAGGCGCGTCCATGGCCAGCAGCGCGCCTTCCGGCGCGTTCACGAATTCGGGAATGTTCACGCCGCGATTCGCCGCCGTAGCGTTCTCGACGAGAATCGCGGGACTGTCGCGGCCTTCCTCATCGATGTGCGTCAGGTAAAGCCGCGTGAAGAGCGATTGCCCTTTCGAGGAGAACGCCAGCCACCGGCCATTGGGCGAGAATGAATGCCACGAGTTCATGCGGTCGAAGTTACAATCCAGGCGCCGCGCCACGCCGCCTTCCGATGGCACGATATACAGTTGACTATCGGGCCGCATCAGCAGGCCGTTGCGATTGCGCACGAAGACGATCCAGCGTCCATCGGGCGACACCTTGGGGAAGTTGTTGCTCCATCCGTTTTCCGACGCGCCTACGACACGCTCGGCCTTCCCGCCGCGGCCTTCGTTGAAGGGGATGCGATACAGGTCGTACTGGATCTGTGTCTCGTCGGGCGAGTTGGCAAATTGCGCGACCTTCTGATCCTTGGCATAAGGCTCTTTGGCGGGTGCGCGCGAGAACACCAGATACTTGCCGTCCGGACTCCAGAATGCCGCGGCCTGCACGAACGCCGGATCATCCGCGCCCGGCAGCGTTGCGAGCTTGCCGGTCGCCTTGCTGTACCAGGCCAGCACGCCCTTGGTCGGATAGAACACTTGGCCGAATCCGTAGTCCCTGTAGAAACCGTTGTAGAAGCGGCTATCGAAGTTACGCATGTGCGAACCGGGATTCTCGATGGACGTGATCACGTATTGGCCGTTCGGCGAGATCTGCGACATGAAGCCGAAACGCTTGCTGGATTTCTCTTCGGCGAAGGAACTCCAGCGGAGCACGTCTTCATTGCGGATCGAGGTCTTCGCCTTGATCGGCACGATGCCGTAGAGACCTTTGTCGTTGCCCGGGCCGTCGACATCCAGGCCCATGGTTTTGCCGTCATGCGAGAACGAGTGGCAGTTGATGCAAGTGGGCAGGCCTTCCATCATCAGGCGGCTCTTGTTCTCGCTGACGTAGCGCAGGCGCCAGGCGATGAAAGGCATGGCTTCCGCGGGCACCGGCATGATCATGCCGCGCGCGCCCACAGGCACCGAGATCAGCGGCACGTCGCGAAAGAAGATGGGTGCGCCGACCGGATCTTTCGAAGTCTGAATCGTGACTTGGCCGCGCGAGAGCGGCTCGCTGGCGGCATCGTCGCGATAGCCGGTGATGGTAACGATGGCCGGACGCTTGGCATGCTTCAGGATGGCCGCCCACGTGGCCGCGTCCGGTCTCCAGGAATGGCCGGCGGCCTCGTTCGGCGTGAGCGTAGGCGCGGCGGCGCCGGCTTTGGCGCAACGCTCGTCGATTTCGCCGATCACGGGCCGCTCGCCTTTGGACAGCGCCGCGATCTTCGTCCCGGCGAGTTCGATGCGCCACACTTTCGCCTGCGGATTCGCATCGCGCCACAGGAAAGCCGGCGGCGCGAAGTCGGGAGGAAACAGCGTGTGCTCGGCCGGATAATCCACCGTGATGGCGGCAGGCGGATTGCCGGCGCAACAGACCGCCGCCAGGATCAGTATAGCGGCGTCCATCCAGACAGGGCATGGGTGCGAGATCACGATATCTAGATTGTAGGTCGTTTTATCTGGAATTGCTCCACCCGCGTGGTTCGATGCGATCATGAAAGAAAGACACCAGGCATTCTATGTTGAGGATATTGTTATCGCTTATGTGCTTTGCTGAAATCGGAACGAGTGCGACCAACGCCATCCTGGCCAAATGGCAGCCGATCAAGATGCCGTACAATTCGGCCGGTCTGTCGCCGCGCGAGCGCCAGATGGTCGACAAACTGGTGGAAGCATCGCAAACTCTGGACAACGTGTTCTGGCGGCAGAGCGATCCGGACGGGCTGCGGCTGTATCAAACGACATCCGATGCGGTGCTGAAGCGTCTGCTGCTGATCAACGGATGCCGCTGGGATTTGTTGAATGAGAACCAGCCGTTCACTGGCGATGAGCCGATGCCGCCGGGCCACGCGCTTTATCCCAAAGGGCTGACGCGCGAACAGATCGAGCGGTACGTCGCGCAGCACCCCGAAGACAGAGCCGCGATCTACGATCCGTTTACCGTGGTCGAATGGCGTGGCGACCGCTTGGTCGGCGTGCCGTATCACGAGGCGTACCAGCATCTGATCGCGCCGATGAGCCAGGCGCTGAAGGACGCCGCGGCGCTGAGCGACGATTCGGCTTTTGCGCAGTTCCTGCGGCTGCGCGCCGAGGCGCTACACGCGGATGACTACTATGCGAGCGACATCGCCTGGCTCGAGCTGGACAATCCCAAGTTCGACGTGATCTTCGCGCCTTACGAGACGTATCTCGACGACTTACTGGGCGTGAAGACATCGTATGGCGCGGCCGTGCTGATTCGCAACGAAGAGGAAAGCCGCAAGCTGGCGGTGTTTCAGAAGTACGTGCCGCAGATTCAGGATGCGCTGCCGCTCGCGCCCCAGGACCGTCCATCGAAAGCAGGCCATGCCACGCCGATGGAAGTGATGGACTCGCCGTATCGTGCGGGCGATCTGCGGCACGGCTACCAGGCCGTCGCCGACAATCTGCCCAACGATCCGCGCGTGCACCAGGAGAAAGGCAGCAAGAAAATCTTCTTCAAGAACTTCATGGATGCGCGCGTGGAGTACATCATCCTGCCGCTGGCGCGCAAAGTGATGCGCGCGGACCAGGCGAACAAAGCATCCGGCGAAGGCTACCTGGTGGGCACGCTGCTGCATGAGATCGCGCACGGCCTGGGTCCGGCGTTTGCGCGGCAGAACGGCAAGCAGGTGGATATCCGCGAGGCGATCGGCGGGGTTTACTCCGCGCTCGAAGAGGCCAAGGCCGACGCCGCGGGCATGTTCGGCGTGGCATGGCTGGCGGATCATGGCGCGCTCCCGAAGGCGCGCCTGGAAGAGTATTACGTCTCGTTCATCGCCGACATTTTCCGTACATTGCGTTTTGGCACAGGCGAGGCACACGCGCGGGCCGAGCTGATGGAAGGCAATTATCTGCTCGAACAGAAGGCCATGGTGCGCGACGCGGACGGCAGGTATGCGATCGACTTCACGCGCATCCGGCCGGCCATCGCCGCGCTTTCGAAAGAGCTGCTCGAGATTGAGGCGACCGGCGACCGCGCGCGCGCCGAAGCCTGGTTCGAGCGTTACGGCAAGATGCCGCCGGGGATGAGCGAGACGCTGGCTAAGGCCGGCGATCTGCCCGTGGACGTGGATCCGATTTTCTCTTTCGCCGATCACACGCGGTGACAGCTACACCGCATCCGAGACACTAGCCAGGTTGAAGTCAGTAGCCACAATGGCCGGCACGATGGAGCTGCCCGCTTCGGCGCCCTGCGCGCGGACCGGGCGGGTCAGCTTCTGGGTATTCTGCAGGACACGGACGGGGCTTTCGTTCCAACGGTAGTTAGTCACCGGGTCGGTGACTTTACCGTTTTCCACTAGAAACACGCCGTCGCGAGTGAGTCCGGTGACCTGCAAGGTCTGCGGCTGCAGCGTGCGGATGTACCAGAAGCGCGTGATCAGCAGGCCCTTGTCAGTGGACTTGATCAAGTCGTCCAAGGTGTAATCCTGGCCGTCGAGAACTAAGTTATCGGGTGATGGCGTGGGGTCAACTTTCGCTTTACTGGCCCAATAGCGGTCGTAGTAGAAGTTCTTGACTACGCCTTTATCGATCCACGCCATGCGCGCATTGGGCAACAACGATGGTCCCCACGGTGTGGACGCCAGGCGGGTATCGAACGGGTCGCTGCGCAGGGTGATGAACTCGGGAAACATCTTCTCGCCCAGGTGTGTACCGCCGCCCTGTTTGCTGAGGAACGACTGACCCTGTTCGGCGTCGCGCGCGCCAAAGCTGCCGCCCAGGTAACCGACCAAGTCGCTTACGGCGGCCGGCTCCAGGATTACCGTGTACTTACCCGGGTCGAGTTTCTTCCGGCTCCCGGCGCCGCGGGCGCACTTCTCGGCCGAGATGCGTCCGACTTCCTCGCCGTTCACGTCTTTCAACGAGACCGATGTCTGCGAGGCCCATCCGGAGCTGGCGCCGCCGGATGTTCGCATGGTGTTAGTCAGGCTGGAGTCAGTAAACGTGTGGTATCCGCAGAGACCGGCCTTGTTGCCCACGGCGACGGCATTGGCCGAACGCTGGATGAATCCGGCGGCGGTTAATTGTTTCGCCCGGGCGTTTTCGAGAATTGCCTTGACGTGCGGAATCATGACATCGCCGCGCGCCGATCCGGTGAAGGAATCGAAGTTACTCAGCACCGGATACTTCTGCGGGCCGAGCGCGGGCATATCTTCGGGATCCGTCTTGGATATGCGCGCCAGCATTTCAGCCTGTTCGACGCCACGCTCGAGAGCTTCGTCCGTGAGTTCGTTCACCACAGCATTGCCGTGGCGCTTGTCTTCGGTCGCGCTGCTGATTGAAATATTCTGGGTCACGCGGTAGCCCGAGGTGGTGATGCCGTTGTTGGCGAAGCGGATGAAGGCGTCTTCGGTCCAGTAGATATCCACCTGGCAACCGGGCAGCTTCGAGTAACTGATGGTTTTGTCGATGAGGTTTTTGGCTTCTTGTTGACTCAACATAGTAACCTCCGGTCAGTCGGTCTCGATCACGTTCACCTGCCGGAAGCGCGCCGGCGAGCAGCCGTGACTAATGGCGTTGATCTGTTCCGGCTCGCCTTTGCCGTCAAAGAATGACCCGAATTGCTGCCAGTAACTCGCGCCGGCGATGCCATCGCAGGACTGCCAGAAGTCCGCCGTCTTCGATTGGTAAGCGACGCGCGAGATCATGCCGCGTTTTTTGCCGCCCTTGATTTCCCAGAAGGCGTCACCGCCGAATTGGAAGTTATAGCGCTGCTGATCGATGGAGTAACTGCCTTCGCCTTCGATCAGGATACCGTCGTCCACGCCGGAGATCAGGTCGTCGGGAGTCACGTCGCGGGGGCCAGCCGCCAGCCACACGTTGGGCATGCGCTGGAAGGGCACGCTCGCCCATGAGTCGGCATAGCAGCAGCCGCGCGACTCGGTCTCTTCCACTAAGTGCGCCTGGTCGCGAATGGTTTGGTAGTGCTTGAAGATACCTTTTTCGATGATGGGAAACTTGGTGGTCAGCACGCCGTCGTCGTCATACTTTACGGTGGCGAGGCCGCCAGGATTGGTGCGGTCGCCAAAGATATCGATCAGGTCGCTGCCCACGCGGAACTTACCCATCTTGTCGATGGTCAGGAAGCTGGTGCCGGCAAAGTTCGCTTCGTAGCCGAGCGCGCGATCGAGTTCGGTGGAGTGGCCGAGGGATTCGTGAATGGTCAGATACAAGTGACTCGGCAGCAGCACCAGGTCTTTCTTGCCGGGAGTCACTGGCGGGGCGGCGAGATGCTCCAGCACCTCTTCGCGGATGCGCGGCGCGTTCTCGATCACGTTGGCTTTGGCCACGGCTTCCCATCCGGCGGTGACTGGCGGCGTCTGATAGCTGCGTGTGCGGGAGATGTTCTTCTGGAAATCGACGGCGGTAGCTTGCAGCGCGGGCCAGACCTGCACGACGTATTGCTGGATGGAAGAACCTTCATTGGAGGCGAAGTACTTATCTTCGCCGCGTATGGCAAGAAATCCGAACGCCGCGAATACCTTGGGTTCTTTCTTGATGATGGACGCGGCGCTGTGCATCATGTCGAGCTTTTCATCCACTTTGACGGCGAAGGGATCCTGCTCGAACGGAGAAGTCCAGCGATCGATATAAGATTTGGTGGGAGCAAGTTGCACGGGGCTCGCCTGTAACACGGAGTTCGCCTTCGCGACGACGACGGCCTCGCGCGTGATGCGCGCGATCTCGGCGGCCGTGACCGTGGGCGATGCCGCGAATCCCCATTGGCCATTGGCGATGACCCGCACGCCGAAGCCGAAGTGCTGCTGGTCGGTGATAAACGGAACTTCGTCCGTCTTCTTGCCGCCACGCTCGGGCGAGAGGCGGTAGCCGGAGAATTGCTGGCGGTAACGGTTGATGCGAATATCGGCGTACGTGGCGCCTTGCTTGCGAGCTTCCGCGAGCGCCACTTCAGCGAGTTTTTCGAGCGCCGGATTCGGTTTCGTCTCCTGACTGCCGGGAGCGCCGAATAGCCGGTTGGCAAGCAGCACAGGAGCGCCGGTAGCCGTTGCGAGAAACGCGCGCCGCGTAAGGGTAGGTAGGCTCAACATAGATTTGCCCCGTTCGCATCAGTGTACCGCAGCAGCGTTACGCTGGTCATTCCATGAAGACGCTGCTGATGTTGTTTTTGGCTGCCACCGCGGTCAGTGCACAGACGCCGCGGGCGGAGACGTTCTTCCCGATGTCGGTGTGGTACGGCGGCGGGAAGGCCCGCGCGCCAATGCTCGAGCGCGATCCGGCCGCGAAGCGCGAGATCTGGCGGAAGGATCTGCGCGAGATCCACAAGTTGGGCTTCAACACGATCCGCTGCTGGATCGATTGGGCGAGTGGTGAGCCGCATGAAGGGCAATACGATTTCGGCACGATCGAAGTTCTGCTGAATTTAGCCGAGCAGGAAGGGCTGCACGTCGTGATTCAGGTCTACATGGACTCGGCGCCGGCATGGGTGGGGCACAAGTATCCCGACTCGCTGTTCGTTTCGTCGAACGGCATGGCGATCCATCCGGAATCGGCGCCGGGGTATTGCCGCGACCACGCGGGCGTGCGGGATGCGGAGCTACGATTCTATACCGCGCTGGCGGAGCGCGCGAAGCAGAGTCCGGCGTTCGTGGGCTGGGATTTGTGGAGCGAGCCGCACGTGATCAATTGGGCCACGCCTACTTACATCGAGAATCCGGAGTTCTGTTTCTGTAAGTATACGATCGCGCGGTTCCGGCGCTGGCTGCAGAAGAAGTACGGAACGCTGGAGGCGCTGAATCGCGCTTGGTACAGGCAGTATCGCGATTGGGACGAGGTGGAGCCGAACCGCCTGAGCACCATCCTTTCTTATAGCGACTTCATCGACTGGAAGGAGTTCATCGCGGATAAGCTGCGCGAGGATTTGCACGACCGGTACATGGCGGTGAAGCGCGCGGCGCCCGACGCTGTGGCTACGTCGCACGCGGCGGGCATCGGACTGTTCAGCTCGCCGCTGTGGTGGGAAGGGCAGTCCGACGATTGGACCATGACGCAGCAGGTGGATTACTACGGTACGTCATTCTATCCGAAGCATTCGGCGTTCGTGGATCGCGACGTGGCGTGGCGCGGCGCACTGCTGGACTTCACGCGGTCGTTCGGGTTTGCAGATGGCGGCAGGGGATTTTGGATCGGCGAACTGCAGAGCGGCTTCGGCACGATCGCGCTAAACGTGAGTCCCACGGTTACGCCGGAAGATATCCGCATCTGGACGTGGAGTGCGCTGGCGCGCGGCGCTAAGGCCATCAACGATTATGCGTGGTATCCGATGAGCACGGGCTACGAATCGGGAGGCTACGGGCTGATCCGGCTGGACGGCACGATCACGGAACGGGCGCGGGTGGCCGGCGGGATCGCGCGCGTGGTGGACCGCAACCAGGCGCTGTTCCTGGCGGCGCGGCCGGTGAAGGCGGAGGTGGCGGTGGTCTACAATCCGCTCTCGTATTTCGTCGGCGGGCGGCAGCGCGAAGCGGCATACGGCGGACCGCAGGGGGAAGTCGCGGGGATCGAGCGCGACTCGATGATGGGCATCTACCGCGCCTTGTTTCCGACCAACGTGCCGGTGGATTTCGTGCACATCCGGCATCTCACGCGGGAGGTGCTGCGGCAATACAAGTTGATGCTGCTGCCGTATCCGCTGATGATTCCTGCGGAGTCAGCCGCGGCGCTGCGGGATTATGTGCGCGGCGGCGGGACGCTGGTGGCGGAGGCGCGTCTCGGATGGAGCAACGAGCACGGAGCGGCGTCGCCGGCGATTCCGGGCATGGGGCTCGATGAAGTGATGGGCTGCCGCGAGACGGATGTGCAGACAGGCGCGAACGGAAAGACGGTGCTGACTTGGGTGGGTGCGGATTTGCCGGGGTTCGCGGCGGGCGACACGTTGGCGGGGCGCTGGTACGAGGAGACGCTCGCACCGTTGGGTCCGCAGGCGCATGTGGTGGCGCAGTTCGCCGACGGCAGGGCGGCCGCGGTGATCTCGTCGTATGGGCGCGGCCGGACGCTGATGCTGGGATCGTACATCGGCGGCGCGTACGAGAAGCAGCGCGATGCGGCGGGTGTGCGGTTCTATGCGGCGCTGCTCGATTGGGCCGGCGTGCATGCGCCGATTACCGCGGAGCCGGCGGGGCTGGAGGTGCGGTCGCTCGAGAGCGGCAGCGACCGGCTGGTGTTCGTCTTCAATCACGGAAGCGAGGAGGCCGCCGCGACCGTGCGCATGGCAGTAGGCGCGAGCGCCACGGACATCGTGACCGGCAAGCCGGTGGAACTGGCACGCGACGGCGATCGCAGCGTGATGCGTGGACGAATCGGCGCCCGCGATGTTTGGGTCGTGCGGATTATTGATTCGAAGTAGCCGCCAGCACGTATTGGGGAACGAGATCGAATTCCCAGCGGTACCACTTGGCGAACTCACCATAGCTGCCGCCGTTGATGCCGACGACCAGATCAAGGTCCGGGACCACGATCACGAACTGCCCGCCGTTGCCTTCGGCTGCGTAGTCGCGAAACACGCGGTTGCCCAACCGCAGATGGTGGATGTGCCAGCCGTATCCATACTCGTGCGCGCCCTCGTCGGGCATCGCGGGCGTGAAACTCGAGTGATGCGCGGTCGATTCCTTGACCCAGTCCTCGCTTACCACGCGCCGGCCATTCCATACGCCGCCGCCGAGATACAACTGGCCAATCTTCAGCTCATCGCGCGCACGCAGATAGGCTCCGCCGCCCATGTAGGCATCGCCCGTAGGCGTCAGGTTCAAATGGTAGAGGCCGAACTGAAGCGGCCGGGCCAGGTATTCGTCGAAGAAGTCCGGTAGCCAGCGGCCGGTGGCGCTGGCTACCGCGCCGCCCACCAGGTTCAGATCGGCAGAACAGTAAATCGCGTGCTCTTCGCCGGGATCGCGAAGCATGGGGAGATCCAGCGTGTATTTATACCAGTCGGGCTGTGCTTGTTGTTGCTGCATCTGGTCTTCGTTTCCGGGAGAGTTGTCGTCATTGTCATCGCATGCATTACCGGCGGTCATTGACATGATGTCGCGCAGGCGGACGCGCCGCTTGCGCTCGTCCCAATTCGCAAAGGCATCGTGATACTGCGGAAACAAAGAATAGACCGGCGTGTCGGGAGCGATCTTGGCGCCGTAGTCCCGCGCGATGCCGGCGAGGATGGTCGCCAGGGTTTTGCCGGCGGATCGCGTGTCGTGCGTGCGCGCTTCAGAGAAGCCGTAGAAGTATTCCTCGAGCGCGAGGCGGCCGTGGCGCGCGATCAAGAGACTTTGAATGTATGCCGGATTGTTGGCGAGATCGGCGGAGAGGATCTTCTCCACCAGGGCGGAGATCAAGTGCCGGTCCAATCCTACCTCCTCGACAGAGGCCGTCGCCCACCCGTCTCCGGTTTGGATCGGCCGGCGGTAAACATACGGCTGCGCGTCTTGCGCGACGCGCGGGTAGAAGCCGATCGCATCTCGATCGCGCCGGCGCGAGAACCGGAACGATGGCATGAAATCCACTACGGTGAGGGTCAGGGTATCGGAGTTCGCGTCGAACGTGCCACGAATTACCCGGTTTCCGTTCGTCAACGTGACGGCGGTACCGGACCGCGCGACGGTGTATTGGCGGCGGCGGAAGAAATTCATCTCCGGATTGCTGATGAATGCCGTCAACATTCCACTGGCGTCTCGCTCGACAGAGATGTAGAGCGAGATTCTCTGCTCCAGAGGCGTGACGTTGCCCCGCCAAATCGACTTATCGAGGAGGGAGAGCGTCGCGGGAGTCGCGTAGCGATTGTTGAGGATCTCGCCGCCGGGTTCTATCCAATGTCCGAAGATCGCCTGCATATCCGCGGTCAGATGGCCGCGGAACTCGCCTTCGCCATCGGGCAGGACGAAACGCACTGAGTCACCATTGCGCTGCACGGTGGCGGCATACCCGGCAATGTTCGCCCGCCAGGACTTCTCGCGGCCGTCAATCGTGAGCGTTCCCCGGGCCGTTGGGCCGAAACTCTCCTCCACACCCCAAACTCCAATCAAAGCGTCAGCCGCGGAGTCTCTGGTCTGCGGCAAGATGGGACTGGGCCCTGGCGAGACAAGTTTAAGCAGTATGATGCAGGCGGCGCGCGCCGTTGCGGTTATTCTCATGCGACCATTCTCTAGCCCAATGGTCGCTCAATATGGCTGAATATCTCTTGTACGGATTTAACGCGAGCTGGCCGTCCGGCGTTCCGTCCGGACAGACCGGCGATAGGCGCGCGGAGACACACCGAAGTGACGCCGGAAGGCATTCGATAGGTGACTCTGATCGAAGAACCCGGCCTGTAGCGCGGCTTCGGCCAGTGCAATATCGGTGCCGCGCAACAGGGTAACGGCCTTTTCCATTCTGCAGCGCATGAGGTATTCGCCGGGCGTGCATCCGAGCAACTGCCGGAATCCGCGCGCCAGGTGCACCGGATGAACGCCTACGGAGTGGGCCACTTCCGCCAACCGAAGATGGTCCGCGCAACGGTCCCGCATAAGTTCTTTGGCCCACTGGAGCCATGCCGGCGGCTTGCCACGAAGCGGGCGCAATCCGGCGGCAATCTGTCCGAGCAACTCCAGACAAATCGCTTCTGCAAGCAGCGGCGACTCTTGACGCCAGCACCGGCATTCCGCAGCTAGCCGGACGGCGGTAGCGACGACAGTGCGAGAGGTGTAGGTCTGCGCCATGCGCGGGAACGATGTCCAATCCCCGGCCGAGCGGAAGGTCTCGCGCGAGACGGACATGGCGAGAAAGTGGCCATCCAACGATTTGAACCGGTCGCGATGGGTGGTGCTCGGCGGGTTGTAAATCACCGCCATGGGACCCATCTCGGAATCAGCATCGGCGGCGGAAGAGATATATGTCCCGTCGAGCAGCAGCACCAGGGACGCATCTTCATGCGTGTGCAACGGCACCTCTTCGGCCCGCAGCACCGCCTTCATCACGGCAATCGAGAAGCCCGGAATATCACAGCGCACTCCCGGGGCGCCGAAGAACTTGCCGTAGGGCAACGATCGCGAAGATGCCATCAATATAGTCAAGACGTAACTCGGCGGGTCGGGGTTCAGGGCGAAAGTACTGCGTTGCCAGTTGACACAGAACATAACGTTGAGCGTGGACGAAGATGTTCTGGCAACCGTGCGCTTGAGCTGATAGAAGCGGAGGATTTCGGGATCTCGGCGCAAGTACTTCGGGAATTCTTCGTGACGGTGGTCAGGAAGGCAACGCGACCGTTGTCTACTGCCGAGGCGATGGAGTGGGTCGACCAGTGGGTCGAATTTCCGAGAGGGATGCGGCGAATCCTCGCGGCGGCGGAAGCACTGGGGGCGGGACGGCTACTGGCGCTGCTGCGGCTCCGGCTGCTTTTGGGCGGCCGCGTCGAGGCGGGCCTGGGCGCGGGCCATGGCGTCGAGGGCGATGGCGGGGTCCACTCCGAGAGACGCGTTGAAGACTTGTTCCTGCGCCTTCTGCATGTCGGCTTTGGCGCGCTCGATGTCGATCTCTTCGGCGCGCTCGGCGCCGTCGGCCAGCACACGCACGTGGTCGTCCAGAACTTCGATGTATCCGCCGTGGACCGCCAGATACCAGCGTTTGCCACCGGCTTCGAAGTTCAGGAAGCCGGTGCCCAGTTCAGAGAGCAGCGCCGCGTGGCCGGGCAGAATACCCAGGTAGCCGTTGGCTCCGGGAGCCTCCACGGCGGTGACTTCCTCGCGCACCACCAGGCGCTCGGGCGTGACGATTTCGAGTGACAATACGTCGGGCATACAGTTATCCGTGCAGCGCCTTGGCGCGCTCGATCACATCTTCGATGGTGCCCTGCATGTAGAAGGCTTGCTCGGGAATGCTGTCGTGCTTGCCGTCGACGATTTCCTTGAAGCCGCGGATGGTGTCAGCCAGCTTCACGTACTTGCCGGGCAAGCCGGTGAATTGCTCGGCCACGTTGAAAGGCTGCGAGAGGAAGCGCTGAATCTTGCGGGCCCGGGCCACGGTGAGTTTGTCTTCGTCGGAGAGTTCATCGATGCCCAGGATGGCGATGATGTCCTGCAGATCCTTATAGCGTTGGAGCACGCCTTTGACCTGCTGCGCCACGTCGTAATGGTCCTGACCGATGATGCGTGGATCGAGAATGCGCGAGGTGGAGGCCAGCGGATCGACGGCCGGATAGATGCCGAGCTCGGAGATGGCGCGCGAGAGGTTGGTGGTAGCGTCGAGGTGCGCGAAGGCGGTGGCCGGCGCGGGGTCGGTGTAATCGTCGGCGGGCACATAGATGGCTTGCACCGAGGTGATGGAGCCGCTCTTGGTGGAGGTGATGCGTTCCTGCAGTTCGCCCATTTCGCTGGCAAGGTTGGGCTGGTATCCGACGGCGGAGGGCATGCGGCCGAGCAGCGCGGAGACCTCCGATCCGGCTTGCGTGAAGCGGAAAATGTTGTCGATGAAGAGCAGCACGTCCTGATTTTGTTCGTCGCGGAAATATTCGGCGACGGTCAGGCCGGTGAGGCCCACGCGCAGGCGCGCGCCTGGCGGTTCGGTCATCTGGCCATAGACCAGCGCAACCTTCGACTTGGTGTAGTCGTGCGGATCGACAATGCCGGACTCCTGCATTTCGAGCCACAGGTCGTTGCCTTCGCGGGTGCGCTCGCCCACGCCGGAGAAGACCGAAACGCCACCATGCTTCATGGCGATGTTGTGGATGAGCTCCTGGATGATGACGGTCTTGCCGACGCCGGCGCCGCCGAACAGGCCGATCTTGCCGCCGCGGAGGTAAGGCTCGATCAGGTCGATAACCTTGATGCCGGTCTCGAACATTTCCTGGCGGGTGGACTGATCTTCGAACGATGGCGCGGGGCGGTGGATGGGATACATCTTCTTGGCGTTGATGGGTCCCATCTTGTCGACCGGCTGACCGATGACGTTCATCACGCGGCCGAGCGTTTCGTTGCCGACCGGCACTTCGACCGGATGGCCGAGACTCTGGGCGTGCATGCCGCGGACGAGGCCTTCGGTGGGCTCGAGCGCGATGGTGCGCACGCGACCTTCGCCGATGTGCTGCTCGACTTCGCAGATGATGTCGATGGGCGTGGGCACATCGAAACCTTCGCTGGTGATGCGCAGGGCCGTGTAGATGAGGGGAATCTGGCCTTCGGGAAACTGGCAGTCCACGGCGGGGCCGGCTACCTGGACGACTTTTCCAACTGGGTTACCGTTTGTCATTTTGAAAACCTCAAAAGCGGTTATGGGTGATGGGTGGTAGGTGATGGGTACGGAGCGCCGGACGAATTACTATAACCCATAACCTATCACCCATCACCTCTTCTACTCCGCGGCGGCGGCGCCGCTGACTACTTCGATAATTTCTTTGGTGATGCTGGCCTGACGGACGCGGTTCATGTAGAGCGTCAGGGTATCGATCATGTCGGCGGCGTTGGAGGTGGCCGCGTCCATGGCCGTCATGCGCGCGGCGTGCTCGGCCGCGGCGGACTCGAGCAGCGCGCGATAGAGTTCGATCTCCACGTAGCGCGGCAGCAGGCTGGCTAGCATGTCGAGTGGCGGCTGCTCGAAGATGAAGTCCACCGGTTCGTCTTTTTTCGGCAGCTCCATCGGCAGCACATGCGTGAGAGTCACTTTTTGCGCCATCACCGATTTGAATTCGTTGTAGAGCAGATAGACCGCATCGATTTCTTCGTTGCGGAAGCGATCCATGAGCTGGCCGGCGATGGCACGCGCGTCTTCGTGCTGCACTTTAGCCATGCCGGTGTGTTCGCCGGTGATGGGGACGCCGCGCTTACGGAAGAAGTCGCGGCCTTTGCGTCCGATCAACAGAAAATCCGTTTCAGCGGGCCGGTGCTCTTCGGCGAAGCGCTGCGCAGCTTTGATGAGGTTCGAATTAAATGCGCCGGCGAGTCCTTTGTCGGAAGTGATCAGGACGAGCTGGATGCGTTTCTCGGGGCGGCGCGCGAGCAACGGGTGCGCGGCCACGTGCTCATCGGATCCGGCGGCGGCGGCGACGTCACCGAGCAGGCTGCGCAAGGTCGCACTATAAGGACGCGAGGCGATGACGCGGTCCTGCGCGCGGCGCAGCTTGGCGGCCGAGACCATCTTCATGGCCTTGGTGATCTGCTGCGTGTTGCGCACCGAGCGGATGCGCCGGCGGATATCGATCAGACTAGGCATGCGCGTTGGCCGCGGGCAGCTCGGCGACGAAGCGGTCCTTGAATTCCTTGATCACCGCAGCGATCTCGGCGCGGAGCGCGTCGTCCAGGATTTTCTTTTCTACAATTTTGGCCAACAGCGCGCGATGGGCATTGTCGACGAAGCGGTAGAGCTCCTCCTCGAATTTGCGGACCTGCTCGACCGGGAGATCGTCAAGATAGCCTTGCGTGCCGGCGAAGATGATGAGGACTTGCTTTTCGACGGGCACGGGCTGGAACTGGCCCTGTTTGAGGACTTCGACCAGGTGTTTGCCGCGATTGATCTGCGCGAGCGAGGCTTTGTCGAGATCGGAACCGAACTGGGCGAAGGCGGCGAGGTCGCGGAACTGCGCCATATCGAGGCGGAGAGTGCCGGCGACCTGGCGCATGGCCTTGATCTGCGCGCTACCGCCGACGCGGCTGACGGAGATGCCAACATCGATGGCCGGCCGCACATTAGAGTTGAACAGATCGCTTTGCAGGTAGATCTGGCCGTCGGTGATGGAGATAACGTTGGTCGGGATGTAAGCGGAGACGTCGCCGGCCTGCGTTTCGATGAACGGCAGAGCGGTGAGCGATCCACCCCCGTTGTCGTCATTCAGCTTGGCGGCGCGCTCGAGCAGGCGGCTGTGCAGATAGAAGACGTCCCCGGGGAAAGCCTCGCGGCCGGGCGGACGGCGGAGCAGCAGGGAGATTTCGCGATACGCGGCGGCGTGCTTCGAAAGATCATCGTAGATGCAGAGGGCGTGGCGCTTGGTGTCGCGGAAGTATTCGCCGATGGCGCAGCCGGCATATGGCGCGATGTACTGCATGGGCGCGGGGTCGGACGCGGAGGCCAGCACCACGATGGAGTACTCCATGGCGCCGTAATCTTCGAGCGTCTTGACGACCTGGGCGACGGTGGAGCGCTTCTGGCCGATGGCGACGTAGATGCAAATCATGTCGCCGCCCTTTTGATTAATGATGGTGTCGAGGGCGATGGCGGTCTTGCCGGTCTGCCGGTCGCCGATGATCAACTCGCGCTGGCCGCGGCCGATGGGGATCATGGCGTCGATGGCCTTGATGCCGGTCTGCAGCGGCTCTTTCACGGGGCGGCGGTCGACCACGCCGGGGGCCAGGCGCTCGATGGAATTGAACTGCGTGGTGTGGATGGGGCCCTTATCGTCGATGGGATGCCCAAGCGCATTGACGACGCGGCCGATCATGGCTTCGCCGACGGGCACGGACATGATGCGGCCCGTGCGGCGGACTTCGTTGCCTTCCTCGATTTCGGTGTAGTCGCCGAGCAGCACGGCGCCAACCTGGTCTTCTTCCAGGTTCATGGCGATGCCTGCTACATCGTGGGGGAATTCGATGAGTTCGCCGGCCATGACTTTTTCGAGGCCGTGGATACGGGCGATGCCGTCACCGACGGAGATCACCGATCCGGTTTCGGAGACGTCAATGGCGCCCTCGTAATTTTCGATCTCCTGACGGAGGAGAGTGGTTATTTCGTCTGCTCGAATTTGAGCCATTCAAAACCTCAATTAAGCCGCAGATGCACGCAGATTCACGCAGATAAAATGCACAGGTCGCTGGAGGTTTTTATCTGTGTACATCTGCGGGCAGCTGCGGCTCATAATTCTTTACTCCTGTTCCAGGCGCTTACCCAGGGCCCGGAGCTGGCCTTTTACGGAGCCATCGTAGACTGTCGAGCCGACGCGGGCTAGCAGGCCGGCTATCAAGTCTTGATCTATGGAGAAACGCGTACGTACCTTTTTCCCAGTGAGGCGTTCGAGTTGTTGCGCGACGGCGTCGCGCTGGTGCGGGTCGAGGTCGCGGGCGGAGCTGATTTCGGCGCGCGTGAAGCCCAGGCGCTCATCGGAGAGCAAATCGAAGGCTTCCAGTACTTCGGCCAGCATGTTCATGCGGCGATGGTCGGAGAGGACGAACAGGAAGTTGCGCGCGATGCGGGAAACTTTGAGCAGCTCGCCGAGCCGGCTGACGACGGCGCGTTTGCGGGCGGGCGGCACGGAAGGCGTCGTCAACGCGTTGCGCAATTCCGCGGACGACTGGTAGACCTGTTCGAAGGTACGCAGTTCGCCGAGCAGGTGATGCGGGTCCACGCCTGCTTTGGGGCTGGTAGCCACATCCACCAGGGCGCTAGCGTATCGGGAGGCGAGGGCGGAGTGCGTCATAATTCCATGCCTATTGTATGCCCGGCGCCGTGTGGGCCATGGTAACGACGAAGTTCTTCACCAGGCGGTTTTGGGTCTCGGGCGAGAGGCGCGCGGCGATTTTTTGTTCGGCCAGGCTCAAGGCCAACTCAGCCGCGTAACGGCGCAATTCAAGGCGTGCGGACTTACCGGCGGCGGTGATCTCTTCGGCGATTTGCTGCTGGATTTTAGCGATCTCGGCGGCGGTGGCGCGGCGGACATGCTCGGCATCGGCTTCAGCTTCGGCCTTGGCACTTCGGCGGAGCTCTTCGATTTCAACCTGGAGATTCGCGAGGCGGCGATTGACGTCGGCCTCGCGGGCTTCGGACTCTGCGCGGGCGGCTTCCGCTTCTATCAAGCCCTTGCGAATTTCGAGGTTCCGCTTGGCGAAGTAAGGACCGGCGTTTTTTTTCGTGATGTAGGCGAGGCCGCCGGCAAGCAGCAGAAAGTTGAGCCATCCCCAAAGGATGTTGGGACCGTGCTCGGTAAGACCGGTGGATCGACTGACTCTTTCCGCCTCGGATTCCGACTCCTGGCCGCGGGCGGGGAATTGCGCGGCGAAGATGAAAACCAACAGGAACAGGGCAAGGCGCTTCATGCGGCGACGCTCCGATTCAAGATGACGTCGGCGATCTCGCCGGCCAGGGCATCGCTTTGGGCGGCCAGATTCTGCCTGGCGTCCACGACTTCGGCGGCGAGCTGCGCCTTGGCTTCGGCCACGGCGGCCTCGGCCTTTTCGCGGGTGGCCTGGATCTGAGCAGCCTGCTCTTCTTCGAGGCGGCGATGCATCTGCTCCTGCGACTGGTAGATTTCGGCGCGGGCGGCGCGGATGGCAGCTTCGTACTCGGCGGTTCTGGCGGCGGCCTTTTCGAGACTCTCGGAAGCGCGGCGGCGGGCGCCTTCGGTGGCGTCGTAGCGGGCCTTCAGCACCTTATCGAGGGGCTTGAAGAACATGTACTTCAGATAGAAGTGCAGGAAGAAGACGAGGAGGAAAGTGGGGACCGCCCGCAGCAAAATCCCACTCAAGGCGTGCAAGGTAGCTTCCATTTGGATTGACTTGGCGAGAGCTCGAAGTGAGCGCTTTAAGCCTGTTAGCTTAACATCCGCGAAAAGGCCTCGTCAACCGGAATGAGGGGATAGTGGGGCAGGCAAGTGCAGTGGTTTCAATGCGGGCAGATGCTTTGTGGACCCGTATATCCTGGATTGCAAGGGGGATGAGGTGGTAGGCACGGGCAGATTCGAACTGCCGACCTGTCGCTTAGGAGGCGACCGCTCTATCCATCTGAGCTACGTGCCCGGACTGGTTTCATTATAGCGTTGGGGCCAATGACCGCATATGCGGGTAGCAGGATACCCGCATTGGTTGGGTTTAAACGGTAATTTGAATAGTTATGTATTTTCGGACGCGGATCGTTTCCGCCGGATGCAGGCCCGGTAAGTTGCGCGGGTGAAAAACAGATCGGCGCAGATGTCAAGGAAAGGTTGAAAATGGGTGTGTCCCGCACGTTGCCGGTTCAGAAAATCCGAGGTGGCCTCCGCGTAAGACACGCCGGGCAGGTACATGTCCCGCTAGACCGGGACAGATGAACCAAGCCATGTATGACCCCATCCTCTGTGTCAAACTTAGCGATAATCTTATCGGGCAGTCTTGTATCCCCGCGTTCGTACCTACGAAACAGCATAAGCAACCAGAGCCGCCAATTGCAGTGGCCGGGTGGCCTTGGAGTTCGCGAAGAACGGGACATCTGCGAAGTTCTTGACTGTGCTACCGTACCGGGTGCCGAGGCTTCGATATTTCGCCAACAAAGTTTGGAGACTATTCTCGTACCGACTCTCGTCGAAAATTATGAGTCCTCGTTGCGTGTCACCGCGTGCGTGCAAGCGCCGCAGGAATAAATCGCAACGGTTGCAAATCTCTTCGAACGCGCGGGCTATCGGGTCGCTTGCCGTCGCCTTCTCAAGCGCTATCCCGAACAGTGTTACGTGACGCGAAGATATGGTATTGCAGAGTTCATCGATGACTTGGTTGCGTTGTTCCGTTGGGCTTGAATGCCACGGCTCTTCCCTATGGGAAGCGATGGCCTGTGTGTGAAATTCGATCTCAGCGTGAGGAAAGTACTTGGCGGCGATAGTGTTCACTTGCTCATTGATCCAGTAAACCTCACGCTCGAAGACCGCAACTCCCCCGAGGACAAAATACTTGTCCTCCGCGCCATCAGGGTTGCCCGATTCATCAACGTAGAGCAGATGCATTGGAGTTTGGGGGCATGGGCAAAAAAATAGCCAGGCGGGTGGAAACCCAACGAGCCACGAAGAACGTAGCCCTACCTAGCCATTCGTAGTTTAGGACATGTACCCAACAAAGTCAAGAGCTTGGTAGTGCCTGAAAAGTGCGTTGACAGGCACTACCAAGAGCTTCCCAAAAAGATTAAGAATCAGGATGTTAGCAGAAATGAACGAACCTCCGCAATGGATTTAAGCCGCCTCACCGTATCCTGAAACTGCAGCCTCTTCGAGCGAGCCGGCTACCGCAAGCCTTTGCGGCCAATGTCGGTGCGGAACTGCATGCCTTCGAAGTGGATGGCTTTTACGGCCGTGTAGGTGCGGTCGATGGCGGCAGCGAGATCGGGGCCGGAGGCGGTGACGCCCAGGACGCGGCCGCCGGCGGTTTCGATGCCGTTTGGGGACTGACGAGTACCGGCGTGGAAGACGGTGGCGCCGAGGGCTTCGGCGGCTTCGATGCCGTGGATCGGCTTGCCGGGCGTGATGGGTCCGGGATAGCCGGCGGAGGCGAGGACGACGCAGACGGAGGGGCCAGGGTTCCAGTCTAGGTGCGTGGTGGCGAGTTCGCCGCGGGCGGCGGCGAGCAGGATGGGGGCGAGGTCCGTCGAGAGGCGGTGCATGATGGGCTGGGTTTCCGGGTCACCGAGGCGGACGTTGAATTCGAGTACCTGGGGACCGGCGGCGGTGAGCATCAAGCCGGCGTAGAGGAATCCGGTGAAGCCGGTGGCGGCAATGGTGGGGCAGATGATGCGATTGAGGATGTCGGTGGTCTGGGCAGGGGTAAGGATGGCGGCGTCGCAATAGGCTCCCATACCGCCGGTATTGGGGCCGCGGTCGCCATCGAGGAGAGCTTTGTGGTCCTGGGTTGGGGCGAGCGGGACCATGTTGCGGCCGTCGCTCACGACGATGAAACTGACTTCTTCGCCCTGCAGGAATTCCTCGATGACGAAGGGTGGCTTGAGCGTGGCTAGCGCGGCTTCTGCTGAGGCGCGGTCGGTTGCGACCACGACGCCCTTGCCGGCGGCGAGGCCATCGGATTTGACGACGAGCGGGTACGTGAAGCGGTCGAGAGCGCGGCGGGCTTCGGTGGGATCGGCGGCGATGGCGAAGTCCGCGGTGGGGATGTTTCTTTGTTCGAGAAAGCGCTTTGCGTGGATTTTACTGCCTTCCAGTTGAGCGGCGGCGGCAGTGGGTCCAAAGATAGCGCGGCCACGGGCGCGGAAGGCGTCCACTACACCGGCGACGAGCGAGGCTTCGGGCCCGACGACGGTGAGATCGGCATCCACCGAGTCGGCGGCGGAGAGGTAGGCGGCCGGGGAACCATCGCCCGCGGGGAGGCACGTGGCGACGCGCGCGATGCCGGGATTACCAGGGACGGCGAAGAGGCGCTCCACTGCGGGACTTTGCGCGAGGCGCCAGGCGAGGGCGTGCTCGCGGCCGCCGCTGCCGATGATCAGGACCTTCATAGCCGATACAATGATAACAATGGTCGAGCGGTACGACGTGGTTGTGGTTGGGGCTGGGCATGCTGGCTGCGAGGCGGCGCGCGCGTGCGCACGCATGGGCCTGAAGACTGCCATGGTCACGATGAACCTGGACCTGATTGCGCAGATGTCATGCAATCCGGCGATCGGGGGAATCGCGAAAGGGCACCTGGTGCGGGAGATCGACGCGCTGGGCGGCGTGATGGGCGAGGTGGCCGATGCGGTTGGGATCCAGTTCCGGCTGCTGAATACGAGCCGCGGACCGGCGGTGTGGTCGCCGCGGGCGCAGTGCGATAAGAAGATGTACCGCATCCGGATGCGGGAGGTGCTAGAGCGGGAGCCGAACCTGCGGATCAAGCAGGCAGAGGCGGCGGCGCTGGAGATTTCCGAGGCCGGCGAGCGGCGGGTGACGGGAGTGCGGCTGCGCGACGGGCGAACGATTCAGGCGGCCAGCGTCGTGGTGACGACGGGAACATTTCTAAATGGGCTGGCGCACGTGGGCGAGGCGCGCTATAGCTGCGGTCGGAACGGCGAGGCGCCATCGCAATTGCTCGGGGAGCAGTTGCGGACGCTGGGCTTGAATTGGACGCGGCTGAAGACGGGTACTCCGCCGCGGCTGGATGGGCGGACGATCGACTGGACGAAGTTTGAGGCACAGCCAGGCGATGCGGTCCCGACGCCGTTTTCGTTTCTGACGGAGAAGATCGACCGAGAGCAGGTGTTCTGCCACATCGCCTACACAACCGAGGAAACCCACAGGATCTTGCGGGAGGCGATCCCGCGCTCTCCTTTATATAGTGGCCAGATCGAAGGGGTGGGACCACGGTACTGCCCGTCGATCGAGGACAAGGTCGTCAAGTTCCCGGATAAGGCGCGGCACCAGATTTTCCTCGAGCCCGAGGGTTTGGACACCAACGAGATTTACGTGAACGGTATGTCTACAAGCATGCCGATCGATGTGCAGGTTGCCATGGTGGCGTCGGTACCGGGACTGGAGCAGGCGGAGATGATCCGGCCGGGTTATGCGATCGAGTATGACGCGATCGATCCGCGGGAATTGGAGCATTCGCTGGAAGTGAAGTCGATCCGGGGGCTGTTTTTGGCGGGGCAGATCAATGGCACGTCCGGGTACGAAGAGGCGGGATGCCAGGGGCTGATCGCCGGGATTAACGCGGCTTGCGCGGTACGAGGTACGGAGGGGGTGGTGATCGGGCGGTCGGAAGGGTACACCGGGATTCTGATCGATGACCTGATCACGAAGGGGGCGGATGAGCCGTACCGGATGTTTACGTCGCGGGCGGAGTTCCGGCTGCATTTGCGGATTGATAATGCCGATGAGCGGTTGACGCCGGTTGGGCGGCGGGTGGGGCTGGTGACGGACGCGCGGTGGGAGTTGTTTAGCCGGAAGCAATGCCAGAAGGAGAAACTGACGGCCGCGCTGGAGCGGCACCAATACGGGCAGTGGCTGAAGCGTCCGGAGGCAGCGATCGGCGAGATTGCCGGCTGGGTGCGCGAGGTGCTGGGGGAGGAGCCCGCGCGGGGGCTTACGACGACGGTGGAGACGGAGATCAAGTACAACGGATACATTGCGCAGCAGGGGCGGCAGATCGAACGGTTGAAGGACGCCGAGCGGCGACCGATTCCGGCGGAGTTCGGGTTCCAGGGGATACCCGGGCTCTCGCGTGAGATCCGCGAGAAACTGGAGCGCGTACGGCCCACGACCTTGGGACAGGCGGCGCGGATTCCGGGCGTGACTCCAGCAGCGGTGGCGATTCTGGACGTTTATTTGAGTTTGGGCCGTGTTTGCTGAGGTGTTGCGGCGGAAGCTGGCGGGTGTTTGTGAATTGCCACCGGGGCAGGTTGAGGCGCTGCGGGCGCACTACGAGTTGCTGATTCGCTGGAACAAGGTGGTGAACTTGACGCGCGTGGCGGGCTTGGAGGAGGCGATCGAACGGCATTATTGCGAGTCAATTTTTGCAGCGATGCACCTTCCGGAGAGTGGTTCTATTGCGGATGTGGGATCTGGGGCCGGGTTTCCAGGGGTACCGATCGCAATCGTGCGGCCGGACTGCGCAGTGGCGTTAATTGAGTCGCATCAGCGGAAGGCGGCATTTTTGCGCGAGGCGGCGCGGGGTGTGGCAAACCTGCGTGTGATTGCCAGGCGCGCGGAGGAAGTAGAGGAGCGGTTTGATTGGGTCGTTTCGCGGGCGATCAGATATTCGGATATTGCTGAGGCGTTACAGAAGTTCGGGCAAAATGCCGAATTATTGACTGGGGAGGTGCGCGTGAGCGATCTTGCCGGCTTTCGCTGGCAGCAGGCGATTCCCATGCCTTGGGGAGATCGGCGCTACCTGCTGCTCGGCACCTCTGTTTCACGTGAAACCAATCCTTGATATTTCACGTGAAACATTCTGTGGTAGCATGGCCGCTTGGGCAAGATCCTCGCGGTTACCAATCAGAAGGGCGGCGTTGGGAAGACCACGACTGCCATCAATGTCGCTGCGGCGCTGGCGGCCAATGACTTACGGGTCCTGGTGATTGATTCCGACCCGCAAGGCAATGCGACTACCGGCCTTGGAACGGCAAAGGACCCAGGGAATGCAGCCCTCTATCACGTTCTGCTGGGCACGGCGGAACTAGCGGATGCGATTGTTCACACAGGTTTTGAAGGATTGGATTTGGTTCCAAGCGATAAGAACCTGGTGGGAGCCAACCTGGAGCTAGTGGACACTCCGCGGCGTGAATTCCGGCTGCATGACAAGGTCGAGGCGGTACGGCCGCAATACGATTTCATCCTGATTGACTGCCCGCCGGCGTTAGACCTGCTGACCCTGAACGCACTGATCGCGGCCGACTCCGTCCTTGTTCCGATTCAATGCGAGTTTTTTGCCCTAGAAGGTATTTCCGAATTGATGGACACCATACAACGCGTGCGAGAATCATTCGAGCACCCGATAGAAATCGAAGGAATCCTGCTGACGATGTACGACGACCGCACAAACCTGACGCGCCAAGTGGCCACAGATCTGCGTGACTTCTTCCGGGAGCAGGTCTTTGATACAGTGATCCCCCGAAGTGTCCGGTTGGCAGAGGCCCCCAGTTACGGCCAGACCATCCTGGCGTATGATGTTCGCTCGCGCGGCGCTGAGAGCTACATCCGCCTCGCCAAAGAGATTCTCGACCATGAGCAAAAGCACGGAAAACCCGCGCAGGGCGCTCGGTAAGGGCCTTAACGCTCTTCTGCCGACCCGGCCTACTGCCCAGCCTGTCGCAGAGAGCGCACCTCCGGGTGAGGCCGTCGCCCAACTCCCGATTGACCTGATCGAGCCGAATCCGCTGCAACCGCGGCGGGTTTTTCAGGCAGACCGGCTGGAGGAGTTGGCCCAGTCAATCCGCGCCAACGGAATCGTCCAGCCACTGGTGGTACGACGGCACGCCGAACGATACCAGTTGGTCGCAGGAGAGCGGCGTTGGCGGGCGGCTAAGATCGCGGGCATCACACGCGTGCCCGCAGTGATTCAAGAGATTCCTGACGAGCGGCTGCTTGAAATCACTCTAATCGAGAACATCCAGCGCGAAGACCTCAACCCGATCGAGACGGCATTGGCGTTTGACCGTTTATGCCGCGAGCTGCATCTCAACCATGAAGAAGTCGGCCTGCGAACCGGGAAGGACCGCTCCACGGTGGCGAACCTCATCCGTCTGCTGCAGCTTCCGCCGGATATTCAACAACTCATCGCGGAGCGGCGGCTGTCGGCAGGCCATGCCCGCTGCCTGTTGACGCTACCTACTGCCGACCTGCAGCGTGAAGTTGCGGAGAAATCCGTGGCACAAGGTTGGTCGGTCCGGCAGGTGGAGCGCTTGACGCAGAAAATGATGGAGGATCGCAAGGCGAAGCCGGTGGACGAGGTGCAGGCAGATCCGAACGTGAAGGCGGCGATTCAGGAGCTGGAGCGGGTACTCGGCACGAAAGTCCGAATCATCGAGAAGGCCAAGCAAAAAGGCCGGATCGAGATCGATTACTATTCCAACGACGATCTCGACCGGATCTACTCCACGATCATTGGCGAATCACATTAACTACTTTAGAATCTTAAGTATATCGGATAATTCCGTACGGATGCCGGCCAGCGGATCGGGGGTGAATAAATCACCCTGATGGCCGTTCTGGCTGAGTGATCTGCCCGCCTTGGATTCGTTGTGTAGCGACTGCCTGGCACCCTCGATCGTATAACGTTTGTCATACAGCAGATGCTTGATCTTCAGCAGAAGCTCGACGTCCTTGCGGCGGTAAAGGCGGTGCCCCGTGCCGGACTTCTTCGGTGAGAGACTGGGAAACTCGGTCTCCCAGTAGCGCAGAACGTAAGGCTCGACGGCCAACAGCGCGGCTACTTCGCCGATTCTGAAGTACAACTTGTCCGGTATTTCTGGAGAATCCTGCGGTACCGCCGGCTCTGTCATCCGTCTCCCGTCATACTATCCTAACGCGCGGGGAATTGTCACCAAAAGGCGGCCACCGGTTAGGCGACACGTGGTTCTGGTAACATCAAACAGACGTCCTTTGGCGCGGGCCCTTAGCTCAGCGGTTAGAGCAGCGGACTCATAATCCGTTGGTCGTAGGTTCAAATCCTACAGGGCCCACCATCTCATTTCAGTTGAGTAGTTTGCCGTTGTCGTCTTCACATTTCGCGTCCTCCTCTGGGCTTGGTGTGCCCAAAAGTTTGCCCGTCCGGCGATCTTCTCCCGACTGGAGTTCCGGAGGCTTCGCCTGACCCTCCTTCATGGCGCCGAAATGACTGTCCATGCGCGCAGCATCTGCAAGATCCCTGTATGGAACACGCAAGCCCAGGGTCACTTACTACGCCAAGGACTTTCTCGACTACACCGGGTTTCCACGCTTTCTTTCCGTGTTTGGGATTGTATTGTGCGCCATGGCGCTTTGCGCCTTCGTGCTCCGCCACGGCGTGGAATGGACGGTGCCGTGGTTCCTGCGGAGACCGCAGGATTTGTTTCTAACAGCACTGCGAACGCATAGACATGGCCATCTGGGTTCACGGGGATGTTCACAGGGAATTGCGTGAGTGGACGCCCAATCGGCCAGTCCCCGCACTAGCGCACCGCACGCACGATGTGACCAATGGAGCGCGCGGCGTGCAGGCTCGCATAACGACTCGGGGCCGGTTTATGCCAAATTCCTGCGCGCTTGTCCGCGGTCTTCGTCCTGGAAGAGATGAGTCCACTCTGGACTCAATACCAGTTGCTCGAGCGACAAGTCCAGGCGGTTTGCTTTTTTCAATATCTCCAGCCCCGGGGCGCGACTGCCTCGCTTGAGCATGCTATGAACAGCCGCAATGCCGCCCTTGTATCGTTTACAGTGTGGCGTGAAAAGCTGATAGAACCGATTTGCCCAATAATGTAAGTCTCGCCACCCTCGTAATAGAGCCGCGCCAGTTCTTTCTCAAGATCGTCTTGGTCGTGTGGTGTTGCCATGGCGTAACACTATAGCAGTACCGAAAGACCTTTCCAAACTGAGACGCAGGATCTGAGATGCAGGAATCGATCAAGTACCCGTAGTGTTGGGAGAGCGGCGCGCCTGGGGCGCCGGCTTAGAAGGCGGCGCCGCTGTCGAGATCGGCGATCAAGCCAGGCTGTGCAGTGGGGTGCCATCCGAGACGTTGCTGCGTTAGCGCGCTGGAAGCCGGCACGTCGGCCGCCGCGAACATCGCGAGCCAGCCAAAGTGCGCGGCGGCCTGCTCGGGGGACTTGGCGACGATCGGGACATGCAGGCCGCGGCCGATGGCCTCGGCGATCTCGCGAAGGGGCACGCCCTCTTCCGCGACCGCGTTATAGCGGGCTGCGGTGGCACCCTTCTCGATCGCCAGCCGGTAGAGATGGGCGGCATCGAGCCGGTGCACCGCGGGCCAGCGGTTGCGGCCATCGCCGACATACGCGGAGACACCCTTTTCGCGGGCCAGGGCAATGAGGTAAGTGACCAAGCCCTGCTTGAGCGGGTCGTGGACCTGGGGAAGGCGCATCACGGAGACGCGCACGCCCTGCGCCTGGACTGCGGCGGCAGCTTCTTCGGAAGCTACGCGGGGGATCGGAGAGTTGGGCGCATCATCTTCGGTGGTGAGGCGGCCTGGGGTGTGGGCGGCCGCAGTTCCTGAGGTGACGATCAGGGGGCGGTCAGAGCCGACTAGCGCGGAGCCGAGAGCCTGGATGGCGGCCCTGTCGATTTCGCAGACCTCTTGGAACCTGGAGAAGTCGTGAATGAAGGCGGTGTGAATGACGCCATCGGATTTCGATGATCCATTGCGCAGACTTTCGAGGTCGGTAACATCACCTCGCTGGATTTGGGCGCCGGCGGCGATTAGGGCGGCGGCGGCAGCTTCGGAGCGGGCCAGGCCTAACACCTGATGACCCGCGGCTAGCAATTCCTGAACGACGGCGGAGCCGATGAAACCGGTTGCTCCGGTGACGAATATACGCATTTTGCTTTCCTCCTGATGAATGCACGCGCAAAAGCCGGCGAGGCTGAGGGCCTCGCGCAGCCTGAGAGGCTGCCCCACGTTGACCGGAGCCGGGCGAATCTGGTAAAACGGAGACAGTCTCCGCATTACTAGATTAGCGGAGGCGGTCTCCGGTTTCAGGTTTTTTCTTGCAAATGGCTGCCAAACGACCTCCGCGCACGGATGCGCAGCGCAACCGCGAGCGCATTCTGGAAGTGGCCAAAGCGGCGTTCACGCGGTTTGGCGCGCAGGCTAGGCTGGACGATATTGCGACGCAGGCGGGGGTGGGGCCGGGCACGCTGTATCGCCATTTTCCGACGCGGGATGCGCTGATCGAGGCGGTGTATCGGAGCGAGGTAGGAAAACTGGCGGCGGCGGAGCGGGAGCTCGCGGAGAGGCTGCCGCCGATGGAGGCGCTGCGCGCGTGGATGCTGCTGTTTGTGGAGCACATTGCGGCGAAGCAGATTATCGCGCCGGCGTTGAACTCGGTGGTGGGCGGTCCGGCGAAGTTGTATGAAGGGTCGCGCAGCCAGATGCAGGGGGCGATGGAGGCGCTGGTGAAGCGGGCCATCCAGAGCGGGGAGCTTCGCCGGGATGTGGACCCACGCGATCTGCTGTGGGCCCTCATCGGCGCGGCGCATGTGCCTGGTCCGGGGTGGCTGGAGAGGGCGCGGCGGCTGGTGGATATTCTGATCGCGGGTGTACGCAACAGCGAGCCGGGATTACTTTTCGAACACCCCCTTTAGTTTTTTCAGGAAGTCGGCCCAGCCGGTCTTCGTTTCGGCGAACTCGTCATCCCAGGCGGCTTCGGGACCGAAGCCGGACTGAACCAGACGGAGACGCGTAATTCCTCCGCCCAGTGATTCGATGTAGTAATCGACACACATTTTTTGTACAACGCCGGTGTCGGTAGGGCCTTTGTGGCCGTAGGTGATGGAGCGTTCGCTGCAAGTGCCGAAATGCTTACCGGGCTCCCAGGCGACGATGGTGGTTCTACCTTCCATCCCGGGGCCCCAGGAGAAGAAGTATTCTCCGCCGACGCGCGGATCGACGCGGGCTTCGGGGGCGAACCATTTGGCGATCTGGGCTGGGTCGGTGATGGCCCGGAACACTTCTTCGGGGGTCGCTTCTAAATCGATGACGGTTTCGTGGGATCTGCTCATATTTTCACTCCAGATTTGCGGATTCGGTGGCGGATTCTTCGAGCCTGACGGCGGGATACACGGCGGAGATGAGGCGGAAACGCCGCCCACCTTCGGCCCGCTCGTTATGATATTTCGCCGTGAGGCGCGCAATGGATGCGGTCATCTCTTCGGCGAAGGCCGCGCGAGATTCAGCGCTAGCGAAGCGGATCTCGGTTTCCAGGGTAAGCGTGGCGACGCGTTTTCCGGCGCGGCGGGCGCGGATCGAGAGGGAGGCCAGCTCGCGAATCATGTGCGCAGCAGTAGAAGCGAGATAAGCGGCGGAGAAACGGTCGGCAGTGACGCGATCGCCGGTCTGGGGAGCGATCAGGAATTCGCGGGCCACGGCGCGCACGACGCGTTCCATGCAATTGCCTTTACGGCGTTCCTCGATCAACTTCAGGAAGCCTTCGCGCTCCAACTCGCGCAGATGGTAGTTCAGTTTCTGCCGAGGCACGCCGAGGCGGCGGGCGAGTCCGGCGGCGGAATCGGGCTCGGTTAATTGTTCGAGGAGGCGAAGCCGGCCGGGCTGGAGTAAGACGCCCGCTTTTTCGGGGCTCTGGACGATTTGCAAGGCCGCCGGCATGAATCGATTTAAGCACCGGAACACTCTCCTGTCAAGAAAAACTTTCTTGTCGGTAGCTATGCCTCTCCATTTTGGTACGGCTTCCCAGAAAGTACTCGCGGGTGTTCCAATGTGAAACCGGCAAACAGCCGTTGAGATGGGAAATGAAGCATTTACATTCGGAAACAGCCGTGCCTATCATTACACGTGCGCCGCTACCTTCTGACCGTGTTCCTGGCAACCTTGGCATCAACGTCCGGCTTCGCCGCAACCGCAATAAGCCGCGCGGACAGCCGGATCTCGCTGGGCGGCTCGTTCCTGACGTTCGATCGGGCGCTGCCGCGGGAACTCTGGGCGAAGGAATTCGACGACATGCAGGCAGTGGGGATGGACATGATCGTGGTGTTGGCGGTGGGCCACCTGCGGCCGGACCCCGCGGACCCACTGCAGTACAGCATTTCAGCGGACGGCCTGCTTTATCCGAGCAGGTGGGCGCCGGATGCAAACGCCCGGGTCGACGACCGGCTGGAGACGGTCCTCTCGCTCGCCGATCAGCGCGGGATGAAGGTCTACATTGGATCACTCGAGACCGAGTCGGATTGGACCACGGGACTGGAGTTCGCGGCTCTGCGCGAATACAACAAACGCATTGCGGCAGAGATCCTGGAACGCTACGGGATGCATCCGTCGCTGGTCGGCTGGTATTTTCCTCAGGAACTTTGGATGAACTGGGTTAAGTACTACGGCCGCGGCTACTACGGCACGGCTGTTCTTAGAGACTTCGTGGCGGACATGAAGAGCATCGACCCCGGCAAGAGGACTGCTGCTACGGTGGTGTTCAAGAAGGAGGGGAATGGTTCGATGCCACCCTTGACGCCCGGCGATCTGGAGAGCGTCATGACCGAGTCTTTGCAGGCCACAGGTGTGGATATCCTGATGCCTCAAGATGGCGTTGGCGCCATGGCGGGAGCGGCGCCGATTACCGAGCTTCCGGCTTACTTTGCGGCCATGGCGAAGGCGCGCGAGGCGGCTGGCGGCGGAACGGTGCTCCTGGCGATCATCGAGACTTTCACTGCAGCGCCGGGTATGAGCAACGATCGTTATCCGCCTGCGAGCATTTCCCGAATTGCAGAGCAGTTGAATGCGGTTCGTCCTTATGTGAGCGGGGCTGTGAGTTGGATCTTCGGTCATGATATGTCGCCCCGGGCGACTTACTATCCGGAGAAAACCGGCGCGCTGTATCGGGAGTATCGGGCGCGGTATGGGAGTGCTGCGGTGGTGGGCGGGGATTGAAACGGTAAGGGGTTAGCTTGACGCCTGCGAACACCCCTTCCATACGCCCGCTAATAGCCGGGCATCTGGATTAGAGGGCGAATGGTCGAAGAGCGTCCCTCCATCGAAGTCGTCAATACGTCCTTTAGTCTTCGTTCCGTTCTAAGCTTAGGCTCTACGGATGCCTCCACTCCGACGAGCGAGTGATGTAGCGTTGCCCAACCGCCCTTCGCTGCTTGATTTCCACCGCTCGCCTACCCAATCTTGACACTTTAGTACAGATTGCGCATCCTATAGGCGTACAGAGATTTCAGGAGAACTGCGTGAGTACTTCGACGAATACGATCGAAACCTTTGCGAATCAGGAGTATAAGTGGGGTTTCGTTACGGAAATCGATGCCGATACGGTCCCGCCGGGGTTGAATGAGGACGTCATCCGGCTGATCTCGACGAAGAAGGGCGAGCCGGAATTTTTGCTGGAATGGCGGCTGAAGGCTTACCGGCACTGGCTCACGATGACCGAGCCGACCTGGGCCAACATCCATTACCCGCCTGTTGACTACCAGGCCATCAGCTACTACGCTGCGCCGAAGACGAATGTCTCGCGGCCCAAGAGTCTCGACGAGGTCGATCCGGAGCTGCTGAAGACGTATGAGAAGCTGGGCATCCCGCTCGAGGAGCGCGAGCTGCTGGCGGGGGTCGCGGTGGATGCGGTGTTCGACAGCGTGTCGGTGGCCACCACGTTTAAGGAAAAGCTGGGGGATCTGGGCATCATCTTCTGTTCGTTCTCCGAAGCCGTGCGCGAGCATCCGGAGCTGGTGAAGCAGTACCTGGGGACGGTGGTGCCGTCGTCGGACAATTTCTTTGCGGCGCTGAACTCGGCGGTGTTCAGCGATGGCTCGTTCTGCTATGTGCCGAAGGGCGTGCGGTGCCCGATGGAGCTGTCGACCTACTTCCGCATCAACGCCAAGAACACGGGGCAGTTCGAGCGGACGCTGATTATCGCGGATGAGGGCGCTTATGTTTCGTACCTGGAAGGCTGCACGGCGCCCATGCGGGATACCAACCAGTTGCATGCGGCGGTGGTGGAACTGATCGCGCTCGACAACGCGCAGATCAAATATTCGACGGTGCAGAACTGGTATCCCGGCGACAAAGAGGGCAAGGGCGGCATCTATAATTTCGTCACGAAACGCGGCGCTTGCCGCGGCGTGAATTCGAAGATCTCGTGGACGCAGGTGGAGACGGGGTCGGCGATTACGTGGAAGTATCCGAGTTGTTTGCTGATCGGCGATCACTCGGTGGGCGAGTTTTATTCCGTGGCGCTGACCAACCATTACCAGCAGGCCGATACGGGCACCAAGATGATCCACATCGGCAAGAACACCACCAGCACGATTGTTTCGAAGGGCATTTCGGCAGGGTTTGGGCAGAACACGTATCGCGGCGGGGTGAAGATTCTGCAGGGCGCCAAGAATGCGCGGAATTACTCGCAGTGCGATTCGATGCTGCTGGGCGATAAATGTGGCGCGCACACGTTCCCGTACCTGGAAGTGAAGAACACGTCGTCGCAGGTGGAGCATGAGGCTTCGACTTCGAAGATCGGCGAGGACCAGATTTTCTATTGCCGGCAGCGCGGGATTTCGACCGAGGATGCGGTATCGATGATCGTGCACGGCTTCTGCAAGGAAGTGTTTCGCGAGCTGCCGATGGAATTCGCCGTCGAAGCGCAGAAGCTGCTGGGAGTCAGTTTGGAAGGAAGCGTCGGGTAACAGTTCAACCATGCCACTACTTGAAATCAAGAATCTGCACGCCACCGTTGCGGGGCGGGAAATTTTGAAAGGCATCGATCTCACGATCAATGCCGGCGAAGTGCACGCCATCATGGGGCCGAACGGGTCGGGCAAGAGCACGCTGGCGCAGGTGCTTTCGGGCCGCGATCTGTACCAGGTGACCGATGGTCGGGTGACTTACGACGGCAAGGATCTGCTGGAATTATCGCCGGAGGATCGCGCGCGCGAAGGCATCTTCATGGCGTTTCAGTATCCGGTGGAGATTCCGGGGGTGAGCAACCTGTATTTTCTGAAGGCGGCGCTGAACGCGGCGCGGAAGCATCGCGGGCAGCCGGATCTGGACGCCATGGATTTTCTGGCGCTGGTGAAGGATCGCATGGCGCTGATGGAGATGGATCAGAACCTGCTGAATCGCGCGGTGAACGCGGGCTTTTCGGGCGGCGAGAAGAAGCGCAACGAAATTTTCCAGATGGCCGTGCTGCAGCCGCGGCTGGCGATTCTGGACGAGACGGATTCGGGGCTGGACATCGACGCGCTGAAGATCGTGGCGAACGGGGTGAATGCGCTCCGGAGTCCGGAGCGGGCCATGATCGTGGTGACGCATTACCAGCGGCTGCTGAATTACATCGTGCCGGATTTCGTGCATGTGCTGGCGGAGGGGCGGATCGTGAAGTCTGGCGGCAAGGAACTGGCGCTGGAGCTGGAAGAATCGGGCTACGCCGAGATGGTGGAGACGGCATGATCGAGCGGATTCGCGAGGAAGCGCGGGAGCGGTTCGCGGAGCTGGGCTATCCGACCACGCACAACGAGGAGTGGCGGTTCACCAGCGTGGCGCCGATTGCGCGCGCGGAGTTTGCGGCGGCGCGGGCGGCGGTTTCGGCATCGGGCGCGCAGGCGGGGGTGAAGATCGCGAAGTTATCGGAAGCGCCCGTGGAGGCGTACCTGGCGCGGTATGCGCGCATCGATGCGAATCCGTTTGTGGCGCTGAATACGGCGAATTTCGAGGACGGGATTTACGTTCATATAGCGAGGGGCGCGGTGGTCGCGGAGCCGATCGAGATCGTGATCCAGTCGGCGGCCAATGGGCATCCGACGGTGTCGCATCCGCGGCTGCTGGTGGTGGCGGAAGAAGGCAGCCAGGCGACCATCGTGGAGACTTACAAGGGGAACGGCGGCGCTTACTTCACCAATCCGGTGACGGAGCTGGTGGCGGGCGACGGCGCGGTGATCGATCACTACAAGCTGCAGACCGAGGGCGCGCGCGCTTTTCACGTATCAACCTTGCAGGTGCAGCTTGGGCGCGATACGAATTTCCGCTCGCATTCGCTGGCGTTCGGCGGGGCGCTGGTGCGCAACGATGTGAACGCGGTGCTGGCGGAAGGGTCGGAGTGCACGCTGAACGGGCTCTACCTGATTGACGGCGCGCAACACATCGACAATCATACGGCGATCGATCACGCCAAGCCGCATGCCGCGAGCCACGAGTTGTACAAGGGCATTCTGGAGGGGCATTCGACCGCGGTGTTCAACGGCAAGATCTTCGTGCGGAAGGACGCGCAGAAGACGGACGCCAAGCAGACGAACAAGAACCTGGTGCTGTCGGAAAACGCGGTGATCAATACGAAGCCGGAGCTGCAGATTCTGGCCGATGATGTGAAGTGCACGCACGGCGCGACCATCGGGCAGTTGGATCCGGAGGGGATTTTTTATCTGCAGTCGCGCGGCATCGGGCTCAAGGATGCGCGCAACCTGCTGATCTACGCGTTCGCGCGCGACATTGTGGATCGCGTGAAAGTGGCGCCGCTGCGCGAGCAGCTCGAAAGGTTGTTGCTGGAGAAACTGCATGGCAGTCGCAACTAATGTGTGGCCGGGCCAGACAACGCGCGAGAATTTCCCGGTTCTGAATCAGCGGGTACACGGCAAGCCGCTGGTGTACCTGGATAACGCCGCGACGACGCAGAAGCCGCAGGTGGTCATCGACGCGATGAACCAGTTTTACCAGGCGGATAATTCGAACATCCATCGCGGGGTGCACGAGTTGAGCGAGCGCTCGACGCGGCACTACGAAGAAGCGCGGGTGAAGGCGCAGGCCTTCCTGAATGCGGCCGACTGGCGCGAAATCGTGTTCGTGCGCGGGGTGACGGAAGGCATCAACCTGGTGGCGTACACGTTCGGGCGGCGGCATGTGAATGCCGGCGACGAGATCGTGATTTCGGCGATGGAGCACCACTCGAACATCGTGCCGTGGCAGATCCTGTGCGAGGAAAAGCAGGCGGTGCTGAAGATAGCGCCGATCAACGAGCGCGGCGAACTGCTGCTGGATGAATACGAGAAGCTGCTGGGTCCGCGTACCAAGCTGGTTTCGATGGTGCACGTGTCGAACGCGCTGGGCACGGTGAACCCGGTGGCCGAGATAACGCGTATCGGGCACCGGCACGGCGTGCCCGTGTTTATCGACGGCGCGCAGGCGGTGGCGCACATGAAGGTGGACGTGCAGGCCATCGACTGCGATTTCTATTCGCTTTCGGGCCACAAGATGTTCGGGCCCACCGGGATCGGAGTGCTGTACGGAAAGACGGAGCTGTTGAACAAGATGCCTCCGTACCAGGGTGGCGGCGATATGATCCGGCACGTGTCGTTCGCCAAGACCACCTACAACGACCTGCCGTATAAGTTCGAGGCGGGGACGCCGAATATCGCGGGGACCATCGGGCTGGGGGCGGCCATCGATTACATAAACGAGATCGGGCTCGCGCACATTCAGGCTTACGAGCATGAACTGCTGGGGTACGCGACGGAGCAACTGGAGAAGATTGCGGGGCTGCGAATTATCGGCACAGCGCGGGAGAAGGCCAGCGTGATTTCGTTCGTGCTGGAAGGCGTGCATCCGCACGACGTGGGGACGATTCTGGATCGCGAGGGCGTGGCGGTGCGGACGGGCCATCATTGCGCGCAGCCCGTGCTTGAATGGTTCGGCGTGCCGGCGACTACGCGCGCGTCGCTGGCGTTCTACAACACGAAGCAGGATATCGACGCGCTGGTGGCGGGGATCGGCAAGGTGAAGGAGATCTTCGGGTAATGCTGGAGGATCTGTACCAGGAAGTGATACTCGACCACAGTAAGCGGCCGCGCAATTTCCATCAGATGCCGGATGCCACGCGCGGCGTGGAAGGCTACAATCCGCTGTGCGGCGACAAGCTGAAGCTGTTCGTGAAGATGGACGGCGAGAAAGTGGCGGACATCAGCTTCGTGGGCGCGGGATGCGCGATTTCGACGGCGTCGGCGTCGTTGATGACGGAGCTGGTGAAGGGCAAGTCGCGGGAAGAAGCGGTCGCGATGATGGAGCGCTTCCACGATTTGCTGACCACGGAAAAGCATCCGGCGGACATGGGGAAGCTCGAGGTGTTCTCGGGCGTGCGCGAGTTTCCGGCGCGGGTGAAGTGCGCGACGCTCGCGTGGCACACGCTCAAATCGGCGCTGACGAGCGAGAGCGAAGTGGTGTCGACGGAATGAAAGAAAAGATCATCAGCGTGCTGAGCCACATCTTCGATCCGGAGATCCCGATGGATATTTACAGCCTCGGGTTGATCTACGACGTGCAGGTGGATGCGGCGGGCGCGGTGAACATCAAGATGACGCTGACGGCGCCGAATTGTCCGGTGGCCGGGAGTTTGCCCGCGGAAGTGGAGCGCAAGACGCGGGCGGTGGCGGGCGTGACGGATGTGAAGCTGGAACTGGTGTTCGATCCGCCATGGGACAAGAGCCGCATGTCGCCCGAGGCGCGCATGATGCTGGGGCTCGACGATGTGATTCCGGTGGACGCGCTGGGACGGACGCGGCGATGAAATTGAGCGCGCACGAAGAATACGGATTGCGGTGCCTGCTGCGGATCGGCTTAGCGGGTGCGGAGGAGAGCCTGACGATTCCGGAGATCAGCCAGGCGGAGGCGCTGTCGCCGGCGTACGCGGCGAAGCTGCTGCGCATGCTGCGGAAGGGCGGATTCATTACCAGCGCGCGCGGCAAGGAGGGCGGCTATACGCTGGCGCGTCCGGCGGCGCAGATCGTGATCGGCGATGTGATTGAGGCGCTGGGCGGGCGGCTGTTCGAGTCGAAGGACTTTTGCAACGAGCACGCGGGGCGCATCCAGGTGTGCACGCGATCGGTGGATTGCTCGGTGCGTTCGCTGTGGCACGCGGTGCAATCGGCGGTGGACGATGTGCTGAGCAAGACCACGCTGCAGGATCTGCTGCGCAGCGAAGGCGAGATGAATTCGTGGGTGAAGAGCATTCCCAGTAATGCCCTGACCACGATTCAGTAAAATAGACAGTATCCGTTCTGGAGGATGGAATGAAGATACTGTCTGTCGTGTGCGTTTCGGCGGCCATGGCGATGAGCCTGGCCGCGCAACAGGAAGCTCCCCCGAAAACCAATCTGAAAGTGGGCGACATGGCGCCCGATTTCACGCTGCCTTCAACCGCGGGCAAGCCGGTGACGCTCTCGGAGTTCCGCGGCAAGTCGGCGGTGGTGCTGGCGTTCTTTCCGGCGGCTTTTACCGGTGGTTGAACGAAGGAAATGCTGGCGTACCAGGCTGGTATCGCCCACTTTGAAGGTGCAGAGACCAAGGTATTTGGCATCAGCGAGGATAATATTCCATCCCAGAAGGAATTCGCGGAGAAGCTGAAGCTGACGTTTCCGCTGCTGAGTGATTTTGCGAAGCGGCAGGTGGCGGCGGAGTACGGCGTGCTGTTCAAGGATCGCGGATTCGCCAATCGCGCGACGTTCGTGATCGATAAAGAAGGGCGGATTCAGCACATCGAGGAGGGCAGCATCGCGCTCGATCCGACGGGGGCGGAGACGGCTTGCGCGCGGATGCATAAGAAGGCGGGATAGGCGGAGCCGGCACGGAATCCGATGACGCCTTCTTTCATAAACCGCTCGTGGTCCGCAGCGATCTCCGGCATTCGAAAGGTAGAAGCGATACTACGTTCTCGGGCGGGCTGCTGCGGGCCGGCGGCTGTTTGTAGTTTTCACGATCCGGCGGAAGCTCATACGGGTGATTTCGGCCAGGGACATGAACCGGAATGAGGCGGAGATCTATGAGAGAAGTGAAAAAGAAACTTCCTGAATTCAGGAGCGAAGACAATGAAAGGAAGTTCTGGGCTACGGCGGATTCCACTGAGCATATGGATTGGCAAGCGGGGAAACGCAAGAAACTTGTCCGGCTCAGACCGTCCCTAAGGACCATATCCCTGCGCCTTCCGGTCTCTATGATTGAGGATCTGAGGGTAATGGCGAATCGCCGCAACGTTCCGTATCAGTCCCTGCTCAAGGTGTTCCTGGCAGAGCGGTTGGCGGGCGAGCGGCAACTCCGGCCGGAGTAGCGGTTGAACGCCCTCTGAAGCCGGCGTGGGGCGTCTGCCCGCGCGAAGGGATTTCGCGACAGGCATCACGATTCCGGCCAGTATCAGCGTAGGGGACATTCCGTCAAAATGGATGGCTGAAACCTGGCGCGTTTCTCGGGAGTAATCGTCTGTAGGAGCCCACGCTCACGGGGGACGGGCGCGGATTACACCCGTTTGCCTCTGGCCGGCTGGCCAGACATCAGAAAAGTGCTTGGGAACCGTCCCGTCCCGCAGAGTTTGAATGTTCCAAAATCCTTGTACCAGTCACCGTCCGGCACATCCGGATCTTGTGATTTCCAGTTGGCCAATTCGAACAGGTCCTCCATCGAGACTTTGCGCTGTTTGGCGCGATCACGTAGGTGGGCCCACTTCTCTCTTGGGAGGTTCTCCCACTGGATTTTGGGCATGGCTTAGCGACCCAAGATCAAAGTACGGAACTCGTCCACCAACCGGTCCTGAACGCTGGGGTCGTCGTTGCCAAGGTTCTCCTTGAGTCGTCTGAAGAACTCGCGCTTGCGATTCTCCTGACTTTGCAGGCCGAGGCGTACGAGCGTAGCGATTGCCTTGCTCATACTGACGTCTGCTGTCTCTGCATACCTTTCCACCTGGCTAACGACCGGCGATGTGAGACCGACCGTGTAGCGGGTTTCGGGTTGGCGCTGCTCGTTGATTCGGGCTTTCCTGGGTCGGACTCTTGAATTCTTCCTCGGCACTCTGATATGAGGCATACATCTTCAGTATGCCTCAAAACGCATCGCTCTGCCACAGAAGCAGCACGCCGGGCGCGCCGGCATTTGCGGGGAAAGGTGCCGCAGAGAGCTCCGCAGAGGCAGGCGCGTTTCTCGTTACCCATCCGGCGAAACTTCCCCAAAGCGGGACTTGGGTCCCGCGACAGATTCAGGCTGTGGCTAATTCTCGGCGTGACCCCGGGGAAAACGAGCGCAAGCAAATATTGCAGAGCAACCCCTTATAGCGCTCTAATTGGTTTTGTGCAGCTTATCGTCACCGGTCGTGAAGAAGAGAGCGCGGAGGTTGCGGGCTTACGGAACCGTACGTGGAATGTCCATCTCCTGCCTGCGGACAAATTGGCTGGAGAGCTCCAACTAGGACACGTGATACTTGCCGACGCCATCGTCTTCTTCGTTGATATGAACGAGCACGCGCTTGCGTCACCACCCACGTTCCCAGTTGGGATTGGCGGCCAAGAAACGCTGATGCATCAAGTTCGCCGCCTCTCCCACTCGTGTGCTATGCTCGACGGCCGCAAATGGAGCGCCGTCCCCATCGTCATGGTGCTCGGAGGAATCACGCCGCCATATTTTCGAGAAGAATTCCGCCTCCTCGCCACGCAGGACGACGCTGTCCTCGTCGAGGCCGCGACGGAATTTCAGCCGACCGTCAAGGCGATTCCGCGCGGTCCGGAAGCGCACCTTTCTTTCAGGTCCAGTTGCGCCTCTGAGACACGAGTGACTATCTGGAAACGGTCATCTGGGAAGTATGCGCGGTAGTGTCCGCGGATTAGTACCCGGAGGTCGGCCAGCATCCGGTGACTGCTCTCGACTGCCACCCGGACGAAACACGCGCAAACCGGAAGTAATCCACTCGGACGGAAAACGCGAAAGCTTGACGTTAGCCGGGCGGATCTGGAATGGACAACCTGCGGCAGATCTTCCTTGCCAGCAGGTTCGCAATTTCGGAGTGGCGAGGAACGGCTTCGATGTGACCGGTTTCTGGATTCTCCCAAAGCGTATGTTCTTTACCCTAGCGGCGCATCACGCACCCGTTACGCCGAAGGTGCCGGAGAAGCCCTTCGCGTTTCATCCAACGATCACGGGTTCCTGCCTGGCGTCGGGAGGTAAGGCTCGCAGGGATTCCTCGCGCCGATGTTCCAGAATGAGCGCAATCGCCCCACGCAAGTTAGCCAGGCATTCTTCATGCGTTGTTCCTTGACCATTCGCGCCGGGCACTTCCGCGCAGTACGCTATGAACCAGGGCCCGTCCCTCTCGACGATCGCGGTGAACTCGTTTCGCATAACCGTATTTTATCGGAACGCCAAGGGCGGAATTGCCGGACGCTATAGGCCCTTCGTTTCACCTGGCCGGATTACGCGCGAGGTACCGATTTGGACAGTCAAGCCAGCCACACAAAGGGGGCGTTTCGGGGATCGCTCCCAGTATAGGCTCAGTCACGCGCCAGGCGCGACTTCGGTGATTTCTAGCGTGAGCAGCGACCCACACTTGGCGCAGGCCAGGCGGCCGTCTGGGAGCACGTAGACGGCGATCGAATCGCACTTCACGCAGGCGACCGTCGGGTCGGAGGCATCGGGCAGTGGATCGGGCGGTTCGATGCCCGACTGCGTGCCTCCGGCGAGCGTGGTGACCGGCTCGAAGGTGGCGCCGCAATCTGCGCAGACGTGGTTGAAGCAGCAGTTGGGCGTGCAACTGTAGAACACGTCTTGCGATTTGCAGACGGGGCAGGCCAGCGCGAGCTTCGTCGTTTTCACTTCTTGTAATCTAACACCGCGAAACGCGCTTCCGGATACGGACGTCTGTTTCTGAGGAACGCGCCAAACCCGGCGTCCCGCGCCGCTTGACATCTGCGGAGTTCCTTCCTGAATGGCGGCGCGGCAGAACACGCCCCTTTGCGCTATGCTGGCATTGCAGATATTCGGGACAAAAACAGTATGGGCCATCGATGGTTTTTGATCCTCCTGGCGCTGGCGCCGGCGCTGACTCTGCCTCTCGCGGCCAACGATCCCACTGGGACCATTACGGGAACGGTGATCGACACGAGCGGCGGTGTGGTGCCGAAGGCGCGGGTAAGCGTCACCAGCGAAGAGACCAACGCGACACGCGACGCAGTGACCAATGACGATGGGGATTTTACCGTCGCGCTGCTGCCGCCGGGGCATTACCGGGTGGCGGTCGAGAAGGACGGGTTCCGGCGGACAATTTTTGAAGACGTGCGGCTGGATGTGGACCAGACGGCGCGCGTCGATTTCACGCTGCAGGTCGGCATCGTCAACCAGGAAGTGAAAGTCAACGACACGCAGCCGATTGTGCAGACGGATACGTCCACAATGGGGCAGGTGATCGACGGGCGGCTGGTGCACGAGCTGCCGCTCAACGAGCGCAATTTCCTGTCGTTCGCGCTGCTGGCCCCGGGCAGTCAATTGCCGGCGGAGGGATCGCAGAATTCGACGCAGGGCGGCGCGGTGAGCGTGAACGGGGCACGCGAGCAATCGAACAACTTCCTGCTGGAGGGCGTGGACAACAACGATCCTTATATAAACCAGTACGTGACGCTGCCTTCGATCGACGCGATTCAGGAATTCAAGGTGCAGTCGAGCGACTATTCGGCGGAGTTCGGGCGCAGCGGCGGCGCGCAAGTCAACGTCATTTTGAAGAGCGGGACCAATCAATTCCATGGCGGGCTGTTCGAGTTTCTGCGCAATCGCAATCTGGACGCGAAGAATTACTTCGATTTGCCTTATTGCACGGCGGGGTCGGTGGCTGGTACGTGCGGGCCGATTCCGAGCTTCGATCGCCACCAGTTCGGCGGAACGTTTGGGGGGCCGATTCGCAAAGACAAGACGTTTTTCTTTGTGTCGTACGAAGGGCTGCGCTTGCGGCAGGCGACGACGCGCGAAGCTACCGTGCCGTCGGTGGAGCAGAAGGATCAGATTCCGTTATTCCTGGCCGCGGGCGGGATTCCGATCAATCCAGCCGGCCAGGCGATTCTGAATTTGTATCCATCGGCGAATGTGGGCTCGGATCTGACCACGTCGAATACTTATGCGTCCGCGCCGGTGATTCGAAATACGGAGAACCTGGGGCTGATCAAGATCGACCATCACGCCGGGCAGAACAACAGCTTCTCGGCGCACTGGGCGATTTTTGATGAAGACCGTTTCAATCCGTTCGATCCGGTGAACGCGTTCACGAATTTGCCGGGATATGGCAGCTACACGCTGAACGATGGGCAGAACGGCGGGGTGAGCTGGACGCACGTGTTCAGCACGGCGGCGATCAACGAATTCCGGCTGGGATACAACCGCATGCGGGCGGGGGCGCTGCAGCAGAGCTACGGGCAGAACGAGAGCGCGGCGCTGGGCTTTCCGGACATCCTGACGCGTTCGGTGGACCTGGGATATCCGGACGTGAACATTCTGGGCTTCGACGGGATCGGCGAGCCGCTCAACTATCCGCAGGACCGGCACGATACCACCGTGCATCTTTCCGACAATCTGTCGTGGATCAAGGGACGCAACCAGTTCAAATTCGGCGCGGATATTCGCGATATACAGATTGACAATTATCTGGACTATATCGCGCGCGGTGATTGGTTCTTCGAAGTAGGCGCGGAGGCGGGCTACGCGGGTACGCCGGGCGAGGCGATCGCGCAAGTGGTTTCGGGCATGCCGGATTACGTGGTGGCGGTGTCGGGCGACACGTTCAACACGGTGCGCAGCGTGGGCATGAATTATTACATCCAGGACGATATACATGTCGTGCCGCGATTGTTGCTGAACGTGGGGATGCGGTATGAATACAACAGTCCGCCGGTGGAGGATCACAATCGGTTCACGGTGCCTAACCTGACGGCCGCATCGCTGACCTGCACACCGGCGCCGGACTGCCAATTCATTCAGGCGGGGACTGATGGGATTCCGCGGGCGACTTACAAGCCAACGCGCCGGGATTTCGCGCCGCGCATTGGCGTGGCGTGGCGGCCGATGCGGACCGAGCGATGGGTGGTGCGCGCGGCGTACGGCATTTTCTACGACGTGGGCATTTTCAATATCAACATTTTTCCGCGCTTCAATCCGCCGTTTTACGATCTGGCGTACTACGCGAACAGCGGCTCGAACACGATTCAGGACATTCTGGGCCAGCCGGGGACGGCGATTGTGGAGCCGAACATGATCGCGCCGAATTTCCGCGACGGCTACATGCAGCAGTGGAACGTGGATCTGCAATACGAGCTGCAGGCGAACTGGATGATCGATGTGGCGTATGTGGGATCGAAGGGCACGCACCTGGCGGACGTGCGCGATTTGAACCAGGCGAATCCGGTGACAGGCGCTTCGCCTTATCCGGAGTTCTCTTCGATTTTGTATGTCGAGTCGGAGGCAAACAGCTCGTACAATTCGCTGCAGGTGCGCTCGGAGCGGCGGGTGAATCAGGGGCTCACGTTCCTGGCGGCGTACACGTTTTCGAAGTCGATCGACGATCAATCGTCGGTATTCGGGGGCAGCGTGGGATCGGGGCTGCCGCAGAATTCGCAGGATCTGGATGGCGATCGGGCCTTGTCGGACTTCAATGCCAGGAGCCGGCTGGTAGTGAGTTCGGTGTACGATCTGCCCTTCGGGCGGAAGTGGTGGGCGCGGCCGGGATGGCGCAGGGGGGTGCTGGGGAACTGGCAGGCGGCCGGGATCGTTACCGCGCAGAGCGGGTCGCCATTCACGGTGAACCTGGCGGCATCGCAGTCGGGATCGGCGATCGCGGCGTTTGGGAATCCTTACCGGCCGGATGTGATCGCGAATCCTTACGTGGCAGGTCCGGTGATGGCGAATCCGAATCCGGCGTGCCATACGACGATCTCGCAAGGCGGGTTGGCGGCGGACGTGGTGAATCAGCCGGGAAGCTGGTTTAACGGGTGCGCGTTCGTGCAGCCGGCGGCCGGGCAGTTCGGCGATCTGGGCCGCAACACGATGACGGGGCCGGGGCTGACGAACTTGGATTTCTCGATGTACAAGAACATCATCCTGCGTAAGGAGACGCGCCGGCTGCAGCTTCGCGGGGAAGTCTTCAACCTGTTCAACCATCCGAATTTCGATCTTCCGAATCATGTGTTCGGCGATCCGACGTTCGGGCAGGTGCTTTCGGCGAATGCATACGGCAACCGGCCGCCGCGGCAGATTCAGTTGGGCGTGAAATACGTGTTTTGAGCGGGGTTACCGGCGCTACTATCGCATTGAGATGCGAAATGCCCTCATCCTACTTGCCTCGCTCACGGCCGTGGCGCCGGCGTGGGGCGCATCCTATTACACCGTACGGTTGGACGATCCGCAGGCAGTGTATCTGACTCGCGACAATGGCGCCGCCGACGATACCGGCGCAATCCAGCGAGCGATCGATCAAGTCCAGAAAACAACCCGGCAGGGAATTGTTTTTGTGCCCGAGGGCCGGTATCGGCTCACGAACACGATCTACATCTGGCCGGGGATCCGGGTGATCGGGTACGGCGCCTCGCGGCCCGTATTCGCGCTGCCGGCCAATTCGCCGGGCTTTCAGGATCCGGATCATGAGAAGCTCATGATCTTTTTTGCGGGCGGGCGGAATGCGGATGGGACCGCGCGCGATGCGAATCCGGGCACGTTTTATTCGGCGCTGAGCAACATCGATCTGGAGATTGGCGAGCGAAATCCGGGGGCAGTGGGCGTGCGGGCGCACTACGCGCAGCATTGCTTTTTGGCGCACATGGACATGCGCATCGGGTCGGGGCTAGCGGGGATCCACGAAGGCGGGAATGTGGTGGAGGACGTGCATTTCTACGGCGGGCGGTACGCGATCTGGACGGCGACACCTTCGCCGGGCTGGCAGTTCACGCTTGTGGATGCGACGTTCGAAGGGCAGCGGGAGGCGGCGATTCGCGAACGCGCGGCGGGGCTGACGCTGATCCGGCCGCGGTTCAAGAACGTTCCGACCACCATCGATATCGACGCGGGCACGCACGACGAGCTTTGGGTGAAGGACGCGCAGATGGAAGACGTCTCGGGGCCCGGCGTGATTATCAGCCTCGAGTCGAGCGTGATGACCGAGATCAACATGGAGAACGTGGTGTGCCGCGACGTGCCGGTGTTCGCGCAGTTTCGCGAGAGCGGCAAGCGCGTGGCCGCGCCGGGCAAAATCTACGACGTGAAGATCTTCTCGCATGGGTTGAGTTATACGGATATGGGCGCGGCGGGGCAGGTGCGGGATGTGTTCGAGAGCGTGGCGCTTGGGGCGATGCCGGCGCCGGTGAAAACTGATTTGCCGGATCTGCCGGCGCGCGACACGTGGGTGAATCTGCGGTCGCTGGGCGCGAAGGGTGACGGCGCGACCGACGATACGGAAGTGCTGCGCAAGGCGATCGCGGAGCATCGGACGATTTATCTGCCATCGGGGCGGTACGTGGTTTCGGACACGATCACGCTGCAGCCGGATACGGTGCTAGTCGGGCTGCATCCGAGCGAGACGCAGATCGATTTGCTCGATCGGACCGCAGCGTATCAGGGCGTGGGGAATCCGAAGCCGCTGCTCGAGACGCCGGCGGGCGGCACGAACATCGTGACGGGGATTGGGCTGTACACGAACGGGATCAATCCGCGGGCGGTGGCCGCGAAGTGGATGGCAGGCGCGGATTCGATGATGAACGATGTGCGGTTTCTCGGCGGGCACGGCACCAACAAGCTGGACGGCAGCCGCGATAATCCTTACAACAATACGCACACGGCCGATCCGGATTTGAACCGGCGGTGGGACGGGCAGTATCCGAGCTTGTGGGTGACAAACGGGGGCGGCGGGACTTTTCTCGACATCTGGACGCCCAGCACTTTCGCGCAGGCGGGCATGCTGATTTCCGATACCGCGACCGAGGGGCGGATCTACGAGATGTCGAGCGAGCATCATGTGCGGCACGAGATCCAGATTCGGAATGCATCGAACTGGCGGATTTACGCGCTGCAGACCGAGGAAGAGCGCGGCGAGGGCGGGTTTGCGCTGCCCTTGGAGATCGACGGATCGAGCAACATCACGGTGGCGAACTTTCATCTGTATCGCGTGATTTCGAGTTTTCAGCCGTTTCCGTGGGCGGTGAAGATCTCGAACTCCCGGAACATCCGCTTCCGGAATTTTCATTGCTACAGCAACAGCAAGGTGTCGTTCGATGCGGCGGTGTACGATCAGACTCACGGCGTGGAGCTGCGGCAGCGCGAGTTCGCGTGGCTGACGGTTTCGGGGAATGCGCCTGGGCCGCACGCGGCGGGCCGGCAGGTGGAGAAGCTGGCGGGCGGGTTCTTCAATATCTCGGGCGGCGCGGCGGATCCGCAGGGCAATTTCTATTTCGTGGATGCACACTGGCAGCGCATCTATAAATGGGACGGGGGCACACGGCAACTTTCCACGGTGCGGGATGCGCCGCTCGATCCGGTGAACCTGGCGATCGATAAGGCGGGCGATGTGATGGTGGCGTCGTATAGCGGCAATGGAGTCGTGTACGCGTTCCGGCCCGGCGCCGGGGAAGACATCACGCTGCTGAAACCCGTGCCTGCCGCGCCGCGGCCCGGTATAACTGCGATCCTGCCAGTGGGCGACTGGCGCTTCGAGTTGCATTCGCGGCCGTATCAGTATCTTTCGCCGGACGGCACGACCTATCTCTCGGCCGGGCAGGATTTCGTGAGCGGCGCGACGAGTTGGGGCGTGAAAAGCGCGGATCTACTGCGGAGCTTCGGGCTGGCGGCGGCGATTCCGGGGAAGCCGTTTTATTTGACAGACGAAGCCGATGCGCGGACGTGGTCGGCGACGGTGGGCGAGGATGGCAGCCTCTCGAATCTGAAGGTGTTTGCGGAGCAGGGCGGCGAAGGTGTGACGGTAGACGATGCCGGCAACGTGTATATCGCCGCCGGGCAGATTTACGTTTATAATGCTGCTGGACGGCTGATGGATACGATTGAAGTTCCCGAGCGGCCGCTGCAGTTGGTATTCGGCGGGCAAGACCGGCGGACTCTGTTCATTCCCGCGCGCACCTCGCTCTATGCGGTCCGCATGAAATAAATAGGCGGTAAGTATGAAGTATCTTGTGGCGATCGTGTTTGCGGGCGCCGCTTTCGCGCAGCAGTGCGAGATCGGCGCGACGATCGGCTACGGCTTCTATCGGGACGGCTCGATCTATTCGGACGTGGGGACCGCGCAGGCTGGCATCCGCAACCGGTTTGCGGCGGGGATCGTGTTGGGGACGGATATCTCGGAGTATGTTTCGGGCGAGTTTGACTATCTATATCATGACGGCCATCCTTACCTGCAAGCTCCCGGAGTGAAGGCGGACATACAGGGTAACTCGGACGCTCTGACTCTCGAGTTACTGTTTCATTTCAAAAAGCGTGAGCACAGGCTGCGGCCGTTTCTCGCTGGTGGCACGGGCGCGAAGGAATACGTGATTGCCGGCCCGGCGCCGTATCCGCAACCGATTCCGCAGATCGCCAGCTTGACGACGAACGATGTGTGGAAGGTGGTTTTCACGGCGGGCGGCGGGTTGGAGTACCGGGTGATCCCGCATATGCTATTGCGGGCGGAGTTCCGCGACTATCTGACGACCTTTCCAAGACAGGAGATCGTACCGGCGCTACATAACACGGCGCGGGGGATTTTTGAGCAGTTTACTCCGCTATTCGGGGTGAGTTACACGTTCGGACGGTAGTTACTCGTCGTGCAGGGACGTCAGCGGATCGACCAGCGAGGCGCGGCGGGCGGGCACCCATGCGGCGAGCGCGGTAATGAACAGCAGCAGGGCCGGTATGGCGACGAAGACCAGCGGATCGACGTGTGTGAAGGCGAAGAATGACAGCGCCGAGGTGATCAGCGGGCAGACATATAAGGCTGCCGCGAGACCCACCGCGACTCCGGCCAAGCCGAGCAACAATCCCTGCCGTAAGATCATACGGACCACGGAGCCGCGGTCCGCGCCGAGCGCCATGCGGATGCCGATCTCGCGCGTACGGCGGCTGACTGAATAGGCCACCAGGCCATAGAGGCCCACGGCCGCGAGAATCATCCCGATCAGGCCCATGCCGGCAACTAGCTGGACAATGATGTTGGAGGTCTTCACGGCGCGCTGCGTGTAGAGATCGTGCATCGTGCGCTGATCGAAGAGCGGCATATCGGGATCGAGCTTGCGCACTTCGGCGCGGAGGGCCGGGGCGAGGGAGGCGGCATCGCGGGACGCGGATTCGGCGATCAGGGATGCCTTGGAGGTGGGGTGCTGGCGGAAGGGAAGGTAGACGTAGTCGATGGGCGGCTCGGCGATCCAGAGATATTTGCATTTCTTGGCGATGCCCACGATCTGGACCAGCGGGCCATCGGCGGCGCCGAGATGGAAGCGTTGGCCGAGCGCGTTGCCTTTCCAATAATGATTCGCCATCTGCTGGTTCACCACGGCTACAAGCGGCATGTTCTCACGATCGGTTTCGAGAAACTCGCGGCCGTGCAGGATGGGGATGTGCATGGTGGCGAAGTAGCCGTCGCCGACATAGCCGCAGAATGTGCTGATGGTGTACTCGCCGCGAGGTAATTGCCAACCTTCGGGAACGATTCCCACGCTGGCTGCGGCATCTTGCATGGGCACCGTGGAGCTGACGGCCGCAGATTCGACACCGGGGGCCAGGCGCATGCGATCGAGAAGATCGCGGTAGAAACGGGAGCTCCGGTCGTCGGAATAGTGCACAAGCTGGGTGTCGAAGCTGGTGAGGTAGAGCTGCTCGGTGCGATAGCCCGGGCCTGGCAGGAGCTGGTCGCGGAAGCCCTGCACCAGCGCGGCGGAGATAGCCAGAAGGACGAGCGACAGGGCCACCTGGCCGGCCACGATCGCGTTGCGGCCCCACAAGCGGCGACGGCCGCCGCTATCGGCATCGGCGGACTTGAGGGCGGGCACGAGATCGGGGCGCGTGGCGCGCAGGGCAGGTGCGAGGCCGAACAGGAGCGTGCTGAGGATGGAGACCACGAGGGTGAAGATCAGAACGCGCGGGTTCACGCCGGCGTCGAAAGCGACGGGCAGGTCCGACGGGATCGGGAAGCTGTGCCAGAACTCGCCCATGGCATATGCCACCAGCACGCCGCCGAGTCCGCCTGCCAGGGCCACCACGACGTTTTCGAGAAGAAGCTGGCGAATGAGAGCGGCGCGGCCGGCGCCGATTGCCAGGCGCACGGCAATCTCGCGCGTGCGGGCGCGCGCGCGGCTCAACAACAGGCTGGCTACGTTGGCGCAGGCCACCAGCAGCACACAGAAGCTGAGCAGCAGGAGCATGGCGGTCATCGTCATCTGCGAGGGGCCTTGCGAGATGCGGAACTCGGTCTCCGTCTCGACGCGCAGAAGCTGATCGGGGCTGGGGTGGGCATGCAGCTTTTTGAGTCCAGCGGCGAGCGCGCCAACATCAGCGCGCGCCTGATCAAGGCTGACGCCGGGTTTCAGGCGGCCCTTGAGAAACAGAAAGCCGCGATCGCGATCGTGCAGGTAGTTCTGCGCGGTCATACGCGATGACATGGCCAGCGGCACGAACACTTGCGGCCGCATGACGAGGTCGATGCCGGTGAAATGCTCGGGCGCCACGCCGATTACCGTGAACTCAATGCCGTTGAGGCGGATGTGGGAGCCGACCACCGAAGAGTTGGCGCGGAACTGGCCGGCCCAGAAATCGTGGCCGAGTACCACAACGGGGTCGCGGCCTTCGACTTGATCTTCATCCAAACGGAAACCGCGGCCGAGGGACGGCTGTACCCCTAGCACCTTAAAGAAGTTGCCCGAGACATAGAGTCCCCATTTCATGCGCGGCTGCGTGGCGGCGTTGGGACTGAAGCCGAAGAAGGCGTTGGAAGCAGCCACGACGCCATCGAAAGTGCGGTTGCGGTCGCGCAGATCGGCGTAGTCGGGATAGGAGATGGGCGAATTCATGCCGAACGGCGCGGGTTTGGCGGTGTTGATTGCCACTACGCGGGCGGCATCGCGGATGGGCAGCGGACGCAGTAGCATCGCGTCGGCGAAGCTGAACATGGCGGCGGTGGCGCCGATGCCGAGTGACAGGGAACAGATGGCGACTCCGGTAAAGCCGGGATCCTTGCGAAGGACGCGGAGAGCGTGGCGGATGGAGGGAAGCATGGGCGCTCCTTTGTGATTTGGCGGCGCAGTGAAGGGCAATTCAGATGCCGCGCGCCTGTTATCCGGCAGTTCAATGATATCAGTTATTCAGGCCCGTAACTTAGTTAGAGACCGTTCGTTTCCGGGACGAGCTGTCCGATCTTGCGGGAACTAAGACAGATCCGGATTTGCAGACATCAATTGTTCACGGAGTTGTCATCAACCCGTAAGATGGCTTGCATACACTAGCGGATGCACGATTCACTCAGAGCTATCCCCCGTTAGGAGAGGACAAGAATGCGAAAACTCAAGTCAACGCTCGTCATCGAGATGTGTGCCGCCGCGACGCTGCTGATTCCGGTGATCGGCCAAGCGCAGACGCCGGCGCCCACACTAGGAACGAGCACACCGATCAAGCACTTGGTTGTGATTTTTCAGGAAAACGTATCGTTTGACCACTACTTTGGAACTTACCCCTACGCCGTGAATCCAGACGGCGAACCAGGGTTTTGGCCGCTGCCGAATACGCCCAGCGTGAACGGATTGAGCGGCTCACTGCTGGCCAACAATCCGAACGCATATAACACGCAGAATGGAACCGGGGCCACGAATCCGTTCCGGCTGACGCGCGCGCAGTCCGCGACGGCTGACCAGGACCACGATTACACGCCCGAACAGATGGCGTTTCATGGCGGGCTGATGGATCTGTTTCCGATGGCCACGGGCACGGCCGGTCCGCCGCCGGCAGGTTCATCGATCTTTGGCACGAACGGCCTGGTGATGGGCTACTATGACGGCAACACAGTTACGGCGCTATGGAACTACGCGCAGCGCTATGCGATGAGCGATAACTCCTACGACACGAACTTCGGCCCTTCCACGCCGGGCGCACTCAATCTGATTTCCGGCCAGACCAACGGCGCGATCAACAATTCGAACGGCACGGGCTCTCTGATCGAGGACGGCTCGGGCGGTTGGACAGTCATCAGCGATGCCGATCCCGCCGGCGATGTATGCTCGACGACCACCGGTGAAACGTTCAGCATGAGCGGCAAGAACATCGGCGACCTGTTGAATGCGGCGGGCGTGAGCTGGGGTTTCTTCGAAGGCGGTTTCGATCTGACGAAGACGAATCCGAACGGCACGACCGGTTGCAGCCGCAGCACGACATCGCTGGTTACGGGTACGAAGAAGGCGGACTACATCCCGCACCATCAGCCGTTCCAATATTACAAGTCGACAGCCAATCCGACGCACGCGCGGCCCACGTCGACAGCGATGATCGGGCAGGCCGGTGACGCCGGGAACCATCAATATGACCTGAACGATTTCTATGCCGCGGTGAGCGCCGGCAATTTTCCGGCCGTCAGTTTTCTGAAGGCCCCGGGCTTCCAAGATGGCCATGCCGGCTACTCCGATCCGATCGACGAGCAGGCGTTCATCGTGGGCGTGATCAACTATCTGCAAACGCTGCCGTCGTGGAATCAGACGGCGGTGGTGATCGCGTATGACGACTCGGACGGCTGGTACGATCACCAGATGTCGCCGATTGTGAATCAGTCGGCAAGCGCGGCGGACGCCCTCGCCGGCACGGGCTCGTGCGGTAACGGCGCTGTCGCGCTGCCGGGCGTGGCTTCCGGCACGACCAATGCGCAGGGCCGTTGCGGATATGGTCCGCGGCTGCCGTTGATGGTGATCTCGCCGTGGGCCAAGGCCAACTTCGTGGATCATTCGGTGACGGACCAGAGCTCGATCACAGAGTTCATCGAAGACAACTGGCTGAACGGTCAACGCCTGGGCGGCGGCTCTTTCGATGCGCTGGCCGGCTCGCTCGGAAACATGTTCAACTTCGAGAGTATGACCAACGGCGGGACCCTGATCCTGGATCCGGGCAGCGGTCTGGTGACGAGCCAGAGCGGCTCGACGATGATTGCCACCGCGCCGCCGACGGCTCCGGCGCGCGTCCGGCGCTTCTAAGGCGGGCTGGACCGATGCACCCGGCGGGGCGTGTGCGTACGCGCCCCGCAAGGGCATCTCGCGCTTATTCTGGAATGATGAATATCTCCCGGCGGCAGTGGCTCCAATGGGTGCCGGCCGCGGTTGCCTCGGCGCATCGCACGGCTCTTCCCGCAACCGCCCTCGATCTGAATACCCTGACGAAATTTGTCGACCCGCTGCCGATTCCGGAGACCGCGCGCAGTCTGGCGCGGCGGCGCGTGCCCGGCGATCCATCACGCATGGCTGCATTCTATCGGCTGGCGATGCGGCAGTTCGAGGTTCGCCTGCATCGGGATCTGCCCCCGGCGCGGGTGTGGGGATTCAACTCCGGTTCGCCCGGTCCGACGATCGAGACACGCAGCGGCGAGGGGGTGCTGGTGGAGTGGGTAAACGAACTGCCGCGCAAACATCTGTTTCCCTCCGCGATCGACCACAGTTTGCACGGCGCGGAGGCCGATAAGCCTGAGGTGCGCGGGGTGGTCCACTTGCATGGGGCGAAGGCGCCCCCCGGAAGTGACGGATATCCCGAAGATTGGTACGTGCCCGGTAAGTCGGCGGTGTGTTACTACCCTAATCAACAGGAACCCGCGATGCTCTGGTATCACGATCACGCCATGGGCATCAACCGGCTGAACATTTATGCCGGACTGCTCGGGGCGTTCATTGTGCGCGATGCCTTCGAAGACGCGCTCGATCTACCCCATGGTGCTTACGAGATCCCGCTACTGATTTGCGACCGGCTGTTACGGAGCGACGGCCAACTGGATTATCCGGTGTCCGGCACGGCGAACGCGCCGTGGGTGCCGGAAGTCTTCGGCGACGCCTACCTCGTAAACGGTAAGCTGCTTCCGTATCTCGACGTAGAGCCGCGCAAGTACCGGTTTCGCGTGCTGAATGGGTGTAATGGCCGGTTTCTGCACCTGATGCTTTCCAGTCAGACGACCTTCTACCAAATTGGGACTGACCAGGGGCTGTTGACCGCGCCGGCCGCTTTGCAGCACTTGTTGCTGGCGCCGGCCGAACGTGCGGATCTGATTGTAGACTTCGCCGAACATCGCGGCCAACAACTTACTTTAAATGACAATTTTGTGCAGGTGATGCAGTTTCGCGTGAGTCGGAATGCAGCCGGAAATTCTCACCCGATGCCCGAGAAGTTGCGGCCGGTTCCGAAGATACCCGAAGCCGCGGCGGTGAAGACGCGGCCGCTCGCGCTGATCGAAAACCGCTACGCTTCCGGTGAGTCGATGATGATGCTGCTCAACGGCAAGCATTGGAGTATGCCGGTGACAGAGGACCCGGTCATAGACACGGTGGAGATCTGGTCACTGATCAATACAACGGACGACTCACATCCGATTCATCTGCATTTGGTGCGGTTCCAAATTCTCGACCGGCGGCGGTTCGATGCTTTTGCCTATCAGACTTCGGGCAAGCTTCGCTTTACGGGTCCGGCCACGCCTCCGGCTGCGGAAGAAGCAGGCTGGAAGGACACGGTGCGCGCGGATCCCAAAATGGTGACGCGCATCATTGTGCGGTTCGAAGGTTATACGGGGCGCTACGTGTGGCATTGTCACGTGCTGGAACATGAGGACAACGAGATGATGCGCCCCTACGATGTGACTCCGGCAAAGACCAAGGCTGCCGCGGCTGCGCGCTAGCCGCACTCACTGACACACCACTACTCAGGGGTGGCTCGAAAGTACCGGTTTCTAATATTTTTTCTTGACGATTCGGTTTCAAATTGGTACTCTCTCACCAATACGTTTAAACGTCTCCTAGTCTCGCCTACGCTTCGTGATACGAGGGTGTGCCGGGCAGACTTGCTTACCCTCCAATGCGTGTGAGCCATGACTGCTCCGGTAGTAAGTGCGCGTTGCGTAATTAGCATGTATCTGAAAGCCGCTGACCAGGACTAGGGCCGCGACAACGACATACATATCTAACGAGGAGTTGCCAATGGCTCGAAGAGTAGCTTTTGCAGTATTGTTTCTGGGGTCTCTCACACCGCTGGCGATGGTCGCACAGACATTTCGCGGCGGAATCTCGGGCACGGTCGCGGACGCAACGGGGGCGGCCGTCTCGGGGGCATCGATTAAGTTGTTAAGTCCGGACACCGGACTAAGTCGCGAAGGAATCAGTTCTTCCGCGGGTGAGTTTGTCTTTCAGGATCTACCGCTGGGTAAGTACGACATCACCGTAAGCCAGCCTGGATTCGACATGGTGCACGTAGCGGGTATTGGGGTGGACGCCGGCAAGGTATCCACCGTGGCGTTGAAGTTAGAAGTAGCCAAGCAGGCGACTACCGTTGAGGTGCAGGCCTCGGCCGTGGCCATAGAAACCGCCTCCTCCGCGCAGACCAGCCTGATCGACACCAAGGAGATCACGGACATACCGATGAATGGCCGCGATTTCACTCAGTTACTGAAGTTCAATCCGGGGGCCAACGCGGATGGTTCGTTGAACGGCTCGCGATTTAACGGTATCGACTGGAAAATCGACGGAGCCGATAACAACGACCTGTGGCACAACGTGAACTCCGTGAATCAGGGCGGCGTTTCCGGCATCGCGGGCGTGGTGCTGCCGATCGACGCGATTGAAGAATTCTCACTGCAAAGCAGCAGCAATGCGGAAGAAGGGCGTAACTCCGGCGGTATGCTGAACGTGGTAATCAAGTCCGGGACCAATAGCCTGCATGGTTCAGTTTACTATTTCAACCGCAACGAGGCGCTGGCGGCGAGTGACTGGTTTACGCCTCCGGGCTCGCCCACCTCTGAACTACGGAACAATCAGGAGGGATTCTCGCTGGGCGGTCCGATCTGGAAAAATCATACTTTCTTCTTTATGAATTATGAGCAGCAGAACTACAAGCAAGCTTTGACTGCTCCGGGGACGACTCCTTCGGCCGCCTGGGTCGCAGACGCGACTCAAACTATGGCTAAAGATGGCGTGCCGGTGAATCCGTTGATGACTTCGGTGCTCAACTATCTATGGCCGGCCGACAGCCTGACGGGTCCGGAAGCAGTACACAATTATGCGGGCGCCGGGATTAATCTTTCCAATAGCTACAACGCCGTGATCAAGATCGATCATCAGTTCAACGCCCGGGATAATCTGGCTGTCCGTTACTTCGGAGGCACGGGGAACCAGACCGAGTATGTGGGTTCGGCGCTGCCGGATTACTTTCAGATCTGCCCCAGCCGCATGCACAACTTTTCCGTCGTGAACAACGAAGTGATTACACCCAACCTGGCGGCGCAGACATTGCTGGGTGTAAATTACTTCAAGCAGGTGTTCGACGATCAGAATCACGGCTTCGACATGCCGGCGATCGGATTCAATGACGGGGTCACTAATCCGACCGATTTCGGCTCGCCTAACATCAACATCTCGGGTTTCGATTCGACCGGATTGACTCCGCCGCTGGGCCGCATCGATACGACGGGGCATATCGATCAAACGCTCACGTACACAGTCGGCGCGCACACGTTCCGTTTCGGCGGCGAATATCGCTACTCACGCCTGGACGTTTATTATGATTCAGACGCGCCGGGCGCGTTCACGTTCAACGGAACACAGGGGCCATTTGCCTCCAGCAATCCGAACGATACCTGGGGTTTCGGCGGCAATCCGCTGGCGAGCAGCCTGAACGCGTTGGCGGACTTCCTGTCCGGCCGCGTGGGGGTGAGCAATGCGTCGGTGGCTTACGGCAACCAACAGCGCATTTACAACTTGCAGGGCTCATCCATCTTTGCCCAGGACTCCTGGAAGGTTACACCGAGGCTGACGTTGAACTATGGCTTGAACTGGACCTATCAGAGTCCGATCTCGAATCCGAAAGATCTGATCTCGACTTTTATTCCGGCGGACGGCGGAATCACATATGTCGGCTCGAACGGACTGAACACCTTGTGGCCGAGAGATCTGCACGACTTCGCGCCACGCTTCGGATTCGCTTATCAGCCGAAGGTGGGCGGTAAGTGGGTAGTGCGCGGCGGCTGGGGAATCTTTTACCAGATCCCTAATCTGGCCTACTTCGGAGACAGCGGAGCGGCGAACGGCGCCGGTTCCGGAATCAACGGCAACCCTGGCGGGCCTGATCCGGTGCTGCACCTGGCGAATCAGACGCCGATCGTTCTCGAGTCGGGCCAATCGATTTTCGGGGGGACATCGGCGATGGGTCCGTACGGCGGTTTCTCGGTGAGCCAGCAGTTTGTGGACGGCTACAGTATGAATACCAACCTGAACGTGCAGTATCAGGTGGCCCAGAGCGCCGTGCTGCAGGTTGGTTATTCAGGCAGCTTGAGCCGCCACTTACCGGCGATGCTGGATATCAACCAGATCCCGATCGGCTCGCCGGAGGCCAACACTTCGCGTCCTTACTATAGCCAATTCCCGGACCTGGCGGCCATCGACGAAGTGCAGTCCGTCAGCAACGGGTATTACAACTCGTTCCAGACCTCGTTGCGGACGACTAACTTCCACGGTTTCACCACCAACCTGGCGTACACCCTCGGCCACTCCGAGGATGACTTATCTTATGCGCGGCATATCATTCCGCAGAACAGTTATTGTCTGCGCTGCGACTACGGTAACTCGGACTTCGACATTCGCAACACCTTCTCGATGTTTATGGCATATACGCTACCGCAGCCCTCTACTCACAGGTTGCTTTTGGGCGGCTGGCAATTGAATACACTGTGGTCTTTCTTTACGGGCTCGCCATTCACGGTGTACTCGGGCAATGACTCGAGCGGTACGGCAGAGTTCACTGACCGGGCGGACGTCGTAGGCAATCCATTCTCGGGAGTGCCGGCCTCGGACCGCGCCACCAGCACATATTACTGGTTCAACCCCGCGGCGTTCGCGGCGCCCACACAGGGCACCTATGGAAACGAGAAGCGCAATCAGTTCTACGGGCCGCCTACCCACCAGATAGACTTCTCAATATTCAAGAACTTCCCTATCAAGGAACGGTTGAGGCTGCAACTGCGGGCGGAGATATTCAACATCTTCAACTTCGTGAATTACTCCGGACCCGCCAACAACGTACAGGGCAGCAATTTGGGGCAGGCCGGTGCGACGTACGACGTGGCTTTCGGCGCGCCGGGCATCGGTCCGGGTGCGCCGCGCAACATCCAGTTGGCGCTCAAGGTGCTGTTCTAGAGCGGAGGCGGCCTTTGCGGCCGCCGCAGGCTTGGAGCCTGCCCCACGGTGGCATAATGGATCGGATCTCTCATGTCCGATCTCGTTAAATATGACGTCCAAGGCGACGCCGCCATCATCACCATCGACAATCCACCCGTCAATGCCCTCAGTCCCGGAGTTCCGGAGGGCATTGACGCGGCTGTAGCTCGTGCCGGCGCCGATCCCGCGGTGAAAGCCGCGGTACTGATCGGCGCCGGGAGTACCTTCATCGCCGGTGCGGACATCAAGGTATTCGGCAGGATTCCCAGCCGCGAAGTCTCGATCGAGCGATCGCATCGCATTCACACGCTGCTAAGGCGGATCGAAGATTGCGCCAAGCCGGTGGTGTGCGCGATCCACGGCACGGCGCTCGGCGGTGGCTTGGAGTTTGCGATGGCGTGCCACTATCGCGTAGCGGTGGAGTCGGCGAAGGCCGGCCAGCCGGAAGTGCTGCTGGGTATCATCCCCGGCGCCGGCGGGACGCAGCGATTGCCCCGGCTCTGCGGTGCGCAGACGGCTATCGAACTTTGCACGCTGGGCCAGCACATCAGCGCGCAGCGGGCGCTGGCCGAAGGCATCATCGATCAAATCGTGGAGGGAGATCTGCTGGCGGGCGCTGTCGCGTACGCGCGCGCCAGGGCCGCGGCGGGGGAACTGCGCAAGAGCCGCGAGCAGGAAGGCAAGATTGCGGATCGCACGGCGGCGGCGAATGCGATTGACGCTGCGCGGGCCAGTTTGAAGAAGACCGCGCGCGGGGCGCACGCGCCTTACGCGGCCGTGGAAGCGATTGTGGCAGGCATCCTGGAAGGCTTCGATGCGGGATCGGAACGCGAGATCGAACTGTTCGCCGATTGCGTGCTTTCCGCTGAGTCGCGCAATCTGATTCGCCTGTTCTTTGCCGAGCGCGAAGCGGCGAAAGTGCCGGGCATCGGGAAAGACACGCCCACGCGCGAGATCCGGCTGGCCGGGGTGGTGGGCGCGGGCACCATGGGCGGCGGCATCGCTATGAATTACGCGAACGCCGGCATCCCGGTGCTGCTGAAGGAAACCGAACAGGCGGCGCTCGATCGCGGCCTGGCGACTATCCGGCGCAACTATGAGATTTCGGCCGCGAAGGGCAAGATGACCGTGGAGCAGGTGGCGCGGGTGATGTCGCTGATTCGGCCCACGCTCACCTACGATGGCTTCGAGCAGGCCGATATCGTGGCCGAGGCGGTATTTGAGAATCTCGAATTGAAGAAGAGCGTGTTCGCCGGCCTGGGGCGCGTGACGAAAGCGGAATGCGTGCTAGCGTCGAACACTTCCACGTTGGACATCGATCAGTTCGCGGCGGCGAGCGGGCGAGCGGCGAACGTAATCGGGCATCATTACTTCAGCCCGGCGAACGTGATGAAGCTGATGGAAATCGTGCGCGGGCGCGCGACGAGCAACGAGACGATCGCCACTTCGCTGAAGCTGGCGAAGAAGCTGAACAAGGTGGGCGTGGTGGTGGGCAACTGCTTCGGCTTCGTGGCGAATCGCATGATCGCGTACTACATGCGCGAGGCTTACCTGCTGCTGGAAGAAGGCGCCAGCGTGCCGCAGATCGACGGCGTGCTGATGAAGTTCGGCATGCCGGTCGGGCCTTTTGGCATGCAGGATATTGCGGGCATCGACGTGGGCGCACGCATCCGGCAGTATCTGGCGTCGATCGGCAAGAGCCGCGCGGAAGGGCCGCAATCGCCGGTGCCGGACTGGCTCTATGAGATGGGCCGGTACGGACAGAAGACGGGAGCGGGGTGGTATCGCTATGAGGCGGGCAGCCGCACGCCGATCCCCGACCCACTAATCGAAGAGTTGGCGGCGAAGGCGGCGCGGGAACGCGGGATCGCACGGCAGCCGGTTTCCGATGACGAGATCCTGTCGCGCATCATGGTGGCGCTGGCGAATGAAGGCGCGAACGTGCTGGAGGAACACATCGCCATCCGGCCGGGCGATATCGACGTGATTTATGCGTACGGCTTCGGGTATCCGCGGCATCGCGGCGGGCCGATGGCGTATGCGGATTCGCTGGGCCTGGATCGCGTGCTGGCTAAGGTGCGGGAATATGGCGCGCGGCTGGGCGATCATTGGCAAGCGGCGCCGTTGCTGGAGCGGCTGGCGGCGGGCGGCAGCGGATTCTACGACGCGGCGGCCGCGGCATCGGCTGGTTGAGCGGGCCGTGACGTTCGATTTGATCCGGCTGCGCTTTCGTCTTCGCGCGCGCGAGGCGTTGCACTTTCCGCCGTACAAAGCCGGTAACACGCTGCGTGGGGCGCTGGGGATGCTACTGCCGACGGCGGTCTTCGCGCCGAAGTCCGGCGGCGCGGGGCCCAGCGGGCTAGCCGATTCGCCGCGTCCGTTCCTGGTGCGCGCGTCGCATCTGGATGGGCGGACGATCGCGCGCGATGCGGAATTCTATTTCGCTGTGCATGTGTTCGACGCGCGCGGGGGATTGTGCGAGGTGTTTGTGGACGCTTGTTCGCGGTGGGGTAAGGTTTGCTTGCTATCGGCCGGGACCGATCACGTTTCCATCGATTTGGATGGTTCCGGCGTGTGCGCATCACGCGTCCGCGTGGAGTTCGTGACTCCTACGGAATTGAAGGCCGGTCCGGAGCCGGTGACGCAGCCCGAATTCGGGATTCTGTTTGCGCGGCTGCGGGACCGCATCAGCACGCTGCGCGCGTTGTACGGGGCGGGTCCGCTGGATATCGATTTTTCCGCGATGGGCGAACGCGCCGCGTGCGTGCAATTGACCCGCTGCGAACTCGCGTGGCACGAAGCCGCACGGCGGTCGAGCCGCACCGGGCAGACGCATCCGATCGGCGGATTCACTGGCGTGGCCGAGTATGATGGCGATTTGGGCGAGTTTCTTCCATACCTGCGCGTGGGCGCGAGGACCGGCGTCGGACGGCACACGGTGTGGGGGAAAGGAGAGATATGCTTCCAGCTCTGCTCCTAGCCGCGAAGACGTACACCCTGCCGCCGGATAAGCTGGCGAAGGCCATCGCATACGCGGCGACGCGGCACCGGCTGCATTTCATCGCGGCGGGATATGGGATGGTGGTGCTGCTGCTTCTGCTGGCGTGGCACGTGGCGCCGCGGCTGCGCGATTTGGTCGAGCGCATCACGGGCCGGCGCATTCTGCAGGCCTATCTGTTCGGGCCGCTGGTGCTGCTGGCGATCGACGCGATTGAACTGCCGGTTTCGATGTACGCCCAACATCTGGCATTGAAGTACGAGCAATCGATTCAGGGCTGGGGATCGTGGTTCTGGGATTGGACCAAGGGCGAGTTGCTCACGTTCGCGCTGGCGGGTGTCGCGCTGTGGGTGCTGTACGGCGTGATGCGGCGCAGCCCGCGGCGGTGGTGGTTCTATTTCTGGCTGGCGGCCATCCCGATGGTTGTTTTTCTGATGTTCATCGAACCGGTGGCCATCGAGCCGTTGTTTTTCAAATTCGAGCCGCTGGCCGCGAAGCAGCCCGCGTTGGTGGCGGCGATCGAGAAAGTGGTGGCGCGCGGCGGGTTGACGATTCCGCCCGATCGCATGTTCGAGATGCGCGCGAGCGAGAAATTGAATTCGCTGAACGCGTACGTGACCGGCATCGGCGCATCGAAACGGGTGGTGGTGTGGGACACCACCATCCAGAAGATGAATACAGGGGAGACGCTTTTTGTTTTCGGCCACGAGATGGGGCACTACGTGCTGGGGCACGTATGGATCGGGATTGGCGCGGCACTGGCGGGCATCCTGATTTTTCTGTTTCTGGCGGACCTGGCGATGCGCTGGGCGTTGGGGCGCTGGGGGGCGCGCTGGCAGATTCGCGGGATGAGCGACTGGGCTTCGCTGCCGCTGCTGCTGCTGGCGCTGGCGGTGTTCGGCTTCCTTTCCGAGCCGATATCGAGCTCGTTCAGCCGCGTGCTGGAACACAACGCCGATATCTACGGGCTGGAAGTGATTCACGGCATCGTACCGAACTCTTCGGACGAAGCGGCGGAGGCCTTCCAGATTCTGGGTGAGGTGTCGCTGGACGATCCGCATCCCAGCCCGTTTATCGAGTTCTGGCTTTACGATCATCCATCGATCAGTGAGCGGGTGCGATTCGCGTCGGAATACGATCCTTGGGGCAAAGGGCAGGCGCCGAAGTATGTGCGCTAACTCGGGTAATCGCGCGAGGGCGGCCTCAATCGTAGCAATGTTAAACTCGCTTATGGCCCGATCAAGGTGGAATGATCCGTGGACCCGAAAGACCGCGCCCCTCAAATCCTCCAATTCGGCGTTTTCGAAGTAGACCTGGCGCAGGGCGAGCTGCGCAAATTCGGGCGAAAGATCAAGCTGCAGGACCGGCCTTTTCAGCTTTTGGCGGCGCTGCTCGAACGGCCCGGACAGGTGGTCACGCGCGATGAATTGGTGCGGCGATTGTGGACTGACACGCTCGTCGATTTCGATAACGGGCTCAACATCGCCGCGAAGAAAGTACGCGAGGCGCTGAATGACGACGCTTCGACGCCGCGATATGTGGAGACTTTGCCGCGCCGGGGCTATCGTTTCATCGCGCCGGTGCAATCGCGCGCCGAGCCGCCCGCCGCGGCACCGGAGCCGCCCGTGAGTCCCGTGGCGCCGGCGCCCGCGGCTACCTCGTTTCCCAAGCGGCGTGCGATTTACGTGCGCTCAATCGGGCTCGCGGTTGCGCTTTTCCTCGCCGTGCGGATTTATTGGCTGGCGACGTCGGTGCGTCCGGCGCGCCTGTTGCAAGCCGTCCAGCTCACGCAAGCGGGGCGCGCGGAGTATGGCGATGGCGTGGCCACGGATGGCTCGCGCATCTACTTCACCGAACGCGAGGGCGGGCGCGGATCGTTGGCGCAGGTCTCGGCCGCGGGCGGCACTCCGCTGCCGATGCCGGTGCAGCTTCCCAATCCGGACATTCTGGATATGTCGCCCGACCACGGGAATCTGCTCGTCGCGAGCGATATGGGAACCGATGCCGACCGGCCGTTGTGGATCGTGCCCACCGCGGGTTCGCCGCGCCGGTTGGGCGATGCGGTGGGCCATGCGGGGGCGTGGTCGCGCGATGGGACCGAAATCGTCTACGCGCGCGGCACGGCATTGTTTCGCGTGGCGAGTGACGGCAGCAATGTGCGCAAACTGATGGCGACGCCGGGCGCGGTAAGCGCGATTCGTTGGGCTCCGGCGCCTGAGCGCGAGGTGCTGCGGTTCTCTGCGCCCGAAGGGTTGTGGGAAGTCTTGCCCGACGGCAGCCGTCTGCATCGCCTGCTGAAGGGATGGCAGCCGGGCACGCTGGCCACGGACACGGACGATGGCGTTACTTGGGCCGCGGGAGGGAAATACTTCCTGTTCCGTTCCCTGCGCGGGGGCGTGACCAGTGTGTGGGCCATGCGCGAGAACCGCACGTTTCCGCGCGCGCACGAGGGTCCGCCGGTGCAGCTTTACTCGTCGCCGATGCAGTTCGATTCCCTCGCGCCTAGCCCGGATGGCAGACGCGTGTACTTCGCCGCGGGACAGGAGCGCCGCGAGTTGGCACGCTTCGATGCGGGGCATCGGCAGTTCGTGCCATTTCTCCCGGGCATCTCGGCGGGGTGGGCGGCGATCTCGAAAGACGAGCGCTGGTTGGCGTACGTCACGACCCCCGACCGCACCCTGTGGCGCAGCCGCCTCACTGGCGGCGACCGGCAGCAGCTTACGCCGCCATCGTTTGAAGCGCGCGAGCCGCACTGGTCGCCAGACGGGCAGCAGATCGTGTTCACCGGCGGACCGATCGGCGAGGCGAGCCGCGTGTACGTGATTCCCGCGGCGGGCGGCGCTCCCGAGCCGGTCACGGCGGCGCCGGAGGAGGACACCGGCGCCAGTTGGTCGCCTGATGGAAGCGCGCTGCTGATCGCCCGTACGCAGCCATCCGCCGGACTGTACACGCTCGACCGGAAGACCAAGCAGAGCGCACTCCTGCCAGGATCGGAGTCGCTGGCGCGGGCCGCGTGGTCGCCCAGCGCGCGCTACATCGCGGCCACCAATCGCACACGCACAGAGATCCTGCTCGTGGATTTGCAGTCACGGCATTGGGAACCGCTGGCGGCGGGCCAGGGACTCGGTCAGCCGTTCTGGTCGCACGACAGCAAATTTGTTTATTACCAGCAGGTTTTGGGCGACCCGGAGCAGCCTATCTTTCGCGTGCCGGTGAATGGCACACGCCGCACGCCCGAGCGCATGATGAGCGCGAGGCAGGTGCCGCAGTCGAACGCCGCCGGATTTCTGCTGGTGGGCCTGACTGCGGACGACGCGCCAATGGCTGCAGTTATACATCCGAACTCCGATATCTACGCGCTCGAAGTGGAGTTACCGTAGTTTCATTTGGCGCGGCTTGCGATAATCAAGATTCATGGATGCGTCGGTGGCTATTATCGGAGGGGGGATCTCCGGCCTTTCAACCGCATATTATTTGTCGCAGGCCGGGGTGCCATCCGCGCTGATCGAATCGCGGCCGCGTCTGGGCGGCGTGATCCAAAGCGAGCATGCGGCCGGATGCGTGATCGAAGGCGGCCCCGACAGCTTCATCTCGATCAAGCCCGCCGCCATGGACCTAATTCGCGAGCTGGGGCTGGCGGATGAAGTGATCGGCTCGAACGATCACCTGCGCGTCACCTATGTGTGGCGGCGCGGGCGGCTGGTGCCGCTGCCGGACGGCCTGCAACTGATGGTGCCGACCAAGCTGATGCCGCTGCTCACGACGCGGCTGCTCGGCTGGGGGACGAAGTTGCGCATGGGGATGGAGCTGTTCCATCCGCCGGGGCGGCGCGTCGAGGACACGTCCGTCGCGGATTTTGTGACGGCGCATTATGGCGCGGAAGCCGTGGATTATCTAGCCGAGCCGCTGCTTTCCGGAATCTACGGCGGCAGCCCGAGCGCGCTCAGCATCAGCAGCGTGCTGCCGCGCTTTGTGGAGCTGGAGAGCAAGTACGGCAGCCTGACCAAAGGCGTGCTCACGGAGTTGAAAGCCAATAAGGCGCAGGCGCGCAAGCTGCCGCTGTTCCGCACGCTGAAGAGCGGGCTGGGCCAACTGGTGGAGACACTGGCGGCGCGCATCGACGGCGCGGCGGCCGTGGTGCACGAGCGGGCGCAAGCCGTGGAGCGCACCGGCGGCGGGTTTCGCATCCGGTTCGCCGACGGATCGATGGAATGCGCGCAACTGGTGCTAGCCTGCGAGGCGCACAACGCGGCCAAACTGGCGGCGCCGCTCGACGCGCGGCTGGCGGAGTTGCTCGCGAGCGTGCCCTACAGCTCGTCGATGACCGTGGCGCTGGCCTTTCCCGACACGGCGTTTCCGAAGCCGCTGGCCGGGTTCGGCTTCCTGGTGCCGCAGCGCGAGCGGCGCCGTTTGGTGGCGTGCACGTCGGTGGGCATCAAGTTTTCGCATCGCGCGCCCGCCGGGACGACGCTGTTTCGCTGCTTTCTGGGCGGCATGGATGGCGCGGGCGTGTTATCGGAAAGCGACGATGCGATCGTCCAGGCGGTGCTGGACGAACTGCACGAAATCGTAGGCTTTACCGCGCAGCCGTCGCTTACGCGCATCTTCCGCTGGCCGCGATCGATGGCGCAATACACCGTCGGCCACGCGCGGCGGCTCGCGGAGATCGAGGCGCGCGCGGCGGCCATCCCCGGACTGCAACTGGCCGGCAATGCGTACACGGGCATCGGCATTCCGGATTGCATCCGCATGGGTAAGCTCGCCGCCGGGAGCATCGCCAAAGCTACGTGCCCGGTCTGATACGCAACTCAATCTTCCAATGAAACTCGCCGCATTTTTTCTCTTGTGCACCACTGCCTTCGCCGCCGACCCGCTGCCCGGCATGCCGCCGGTGCTCGATCCGCACGATATCTACTCGGCCGACGCGGCGGGGGATCTTAATCCCGTGGTAAAACATTTTCCGTCGCTCGTGTACGTGCCGAATAGCGGCAGCAACAGCGTGTACGTGATCGACCCGCGCACGTACCGCATCATCCGGCGCTTTCGCGTGGGCCGCCAGCCGCAACACGTGACGCCTTCGTACGATTTGAAGACGCTGTGGGTGCTGTGCGACCTGGGCGACAGCATCACGGCCATCGATCCGGCGACCGGTAAGAAGGGCCGCACGCTGAAGGTGAAAGATCCGTACAACATGTATTACACGCCGGACGGCAAGTACGCGATCGTGGTGGCCGAGCGCGTGCACCGGCTCGACTTTCGCGACGCGCATACGATGGAGCTGGAGAAGTCGCTGCCGGTGCCCTGCCGCGGCGTGGACCACATGGACTTCTCGGCGGACGGGCGCTACCTGCTCGCCAGTTGCGAATTCTCGAGCCAGGTGGTTAAGGTGGACGTGGCCGGCCAAACCGTCGCGGGGACGCTGGACCTACCCGGCGCGGGCATGCCGCAGGATGTGAAGCTTTCGCCCGACGGCAAGGTTTTCTACGTGGCGGATATGAAGGCGAACGGCGTGTACGAGATCGACGGCGACCGGCTGCGCATTCTGCGTTTCATGCCGACGGGCAAAGGCGCGCACGGCCTGTACGCCAGCCGCGATTCGCGCGTGCTGTACGTTTCGAACCGCGAGGAAGGCAGCATTTCGGTGATCGATTTCGCCTCGCGGCAGATCGTGCACCGCTGGGAGATTCCGCATGGGACGCCGGACATGGGCGGCGTCTCGGCGGACGGCAAGGTGCTGTGGCTATCGGGCCGGTACAGCAAGGAAGTCTACGCCATCGATACCGGCGACGGACATCTGCTGGCGCGCATTCGCGTGGGCAAGGGGCCGCACGGATTGTGCGTGTATCCGCAGCCGGGACGCTATTCGCTGGGGCACACGGGCGTGTTCCGGTAGGGGGTACCGGGTCTCGATGCGATAGATTGTGCCAGTGGGAGACGAACTGTAAGACATGATCCCGGCATGCCATGAAGCGCGTCTTCAACACCAGCGCGGTAGCCGGCCGTTTTCAGAACCACGTGCTGCCCCTTTTTCAGCAAGAATCTGTGTGCGGGCGAAAGTTGCATGTGGTACGAACGCCGCGGCTGCCAGGACATAGAATACACATCGAAGGACTGACACCGAATGCAACAGCAGCACTCTTTCAGCCGCCGGAAGTTCATATCATCTGCCGGCTTGGCGGCCGCCGGCGCGCCGGTCTTGCTGCGGCGATCCGCGCTGGCGGATGCCACGCCGTTTACGGCGATCACGGCCAAGACCACTCACGGCGAAGTGCGCGGGGCGTCCCGCAATGGCGTGATCGTCTTTAAAGGCGTTCCTTACGCCGGAGCGCCCGCCGGACCGTTCCGCTTCAAGGCGCCACCCAAACTGAAGCCTTGGACGGGCGTGCGCGATGCGCTGCTCTACGGGCCGCAGGCCATTCAACCTCCGGATCCGGGCTGGCCCAAGGATTGGCCCACGGCTCCCTCGAGCGAGGATTGCCTGTTCCTGAACATCTGGACTCAGGGTGTGGCAGACGGACGCAAGCGCCCCGTTATGTTCTATTCGCACGGCGGCGGCTTTGCGACCGGCAACGGCGGCGCCGATGTTTGGCCGCAGATGTTCAACCACGATGGCAGCGAACTGTGCCACAACTACGATGTGGTCGTAGTGACTCACAACCATCGCCTGGGATTGATGGGTTATCTCTATCTGGGCGACCTGCTGGGCGAGGAGTATGCGGCTTCGGGTGCGGCCGGCATGCTCGATATCGTCGCGGGGCTCGGATGGGTGCGCGACAATATCGAGGCTTTCGGCGGCGATCCGGGGAATGTGATGATCTGGGGCGAGTCGGGCGGCGGAATGAAGACTGGCACGCTCACGGCCATGCCGGACGCGCAGGGTCTTTATCACAAGGCCAGTGTGGAGAGCGGTCCCACGCTGCGGCTCACGCCGCGTGAGCGCGCTACCGAAACCACCCGCTCGGTGCTATCGCGGCTCGGCCTGGGCGAGAAACAGGCGCGCGAGGTGCTCACGATTCCCGCCGATCGTTTGCGCGAAGTGCAGCAGAGTATGTCCGGACCGAATCCACTGCGTTTCGGCCCCGTCGTGGATGGCCACTTCATCCCCAGCCATCCTTACGATCCGGTGGCGCCGGCGATCTCGGCGAACATCCCTATGATCATCGGAACCAACAAGGACGAGACGATTCTTTTCCTGCAACGCAGCGACCTCGGCGCCTTCTCGCTGGACGAGGCCGGGCTGCGGAAGCGTCTCGAGCCCAGTCTGGGCAAGCACCTCGATCGCGTGTTGGAAGTCTACCGGCGCAGCCGGCCGCAGGCGTCGCCGACCGATCTTTACATCGCCATCGGCACGGCGCAGTTCATGTGGCGCGGCGCGATCACCATGGCCGAGCGCAAGGTCGAGCGGCATGCCGCGCCCGTCTACATGTACCTGTTTGCTTACGAATCGGAAGTGCCGGTGGCGCCGGGCGTGCCTTATCCACAAAAAGCCGCGCACGCCATGGAGATGGCCTTCAAGTTCGACCATCCGGATAACAATCCCGATGCCGGTAAACGTCCCGAGCGTTACCAAGCGGCGCGCAACATGAGCCGCGCCTGGGCAGCTTTCGCGCGCACCAGCAATCCGAGCCACGACGAGATCCCGGAGTGGCCGGCATACACGCTCGATCGCCGCGCCACCATGATCCTGAACGCGGAATGCCGGGTGATTGACGATCCCTACCGCGAAGAACGCCTGGTATGGACCGAGCTTGGATAGACGGCCGCTCTGGCCGCGACTAACAGCCAATAGCCGAGCCGGTCTGCAGGGCTTTTCGAGAGAAATCTGCGTACCGCCTTCCACACTATCCCAATGGAACGATATCCCGGCGAAAACGGGGCGAACCGGACACCGCGGATATCGGCAAATAAACATGATTCGCATTGGGAGATCGCAAAGGACTGCGGCGCCGGTGAAGTATGCCGCGGCCCTGGGGTACTCCGCAGCCATCAGCAGCGTGCTGGCGGCAACCGGGATCCGCCTGGCGCTTGGGCCCCTGCTGGGCGGACGCACCGTGTTCCTGCCTTTCACGCTGGCAGTAATCGCGGCGGTCTATGTTGGCGGACGCAAGCCAGGTCTGGTAGCGGCGATCTTGAGCCTTCTGACGGCGAATTACCTGTTCATCTCGCCCCGTCTGAGCCTGGCCGTGACAAATGCCTGGGACCGGGTGGCCATCCTGGAATTTGCGGTGGTGAGTCTGGTAATCATCGAGTTGAGCGGCCGGATACGCACCTCCATGGCGCGTGCGGCCGAGAACCAGGCCACCACGGATGCCCTGCTGAACTCGTCCTCACAAGCCATCATTGCCGTGGGCGAGGACGGTTGCATCGAGGTGGTGAACGCGCGCGCCGAGAGCATGTTCGGCTATGAACCAGGCGAATTGATCGGCAAGCCGCACGAACTGCTCATCCCCGAAGCTCTACGCGAGCGTCATCGCGCGCATTATGAGAACTTCGTAGCCAAGCCGCGCCCCCGGCTCATGAGTCTGGGACCTGACCTGACGGCCCGGCGCAAAGACGGCAGCGAATTTCCGGTCGAGATCACCCTGAATTCCGTTAAAACCGCGCGTGGCACGTGGTCCGTGAGCTTTGTGACCGACACGACCGCGCGCCGGCGCCTGGAACAGAGCTTCCAACAACAGTACAGCCTGATGAGCGCGATTACGGAATGCGCGGCGGAAGGGTTGTTCCTCCTCGATCGCGACGGCCGCGTGACCTTCGCCAACCCGGCCGCGGAGAAGCTGCTGGGCTGGACCGCCAGCGAACTCCGCGGAGCCGTGCTGCACGAGCGCATCCACTATCAACACGCGGATGGAACGCCGTGGCCCAGGCAGGAGTGTCCCCTGGAACAGGTGCTCGCCACCAGCAAAGCCGTGTGCGCGCACGAGACGACCTATTTCCGGAAAGATGGCACGCCGGTGCCCGTCAGTAATTCCGTGGCGCCGATCGTCCGGGAGGGCCGCGTAGAGGGCATCGTCGTGGTAGTCACCGACATAACCGAGCGCCAGCGATCCGAAGAAGCGTTACGCCGGACCGAACAGCGCGTCCGGGTCAAGTTGGAGAGCATTCTGTCGCCGGAGGGCGATATCGCCGGCCTGCAACTGGGCGATATTCTCGACCTGAAAGGTGTGCAGTCGTTGATGGATGACCTTTATCAGCTCGCGCGCATCCCGATGGGCGTAGTCGATCTGGATGGGAACCTCCTGATCTCAGTCGGTTTCCAGGAAGCGTGCACCCGATTTCATCGCATGTATCCCGAGTCGCGCGGGAATTGCATCGAGAGCGACATGCGCCTTTCCTCGGGTGTGGCGCCGGGCGAGTTCAAGTTGTATCGATGCTTGAACCACATGTCGGACATGGCCACACCGCTCATCATCGGCGGCAAACACGCCGGCAACCTTTTCTGTGGGCAATTCTTTCTCGATGACGAGCCGGTGGACTTGGAAGTGTTCCGGTCACAGGCTGCCGCGTTCGGCTTTCCGTCTGAGGAATACATTGCCGCGATCAAAGCCGCCCCGCGTCTGAGCCGGAAAACCGTCGAAACCGCCATGGCGTTCCTGATGAAGCTCGGCCAAATGCTCTCCCTGCTGAGCTACGGCAACATCAAGCTGGCGCGCTCCCTGGCGGAGCAGGATCGCCTGTTGGGCGAGCTGAAAGCCAGGCAGGAGAAGCTGCAGGAAAGCGAGGAGCGCGTCCGGCTGGCGATCGATAGCACCGGGCTGGGCGTTTTCGATTCCGATCTCGTGACTGGCAAAATCGTGTGGTCGGCCGAGGCCAAGAAGCAGTTTGGAATGCCGCTCGATGCAGAAGTGGACTATGGCGTGTTTGTCAGCCGATTGCATCCCGACGACCGCGCGCATGTCGAGTTGGCGCTCGCTGAAGCGCAGAGGCCGGAGAGCGGCGGAAAATATCTCGATGAGTATCGCGCCATCAGCGCCGAGGATGGCCAGGAACGCTGGTTTTCGGTCTGGGGCCAGATCTTCTTCGATGAAAGGCAACGGCCCATCCGATTACTTGGCGTCCGGCGGGATATCACGGACCGGAAGCACGCCGGGGAGAAGCTGCGTGACAGCGAGGCGCGTTTGCGCACGCTCGGCGACAATCTGCCCGAAGGCGCCATCTACCGGTATCGGCAAAACAGTAGGGGAGAGGCGCAGGTGGAGTTTATCAGCGCCGGAATCGAAAGACTCACCGGCGTGCCCGCCGCCGAGTTCATGGCCGATGCGGAAACCGTCTCGCGGAGCCTCGTACCCGAGGACGTGGATCGCCTGAATGCCGCCATCGTCTTGTCGCGCGAACAGTTGAGCCGGTTCGAAGTGGAGGTGCGCCATAAGCACCGCGTCACCGGTGAAATGCGCTGGAGCCTCATGCGCTCGACCCCCTCTCGCTGCCCGGACGGATCCACCGTGTGGGACGGCATCGAGATCGATATTACGGACCGAAAGCGCGCCGAAGAGGCCATCCGGATTCGTGAGCAAACCCTTCGGCGCTTCATTCAGGCAGCGCCGGTGGCCATCGCCATGTTCGACCAGGATATGCGCTATTTGGCCGTCAGCCAGCGTTACCTGGACGACTATGGCCTGGGCGTTCAGGATCTGATGGGCCGCAGCCACTACGAGGTTTTTCCAGAGATCCCGGAGGAATGGCGCTTGGTTCACCGCCGATGCATGGCAGGCACGGTTGCGGAAAGTCCTGGCGAACGCTTCCTGCGCGCGGATGGAACCGAGCAATGGATGAGGTGGGCGGTACACCCGTGGCGCCACGAAGCGGGCACCATCGGCGGCCTGGTCCTGTTCAGCGAAGATATCAGCCAGCAGAAGCTTGCCGAGCAGGCGGTTGGGGAAAGCGAAGAACGCTTCCGGGCCCTGGTGACAGCCAGTTCGGACGCGGTCTATCGAGTGAGTCCGGATTGGGCCGAGATGCGGCAGCTCAGCGGACGCGGATTCATTAAGGACACGACAGAACCGAACCGGGCTTGGATCGGCGAATACATTCATCCGAGCGATCAGCCGCGCGTGTGGGCGGCGATCCAAGCGGCGATCCGCGACAAAAGGATATTCGAGCTGGAACACCGGATTTTGCGCGTGGATGGCACCCTCGGGTGGACGTTTTCGCGCGCGGTTCCGCTGCAGAATGCCGCAGGCGAGATCGTCGAATGGTTCGGCGCAGCCAGCGATATCACGCCGGGCAAACAGGCCCAGGCAGCGCTACAGGCAAGCGAAGAACAGTTCCGCACGTTGGCCAACGCCATTCCGCACTTGTGCTGGATGGCGAACGCCGACGGCTGGATCTTCTGGTATAACGAGCGCTGGTATGAGTACACCGGCACGACCCCGGCGCAGATGGAAGGCTGGGGCTGGCAGTCCGTGCACGATCCGGAGGCGTTGCCGAACGTCCTGGAGCATTGGCGGGCTTCAATCGACACTGGAGAGCCGTTCGACATGGTGTTTCCCCTGCGCGGGAACGGCGGCGTCTTTCGTCCGTTTCTGACGCGGGTGATGCCGGTGCGCGACGGCGACGGCAAAATAGTGCGCTGGTTCGGCACCAATACCGATATCAGTGAGCAGCGCGAGATCGCGGAGGCCTTGCGCGAGAGCCGCGACCGGGAGATCGCACGCGCGGCCGAGTTGCAGGCGCTCATGGATGCCATGCCGGTAGCCGCGTTCGTTTCCCGCGATGCGGAGTGCCATGAGATCACCGGCAATCGCGCCGCGTACGAACTGCTGCGCCTGCCGTTGGGCGTGGATCTTTCGCGGACGGTTTCCGCCCGCGCACTGCCCATGCGGCGGGCCGCCGCCAGCGGGCAAGCGGTCTACGGCTACGATTGCGAGTTGCAGTTCGACGATGGCAGCCGGCGGCAATTGATCGGAAATGCGGTCCCGATGTTTACGGCTGCCGGAGCCTCACGCGGCTCTGTCGCTGTATTTATCGATATCACGGAACGCAAGAAGGCCGAGGAGGCGCTCAAAGAGAGCGAGCAACGGTACCGCAGCCTGGTCGAGCAAGCCGTGGATGCGATATTCCTGCACGATTACGATGGACGCTTTGTCGACGTGAATCAGCGCGCTTGTGAAAGTCTGGGCTACGCGCGGGAGGAGCTGCTGCGCATGAGTGTGTTGGACGTGGAATGCGATTTCAATCTTGCTAGCGCCCAACAGGTCTGGAACCAGGTAAAGTTCGACGAGCCGATGACCCTGCGCCGCCATCAACGGCGCAAAGACGGAACTGTCTTCCCGGTTGAGATTCGCTTTGGCCCGTGTACCGTCGGTGGCCGGCCCTTATGTATGGGCCTGGTGCGGGACACCAGCGAACGCGAGCGGATGGAGGAGGCGCGGCGAAAGAGCGAGGAACGCTATCGCACCCTGTTCGATTCCATACCGGAGGCCTCCGCGGTCGGCGAGATCATCTGCGACCCGGCCGGCGCGCCCGTCGATTGGCGTTACCTGGATGCGAATCCGGCATTCGAGACGCGCTTTGCTTTGCGGCGCACCGATATCGTTGGCCGCACCTATCGCGAACTGTTTCCGGACTCCCCCAACTGGAAACAGTGGACATCCGCGCTGGGAGAAGTGGCTGTCACGCGCCAGCCGGCGCATCTGGTGGAGTACGGCGGCGGGCAAGGCAGCCTGTACGATGCGGTAGTTTACTCGCCGGCGGCCGGGCAGTTCGCCGCCATCTTCATCGACGTAACGGAAAGAAAGAGGGCCGAGAAGACCCTGCGCCGGCAAGCGGAGCTGATCAACTTGTCGCACGACGCCATCTTCACCATGAATGCCGGCCGCATCATCACCACCTGGAATGCCGGCGCGGCCGAACTTTATGGCTGGAGCGAAGCGGAGGCCGTCGGTCAGGTGACTCACGGTTTTCTACAGACGCGGGGTCAGACCACGATGGCGGAGTTGGACGCCGCGCTGCGCCAAAGCGGACGCTGGGATGGAGAGTTGCAGCACACCGCCAGGGACGGCTCCCAACTGTGGGTGGATAGCTGCCAAGTATTGGAAACCAACGAAAGCGGCACGGCCGTCCTGGAGATCAACCGCGACATCACCGCCCGCAAACGGGCCGAAGAAGAATTGCGGCGGCTCAACCTGGAGTTGGAACAACGCGTGCGCGACCGCACCGCACAGCTCGAAGCGGCCAACAAAGAACTCGAAGCCTTTGCCTATTCGGTGTCGCACGATTTGCGTGCGCCCCTCCGGGGCATCGACGGCTGGAGTCTGGCGCTGCTCGAAGATTACGGTGACCGGCTGGACGGCGGCGGCCGCAAGCATCTGGAGTGGGTGCGGTCCGAAGCGCAACGCATGGGCGCCATGATCGAGGATTTGTTGCAGCTTTCGCGGGTGACGCGTAGCAGCATGCAGCAAGCCAGGGCGGATCTGACCTCGCTCGCCAACGCCGTCGCCGGCCGCCTGCGCGCGGCCGCTCCCGGCCGCGTGCTCGCGTTCGAAATCCAGACGGGTATGTCGGCTTGGGGTGACCCACGCTTGTTGGAGATTGCGCTCACCAACCTGCTGGACAACGCCGTCAAATACACCGGCCGCTGTCCGGAAGCGCGCATCCAAATCGGGCAGTCGCGGGACGGTGACGCGCCGGCCTTTTACGTGAAGGATAACGGTGCCGGATTCGATCCGGAGCTGGCGGCCAAGCTGTTCACCGCGTTTCAACGTCTGCACAAGCCCGCTGACTTCCCCGGTAACGGGATCGGTTTGGCCACCGTGCAGCGGATCATTCACCGGCATGGCGGGCGCGTGTGGGCCGAAGCGGCCCCCGGCAAGGGCGCCACATTTTACTTCACGTTGCCTGAACGGTGACCCGTTTTGGCGCGCTCCCGGGGTATCCACGATGCCGGAGGCCCTGCATGCCAACCAGAAACATGCCGGCCAAACAAGTAAGAGTCAATGCGGCGCCCACATAAATCGATACCGGCCGGTACCGCAGCGAGATGTGGCTATCGCCCGCTGGAACCACGATTCCGCGCAGCGCGCCGTCCACCTTCCAGATCCGCGTCAGCCGGCTGTTGACCCGCGCCCTCCATCCGGGATAGCAGAACTCGCTCAGCACCACCAACGCGCGGCCTTCGGCGTGCACGTGCAGATCGAGCTGGTCCGGCTCGTAGCGGCTGATGGTCACAGACTCATCTCCCTTGGATGGCGCTGGATCTAGAGCCGTGCGAAGGCCCGCGGGAAGCAGGGCGGAACGGTGCAGATCCATATCCGGCGCATCCAGACGACGCAACAATTGCGACGCGTTGGGCTCGATCACCGTGTCATGCACGATCCAGGCTCGTGGAAACGCGCCAGGCCTCTCGTACACCTTCCATGCGGCATCCTGGTAAATCGGTCCGGCGTCCGCCGCGGCCGCGGTTTTGACTTCATAGCGGACGTTGAGCAGGTCCGTGTGCCCGAGTAGATCGGCATCCTCGGCAACCGCGGTCACGCCGCCGCCGCCCGTGGTTTGAATCCCGAATACGTCGCCGATGTTGGGCGGGTTTTCCATCGCCATGCGCACCCGAAACAGTCCCGGCTGGGCTTTGAGAAATTTGACCAGCGGCTTCGCGGTCATCATGCGTTCGAACTCGTCCTGACCTTTGGCGGCAGCTTCGATGCGATCGGTTGCCGACCAGTCGAAAGCGTAAAGATCGAACAGGACGAGCCCCACGGCCAGAGCGCGGGCGCCAATTCCCGTTTGCTTGGAAAGGATGTGCAGAAATAACAGCCATGCCACCACGATCAAAACGAGGGAGAGCGAAACCCACGAGTTTGATGGTGGCTGCGCAAACAGGGACGGAATCGCGAGTGCCACTATGGCCGCCGAGGCGACCCACTTCAGAATCCGGCGCAGCGGCCCCCATCCGGCGGCCCGCGGTGAAAAGAGCGACTCGGCGCCGTACGCCGCCAGGATCGCGAGCGCGAAATCCGCGAGGTAGAGGAAACGGCTGGGCTCACGGGCTAATGACAAGTAGGGCATCATCGCATAGAGCGCGCCATGCAACCATGACTGCGCCCCTAGCGCGTAAACGAACGCGGCGATGGCCAACCCCGTTAGATAGCGGACCCAGGGCTGCCGCCAGTTTTTCCAGATGCCGATCGCGGCCAACAGCAGCGGAAACACACCGAGATAGGGATTGATGGCTTCTCCCGGTCCCAGCCGGCCATAGGGAAAACCGATCGCGAAGTTGATCAGGCCGTGTGCGAAGATTCCGTCCGCCAGGTAGTGGTACGGAATGGGCCGGGAGGCGGGAAGCGCGGCGCCCACGAAACGCCAAGCCAGGCGGCTGTACTCGATCGACGGCAGCAACTGCACTGCTCCGCTGGCAAACGCCGCCACGCCTGACACGGCGATGACGAGCACTGTTCGCGGGCCCGGCGACAGTTCCCGTCCGCCGGCGCCATCGCGAATGACGAAACCGGCAAAGACGGCGGCCGTGACGATGACGATCGCTTGCATGATTGCCAGGTGCAGGCCGCCGGCCAGGATGGACAGTCCCAGGGTGACGCCGCCGGCAAAAGCATTCCGGATGATCGGCCCAGCCCGCCGCGCTTGAGTCGCCCGCAGCAGGAAGAGAAAGATCAGCGGAAGCCAGATTCCGCTGTTCAGCATGTGCGGCCAATCCGGCACTCTGCCGAGCACTCCGCCCATCGAAAAGCAAATGCCTGCCATCACCCCGGCGAATGTGCCCAGCCCCAACTCCCGGACTAAGCGGAACATCAGAAAAGCACCCAGGAAGTGAATCGCGGCGTACATGATGTGATAGAGCGCGGGCGAGAACATGCCGTGCTGATTGAAGGGAAACAGGGCCAGCGGCAGATATATAGGATAGAAGGCTTGGCTCTGCATTTCACCGCAAAAAATCCTGCCTCCGAAAACGTAGGGGTCCCACCACGGCCAGGCGCCCGCGTGGATGCGGCGCGCCCAAAAACTCAACCACGCATAGGCTTGGTTGGTGGCCTCGTAGCCGGCCAGATAGGAAAACTGGTGAGTAAGGAGCGTCTTCCAGTAGAACAGCACGGTAACCGCGAGCAGGACGAGGCCGGCCCGGACGGAAGCGCGGATCGAGGCGCCGGGGCCTGCCGAATCCCGGTGGACATCGCGCAGGGTAAGCAAAGTGACGCTCCGGGCCGGAACAAGCAATCCGCGGTCCCCAAGCCCGGCGGTTGGATCAAAAGCAGTTTGCCATCTGAAACTCTGCCGGCCTGGGTCAAACGGACACGCGCCGTGCGGCAATCCGGAGAAGTGCGGGAACGCACAAAGAAATTTCGGGCCGGGGCTTGCGCGACTGTAACGGTTCTGATATTCTGAGGAAGTCGCCGATTTTGAGGGTCTGGACTGCAAGCCGATAAGTGGCCTTGCCACCGGCTGTGCGGCGTGGTATAAAAGCTAGAGATCCTCTTGTAAGGAATGGTAACAAAACTCCTCGCGGGCCACCGCCGGGAGCGGAATACGGCCTTCCTGGTAGGTTCTTTTCAAAAGTTTTCATTTTCTTGGCTTCGCCGTGCGCGATTTTTTCGTGTAGGTGGAGCCGGCAAGTTTCGAGGCCTGCCGGTAGCGGGCGTTTCCGTAAGGATGCGTCCGGGTGCCGGTAAAGATCTTTGACAATCTGGTTGGATGCACAAGAAACATTCGTCAGAGACTCTGAGTAAAAAGCTAGGGCGAACAAACTCACAACTTTAAACGAGAGTTTGATCCCGGCTCAGAATCAACGCTGGCGGCGCGCTTAACACATGCAAGTCGAACGAGAAAGCGGGGGCAACCTCGTGAGTAAAGTGGCGTACGGGTGAGTAACACGTGGGTAATCTACCTCCGGGTGGGGAATAACGCTGGGAAACCGGCGCTAATACCGCATAAGCTTGAGAAAGGAAAGCAGCAATGCGCCGGGAGAGGAGCCCGCGGCCGATTAGCTAGTTGGTGAGGTAACGGCTCACCAAGGCAAAGATCGGTAGCCGGCCTGAGAGGGCACACGGCCACACTGGCACTGAAACACGGGCCAGACTCCTACGGGAGGCAGCAGTGGGGAATCTTGCACAATGGGGGAAACCCTGATGCAGC